>Ga0182742_1001253_pt1 | contig 33535 bp, 27 predicted proteins | sample eDN5th37CBELigMG_FD_128880 | JGI IMG/M metagenome (GOLD analysis project Ga0182742, IMG submission 128880) | Enriched Miracle-Growth compost microbial communities from Emeryville, California, USA - eDNA 5th pass 37_C BE-Lig MG (version 2)... ... | reverse complement strand
GGCCGATCTCGCCCGCCTGATCGCCATGCCGACCGAAAGCCAGAACCCGGATCGCGCCGACGTGCTCACCGCCTATATCGAGAGCGAGATGCGTCCGCTGCTCGAAGGCCTCGGCTTCACGTGCAAGACCTTGCACCACCCCAAGGCGAAGGGGCCGTTCCTTTACGCGGAGCGCATCGAAGACCCGTCCTTGCCCACCATTCTCGGTTACGGCCATGGCGACGTCATTCGCGGCCTCGACAAGGATTGGGACGAAGGCCTCTCCCCCTGGACCCTGACGGAGATCGGCGACCGCTGGTACGGCCGTGGCGTGGTGGACAACAAGGGACAGCACGTCATCAATATCGCTGGCCTCAAGTCCGTGCTGCAGACCCGCGGCAAGCTCGGCTTCAACGCCAAGTATCTCATCGAGATGGGCGAGGAGATGGGCTCGCCGGGACTGCGCGAGCTGTGTGAGGAGCAGAAGGAGCTCCTGAAGGCCGATCTGCTCATCGCCTCCGACGGCCCCCGCCTCAATGCCGAGCGCCCGACAGTGTTCCTCGGCTCCCGCGGCGGCGTGACCTTCGACATGTCGATCAATGCCCGTGACGGCGGTCACCATTCCGGCAACTGGGGCGGCCTGCTCTCGGACCCGGCCATTCAGCTCGCCCACGCGATTGCGTCGATCGCGTCGCCGACCGGCCAGATCCGTATCCATGAATGGGTTCCCAAGGAGGTGCCCGCCTCCGTCCGCCGCGTTCTGGCCGATTGCGAGGTCGATGGTGGCCCCAACGGCCCGACCATCGATCCCGAATGGGGCGAGCCTGGCCTGACGCCGGCCGAGCAGGTTTTCGGCTGGTGCTCGTTCGACGTGCTGGCGATGAAATCCGGCAATCCCGAGACCCCGGTGAACGCCGTCCCGGCAAGCGCCTGGGCACGCTGCCAGCTGCGTTTCGTGGTCGGCGTGGATCCGGACGAGGTGCTTCCCGCACTGCGCCGCCATCTCGACCGCCACGGCTTCACCATGGTCGAGATCATCAAGAGCCGTGAAGAGATCTTCCATGCGACAAGGCTCGATCCGGAAGATCCGTGGGTGCATTGGGCCGTGGCGTCGCTCGCCAAGACGACCGGCAAGAAGCCGGCCATCCTGCCCAATCTCGGCGGCTCGCTGCCGAACGACATCTTCTCGGAGATCCTTGGGCTGCGGACGATCTGGGTGCCCCATTCCTATCCCGGCTGCTCCCAGCATGCACCGAACGAGCACATGCCGGTCGCCATCGCCCGCGAGGCCCTGGCCATCATGGCGGGGCTCTATTGGGATCTCGGCACCGGCGATATCCCCTCGGTCACCAGGGCCTGACAATCACAACCAGCGGATGCCGAAGCCTCGGCATCCGCCTCGCTATGCGCATTCCGATCGCCGCATATAGGCGGCGGTCGCCGAGGGGATTGCATGACCTCACTTATTAAGCGGGAATGGTACACGATCGCGATCTTCGGGATGGTGGTGCTCGCCGCATTCCTGCCGGTCAGCGGCGAACCCGCCGAGGTTTTCTCCCTCGGCACCCGGACGGCCGTCACGCTCCTGTTCTTCCTGCATGGCGCCCGCCTGTCCCGCGACGTGGTCCTGGCCGGCGTGACCCATTGGCGGCTGCATCTCTTCGTGCTCGCCACCACATTTGTCGTCTTTCCGGTCCTCGGATTGATCGTCATCGCCCTGCCCGGTCTGACAACTCCGGCAATCGGCACGGGCATCCTGTTTCTCTGCGTCCTGCCTTCGACCGTTCAGTCGTCGATTGCCTTCACGTCCATCGCAGGCGGCAATGTACCGGCGGCGATCTGCTCCGCCTCGGCCTCGAACATTCTCGGCATGTTCCTGACACCCCTCCTGGTCGGACTGCTGTTTCATGCGCAGGCCAACAGCGGCGTGTCCCTCGATGCCGTCGAGAGCATTCTCCTGCAGCTCCTCGCCCCCTTCATCCTCGGCCAGATCGTTCAGCCGCTGGTCGGCCGGTGGCTCGGACGCCACAAGGCCCTGACTCAGATCGTCGACCGAGGTTCCATCCTGATGGTCGTCTACGGCGCTTTCAGCGAAGCCACGATCAGCGGATTGTGGCAGAGCCTCTCTGTCGGCGATCTCACGGCCATCATCGCGATCGACATCGTTCTGCTCGTCACCGTGATGTGCTTCACGTATTTCGTCAGCGGCTGGCTCAGGTTCAACCTCGAGGACCGGATCGCCATCCTGTTCTGCGGCTCGAAGAAGAGTCTCGCGTCCGGAGCGCCGATGGCGAGCGTGATCTTCGCTGGGCAGAATATCGGCTCGATCGTTCTTCCGTTGATGCTGTTCCACCAGATCCAGTTGATGGCCTGTGCCGTTCTGGCCCGCCGCTTCGCGAGCAGCGCCCGCGAGCTGGAGCCCGAGCTGGTGAAGGCCGGCTGACGGTTCCTCGGACCACGTTCAACGCAACCGACATCCGCACTTGTTTCGATGTCCCGAAGATGGAGGGAATAGCGTCTTGGATACTCAGGCTCTGCATGCGATCACCCGCTGGCTCGGCGAGCAGCACGACGCGATGGTTCGCCTCCTGGCTGAGCTGGTCGACATCGATTCCGGCTCCTACGACAAGGCCGGCGTGGACGCGGTCGGCGCTCGGCTGACCCGGTTCTTTTCCGAGCATGGGATCGAGGTGTCGGCGACGCCCGTCGCGGAGTTCGGCGACATCCTTCGTGCGGAGACCGGAGATGTCCGTCGTGACGAGGATCGGCACAATATCCTGTTGCTGGGCCATCGCGATACGGTCTTCCCAAAGGGGGAAGCCTCCCGCCGGCCCTTCCACATTGAGGATGGTCGCGCCTATGGCCCCGGCGTGGCCGACATGAAGGCCGGGCTCGTGATGAACGCCTTCGTCCTGGCGGCGTTCAAACGCTTCGCGCCTCATGTACCGCTGGTCGCGATGATGACGGGGGATGAGGAGATCGGCTCCAACGCGTCGCGGGACTTCATTTTTCAGGAAGCCAAGACTGCGAGGGCGGTGTTCAATGCCGAACCCGGACGTGCTTCGGGCAACATCGTCACCGGCCGCAAGGGCAGCCTGAGCTATCGCCTCGACATCGCCGGGAAGGCGGCTCATTCCGGCGTCAACTTCACCGAGGGCGTGAACGCCATCGCCGAACTCGGGCACAAGATCGTCGCCCTGCATGGCCTGACCCGGGTCGAGGACGGCATCACGGTGAATGTCGGCCTGGTCTCGGGCGGCCAGACCGTGAACACGACTGCACCTCACGCGAGTGCTCAGTTCGAAGTGCGCTTCGTGACGAACGAGCAGCGCGACGCTCTCAGCAAGGCCATCGAAGCCATCGCGGCGACATCGAGCGTCCCCGGCACGTCGATGGAGCTGGTCTGCAGGAGCAGCTTCCTGGCCCTCGTGCCGACGCCCGGAAGCGAAAAAATCGCGGAATCCTATTTCCGGACCGCACGGGAGTTCGGCGCCGATCTGGAAGGAGAGTATACGGGCGGCTGCGCCGATTCGGGCTTCACCGCGAGCGCAGGCGCGCCAACGATTTGCGGCGTAGGGCCGGTCGGCGGCAAGGCCCATACGGCGGATGAGTATATCGAGCTGCACACGCTGTCCCAGCGCGCCCAGATCCTGGCGGGCACGATCGACAAAGTCTTCGCCGGCTCGTAGATCGGCCGGCGTCGGTATTGCGGGCTCAGAGCCACTGGGCCGCGACCCGTATCCGTAAGAAGCGCGGCCTCTCGGAGTGCTGCGCCTGCCGCGTCATCAGCCAGCCCGGTGGGTCCCAGCGTGGTAAGGGCACCCAAGCAATCGTCGCGCTCGCCGCTGGCTATCGGCGCATCACCGCTTGGCAGCAGCGGATCGGCTGGAAGCTGGGCTGGGATTTGGCCCCAATGTATCAAGGGCCGCGAGGGGCTGATGAAGAGACATCACGAAGGGCTTGGCTCTGCCCTCCCCTTGGGCCCGTCGCGCGTAATGCCCGAATGCCTTGCCGCAAGGGAATGGTCGGAGCGATGTGAGGCCCAGATGCACCCGGCGCGGGGGTGACCTGCGTGGGGAGGGAAGCGCAATTCACCTAAGATTCAGTAGGTGAGGATGATCATCCGGTTCAACAGAGCGCGTGAAGCCCGCACGCGCTCGCCGAGATCGTCCAAGCTCATGAGCCCTCCTCCCGCTGTTTCCGCCGCAGCCCATTGCCCGCCCACCGAAGGCGTCTCAGCGCCACCGACCGCGAGGAGCACCGTTCCCGCCCAGGACGCGACCTTCACCGCAATCGGCCTGACCCTCCTGTCGACGATCTTCTTCGCAATGGGCGACGTCTCCGCGAAGGGCCTAACCGACACGCTGCCAGCGCTCGAAGTCACCTGGCTGCGCTACATCGTATTCTGTCTGGTGATCATTCCGACGGTCCTCGCGGCGCGCGGAACGAAGGCGATGCACACGTCGCGCCTGCGCCTCCAGGTCGTCCGGGCGCTCGCCATGGCCGGCTCGGCCGTCTTCTTCATCCTCGGGCTGGGATACCTTCCGGTGGCCGAGGCGACGGCCATCAACTTCATCTCCCCGATCTTCATCACCGCCCTCTCGATCCCGTTTCTTGGCGAGACGGTGGGCATCCGGCGCTGGGCCGCTGCGGCGGTAGGTTTCCTCGGCGTGATGCTCGTTGTCCAGCCCGGCGGCTCGGCTTTCCAGCTCGCCGCCTTGCTGCCGATCGGCGCTGCACTCTCCTGGGCCCTGGCTGTCATTGCCACGCGCCGGATGAGTTCCGAACGGCCCGAAGCGACCTTGGCGTGGTCGGCCGTGATCGGATTGCTCGCCCTGACGGCCCTCGTGCCGTTCCACTGGCGCACGCCTACCCTCGGAGAGGTGGGCTTGGCCGTCCTGATGGGTGCCTTCTCGACCACTGGGCACTGGCTCATCATCCTAGCCTACCGCAAGGCCTCGGCCTCCACCATCGCTCCGTTCTCCTACATCCAGCTCCTGTTCGCTGGGCTACTCGGCTTTGCCGTCTTCGGCACGGTCCCAGGACCCCTGACCCTCGTCGGTGGGCTCGTCATCGCGGCGAGCGGCCTCTACACGGCTCACCGTGAGAGGATCAGGGCGAGGGAAAGGCGGCTGGCCGCGGCTGGGATTCGCCGCTCTTGAACGACGAACACGGGCGAATCGTCAGAGCGTCTGCTGACCCATGCGGTTGGAAAACCGAAGGCCCCGGGACCGTTATGAGTAGGTGAGCCGAAGGCATTCTCAATCAGATATCGGTGAGCTGCGCGAAGACCGGATCCCCGCTTTCGAGCAGTGCTTCAAACCTGCGTCCCCTGACACGGGCCTCTCCTTTGAGCTTGCACTGCGGCGTAGTCTCACCAGGATGATCTTTGGATGATCCTGGCCGGACTCACGAGTCGAGCGACGCTCGGCTAAGTCTTTGCAAATATTGGCACCCCTGCAGAACCAGAACCGGCGACATCAGACGACACGCCCCCTTACGATAAAGTAAGATCTCTACATGTCCGCGTGGTACCCAGATGGTATTCAGCCCATACTCAGCGCAGCCGGTCTATAAGGATACAACGTCAAACCGTTTCGGAGAGCACCATGACAGATCAGCACCATGATTCACACGACCATTGGAAGCACCACGGCGTCCAGGTGATCAAGGGCGACCGCCTCGATCCGAACACAGCCCAAACTCCGGGCATGTTTCGCCAAGCAGCGATCAATCATGCCCGGGTGGGAGCCCAGAAGATCTGGGCGGGCACCGTTTCGATTCAGCCGAACGCCAAGACCGGAGTGCACCACCACGGTGAGCTGGAAAGCGTCATATACGTGGTGCGGGGCAAAGCTCGCATGCGCTGGGGCGAACAACTGGAATTCGTCGCGGAGGCCGGCCCCGGGGATTTCATCTATGTGCCGCCCTTCGTACCCCATCAGGAAATCAATGCCAGTCCCGACGAGCCCCTCGAATGCGTGTTGGTGCGCAGCGACAACGAAGCCGTCGTGGTGAACATCACCGACGTGGACCCTGTCGAGAAGCCGGAGGAGGTTTATTGGGTCGACCCTATTCACAAGCAGCCGGAATAGGTCCGGGACAGCACCTCAGGGACGGTATCAAGCTCAGCCACGGAGAGCCAGAGGCGGACATTCTGAAGAGACAAGTAAATGAGCGTCGCGATGCCGGGCCCACGGGCCCGCCATCGGTTGTTGGAGCCTGAGGCACCTAGCGCGGGCCGCACAGCCCCAGGGTCGTGTACGACACGGGGCCGGCCGCATGACGAGCGGCTCGCGCCTACAACTATCGTGCTGGACACTTTCCCAACGCGCCAGCCGCAAGACGGTCGCAGGGCCTAGGCCTGCAGGGCAGACGGCGACGAGGCAAACAATTGAGCCAAATCCGCAGCCGTGTAAGTCGGAGCCTGATACTCCTTAAGCTCCCCACGTGACGCACGCTCCTCGATCATATCGAGAGCCGCGGGCACATCCTCGAACGGGATGCCGGCCATGTCGTAGAGCGAATAGCGCCACCACTGCATGGCAAGCAGGCGCTCGATCACCGGCTCCGGAAACCGCTTGCGAATGGGCTTTGCTGGCGTCCCAGCGACGATGGTGTAGGGCTCCACATCCTTGACGACGACCGAGCGCGCCCCGATCACGGCGCCGTCGCCGATCTTGACCCCGGACTTGATGAACACGCCCTGCCCGATCCAAACATCGTTGCCGATCTCGGTGATTGGGCAGGCGCCCTTGTAGGGACGCCGCAATCCTATGGTCACGTCGGGACCGCCATCACCGCAGAACTCGTGCCATTCGTGCATCTGGGGAAAATGGGTGATGCGTGAGGAGCTGAGCCAATCGACGGGATGGTTGTGCATCCCGATGATCACTCCGGCCGCGATCGAGACGTAGCGCCCGATCCGAACATTGCCCATCTGGCCGCCATGGGCGAGCGACGCGAACGCGCCGACCTGGATAAGGGTGCCGGAGTTCAAGGACGGCTGAACCGCCCCGGGACCTTCGAAGTAGCTGCCCTCCCTGAGGGATAGTTCTCCCCGTGCGGACGCGATCCTGAGCCCGAGAGACTTCAGTTTGCCAGCTGCCGATGGACCAAAATTAATTTTGATGACGCTCATGCTGCCCGAATACCTCTTAGAAATGCAGTTGATCGTTAATTATAAATTGCGACTATGGTTTAGAGCGAAATGAATTCGCCATACGGCCTGAACGCACCACTGAACGCTTAAGAATAACATCTGTACGAATTCTATAATTCTGGCGATATCGTGGGCATCAACTTCCAGTAAAGCTTGTGCAGACGGCCCTGTGGAACCGTCAGTTCACCATGACCTTGAATCTTACCAGATCTCTGTCCATGCGAACCTTCTGGTTCTGCCAATTGAACCTGGTCAGATACAGGTAGAAGCTGTCTCCCACGGTTTGGAAGATGGGTGACCGGCTGCTGTGATCGATGGCCGAGGGATAATCATGGAAGACACCTATCTTGTCCGACCCCCATGGGGGTTCGAACGCTGCGAGCAGGGTGGGCGATGACCAGTTTCTCAGGTCGGGAGATGTCGCGTAGAAGGCGCCAGACTCCTTTGCCCGTGCCGTCCAGATGAGCATCCACTGCTTCTTGCTTTCCAACCAGATCAGGGATCTCGCCTTTCCGGCCATGCTGGGTGCACCGAGGCGGTCGCACTTGGCTTGGGTCGGTGCCCCCCCATCGGCCGGATAGGGATCCGGCGGGTTCACGAACCGACCGTCGCTCAACATCTGCCAGCCGTTCACCAGGTCACTACGCGGCGCCCTGAACAGGCAGTTGCCGCGCCCGTCCGGCTCCGCTGCATCATCCGTCCATGCGACGAAATACGCGTAGTCGCCATCGAAGACCGTATTCGTGACCGTCTGGAAGCCTGCCGCTTTGATGGACGGCTCGAACCGGCGGTTCGATCCTGCGATCACGCGTCGGTCACGCGGCAGGAGCGTGAAGGAGAGATCTCGCTCGTTGCCCTCGAGACCCACGACTGAGACATACCAGCAGGTCGGAAAGGCCCCCTTCTCGCAGACGCCCGCGTGCCTGTATCCCATGTACTCGTGGCTCGCGAGCGCCATCAGGCGTCCGCCGCCAAGCGGGATCAGGCTCTGGATCCAGAAACGATCGTCGAACGCGCTCGGATCGGGCGATTCCGCACCTTGCGAAAGAACATTGCAGTTTGGGCTGAGGCTGTCGAAATCCCTGCCTTCGAGGAACCTGTTGTTGAAGTGCGCGGCGATCATGATGATCGATCCATCCTCGCGGCGATAGGCCCTGGCGGGCGAGTCGGGGATGGTGCGGGTGTCGCAGCGCTGCCTCTGGTAACTGTAGACGACCTCGGGTTCGGGCGAGACCGTGAAGTTGACGGCATCGTCCGCCATTGCCGACGCGCCAAACGTGAGCAAGAGCGCGGCCGTATGGATCAAGATCCGAAGGATCGGGCGGTTCCTCGCGGCATTGGTCATGCCCTGTCGCTCCTTTCGTCAACGTGAGATGGCCGGTTCACGCGCCCCGGCGCCTATCGTAGGCCACCGGGGTGCACCTGATCAGCGTCCTGAGGTTGGCGCGCTTGGTCGGCGCGGTCGGGTCCTGGGCCGGTCAGGCTCTGCGTCAGAGGATGAAATCGCTCGCGGTGAAGACATGGTTGCCCAGCACCTTGATCGCGAACTCGGCAGCGCCGTCGCCGTTGGTGTCGCCTGAGACGTAAGTATTGCCGTCCGACAGGCGGTAGGTGTGCAATTCACCCGCCACCTTGTGGAAGCGCTCGTTGCCGATGAAGGTGAATGCCTGGTTGCCGGAGACCGTGCTGCTGGCATCGATGCCCGTCAGGTCGATCCGGTCGGTCCCATGCACGAAGTCACGGATGGTATCCCCATGGGCTTCCTTGGCGGTATCGAACACGAAGGTGTCCTTGCCCAAGCCGCCGAACAGGACGTCCTTGCCGCCCTTGCCGTTAAGCGTGTCATCGCCGGAGCCGCCGCTCAAGGTATTGGCATACGCGTCACCGACGATGGTCTGTCCGGTCGGCGTGGGGGTGGAGGGCGCCGGCCCGACGTCATCCGGCTCCGCCCGTTCAGCCGCGTTCGGGGTGCCGAAGTTCTGGGTCACGAACACGACCTTGTAGCCATTGATCGTGCCCTCCTTCAGGCCGATACCGATCTCCTCGAATTTGCCGTTGACGATGTTGGCGTAGTGACCGGGCGAGTTCACGAGCATGTCGTGCAATTTCTGGACCGTCGTCTCGGTGAGGCCGCCGCTAACGTAGGCGATGTTCTCGCCCCATCCCTGCCAACCGTAGCCGACCGTGGTCATGCGCTGCCCGGCGCTGGAGCCGTTCACGCCCGTGTGGGAGAAAATGTCGGTCTGGTCCATCCAGGCGCTGTGCGCATCCGAGGAATCGAGCAGTTCGCCATCGAATGCGAGGGGCTTCACACCGGCCTTGGCGCGTGTTTCGTTCACGAGCTGAAGGAAATAGGTTTCGAGATTGGTTGGAATCGTCATTTTACGAATGCTCCTTCCTTCGTCGTTTCACATGCAATGCCGCGCTAGGCCGTGGGATCGGACAATCTGAGTGCCTCAGATCGTCCGATCTCTGCATTCTTCTCAAGTCCCGTCAGATCTAAAGCATGTCACGTAATCCTGCCGCTGAATGGCGACAGGCCGATAAATGCCTTGCGACCCATGTTAAGGCTTAAGCCGCCTGCTTCCGCCGCTTCGTGAGCGAGTCTTCCCATGCAAGGGCATGTCTGATGATGGTATCGAGATCATCGAGCTTCGGCTCCCAGCCAAGGGTTTGGCGGATCCTGTCGGCGGCTGCGATCAGCGTCGCCGGGTCCCCTGCTCTGCGCGGCATGAGGCGGGTCTCGAAATCTACGCCCGAAACGCGTTTGACGGCCGCGACGACCTCGCGAACCGAATAGCCCTGCCCATAGCCGCAGTTCATAACTGTGCTCTCGCCACCGGAACGAAGATAATCGAGGGCCAGGAGATGGGCATTGGCAAGATCCGAAACATGGATGTAATCGCGCAGGCAGGTCCCGTCGCGGGTCGGATAATCCGTCCCGAAAAGGTCGATATGGCTGCGCTCGCCCAGTGCAGCCTGCGTCGCAACCTTGATCAGGTGGGTGGCGCGCTTAGACGACTGGCCGCTCCGGCACTGTGGATCCGCACCGGCCACGTTGAAGTAGCGCAAGGCTGCGAAGCGGAACGAATGAGCCGCAGACACATCCCGCAGCATCATCTCCGTCATCAGTTTCGACGTGCCATAGGGCGAGACCGGAGCAAGAGCGGTCGTCTCCGAGATCGGGCTCTCCTTCGCTTCCCCGTACACCGCCGCGGTAGAGGAAAAGATGAACTTATCCACTTTGTTGCGAACGGCGGCGGCGATCAGGGCGCGAGACTTCACTGTGTTGTTGAAGTAATAGCCTAACGGATCCGCTACGGAGTCCGGCACAACGATCGACCCCGCAAAATGCGCGATGGCGTCGATGCCGTGCTCCTGAATGAGTTCGTTCACGAGGCCCTCGTCCCCGATATCCCCATGAACGAAAAGCGCCTTGGGATGCACCTGCCACGGGAATCCCGTGCTCAGATTGTCGATAACGACGACGTCCTGGCCGGAATCGACCAGTGCGAGAACCATGTGGCTGCCGATGTATCCAGCGCCTCCGGTAACCAATACAGTCATTGAAATGCCTTGTTCTCTCAGCCCTTAATGAGGGCCGCTGGGACTGTTCCTGATTGTTTGGAACTTGGAAAGTGCGCTGCGGCCCCCCAAGCCCAGAACATGGGGGACGCCGAGCGCTCCGCCGCCGAATCGCTTCGGCGGCGGAAATGGAACGGCATCGAGATTGCTATGCCGCCTTGTGGGCCATCTGGGATGCGGGTCTCGCCATCACGTCAACCATCTTGGTGTCGACATTGTTCTCGACCAGGAACTGGCGCATCTCGCGGTACATGAAGCGGTAAGCGCGGTTGAACTTGTCGAACAGCGACTGGTCCCAATATTCCTCGAGGGAGAACTTCTTGCCCGAAAAGACATCGAAGTTCGGGATCTGGTACGTCTCAGCGAACTCCACCGTGCGGCTGTCGTAGGTGAAGTAAACCGACGGCGTGCCGTTGGCCAAGGCCATCAGGTTGCCGTGCAGCCGGTAACCGAGCACCATGTCCTTCTGCTGGACGAGGGCCTCGTAATCAGCCACGATATCCGAGTAGAAGAGGCGCTCGCGGTGGAGTTTCTCCATCTCCTCATCGAGATACCACTTGCGAACCCACCCGTTGGCTTTGAGCGCCGCGATGCCTTCCTCGCGCTGTTCAGGGGTGCCGAATACGATCTTTTTCTCCTCGACCTCGCCTTGGGCCATGAGGACGACGTCGAAGCGCTTGGCCAAGTCCTTCACCATATCGCGGTGGAAAGTCAGGTACCGCTCGATGTCCTGGGCATAGGTGCCGGAGACCTCTCGGCGCAGCGTGACGCCGGCAGTCTTGATCTGTTCCAGTGGACGCAGCTTGATTTCGAGGTCCGGGTTGTTGCGGCGAAAGGCAGTCGGACAGCCGACGATGCGCACGTTCTTGATGCCGAGATCCCACAGGACCTGAGCCGAGTACGCACCGCGCACGCCGATCGAGGTGGTGGAGTCGGCCATCAGGCGGAGCATGAGCTTGGATTGCTCCGATAGGTCCAGCTTGCCCTTTACCGGGGCCTGGGCGCCGATACCCCATGCAACTACCGGAATCTTCAGGCGCTTGAGGACCTCGGTCGCGCTCTCCCAGTTCATGTCCTTGTGGATGTAGTTCGATCCGCGAAGGAAGACATAATCGTATTCGGCGTTGATCCGGTCGATATTCTTCAAATCGGGCTTAGCAATCTCCAGCGCATCGAGCCGATCGAAGTTCAGCAGCTTAAGCGACGAGTCAAAGACGAAGGCGTCACCAATATTGTGGTAGTGATTGATGCTACGCTGGATATCGCGGTAGTTGTACCAGCGAACATTGTCGTGATCGTAGACTTCGCCCGACGGGCTGATGACAAGGATGCGTTTCATTTCGATGTCTCTTGAAGAGTTCTCTTGATTTCACGTCAGTCGCCTCAGGCAGAGAGCGCGACTGCAGATTTCGACCTCGCCCGGTCTGTGGCGATATCGGTGTAGAGATCGAGGTGCTGGCGGGCGCATTCCTCGTAGGTGATCGGCGTCTTGATTCCCGCGCGCAACCGGTCCCAGAGGCCCACGTTGGTCAGAGCTTCGGTCATGCGGTCGACGAGATCCTCGGACGAACCAACGCGGAAGTGCAGGCCGTCGACGCCGTCAGTGATCTTCTCCGCCATTCCGCCGATGTTCGAGCAGATCATCGGACGACCGTGGTAGAACGCCTCCTGGATGACAATCGGCGAGTTCTCCCACCAGATGGACGGGATGATCGTCCAGTCGATGTTACGCATCAGGCGCGGCATCTCGCTGTTCTGGTAGGCGCCATAGAAGCGAACGCGGTTCCCGGCCTTCTCGACGAGCGCCCCTATTTTCTCCTGGAAGGGCTTCGGCTGCCGCTCGAGGTTGCCGCCGAAGATCATGAGCTGTGCGTCGTCGCCCCAAACGGCCTCCGGGACGCGTGTGACTGCATCCAACAGCACGTCCACGCCCTTGAACTGGGTGATCTGGCCGAAATAGGCGAAGCGGGAACGACGTCCCTCCTTCGGCAACTCGCGGGGAGGTGTCGGGGCGACAATGTCGAGTCCGTTCTCGATCACGATCATCTTCCCGGCATCGAGTCCCCAGTCGATGTAACGATCAGCGAGGAACTGGCTGGGCGAGACGAAGTAGTCGGCGACCTGCAACAGGCCTCGCACGAAGTTCTCGCGGCGCAGGAAGCGAGCCGGCGGGATGTCCGGGAAGCAGGCGTTGCAGTCACCCGGCGCAGAACGGTAACAGAGTTTTGTGCCGCCCGTCTTCACCATCTGGCCATGGTGATGGCAGATGGAGAGGAATTCATGGAAGGTGATCACGATCACGCAGTCCGGCAAGCAGCGGCGGACGGCATAGATCGTCTCCAGCCCCAGGCCGATGAAGTGGTGGAAGTGCACCACATCGGGTTTGAGGTCGTTGATCACGCGCATGAAGTCGCGCTCGACCTCCTCCGTATTCCGGTTGGAGAGCAGGAAATGATCGTACTCGTCGGCGTGATACAGGAACTCGCCCGCCTTCTGACGCAGGCTCATGAGAGCCGTACCGCTGTGGCGCACGACCGGATAGCCGACCCGCGCAAGGAAGCGCGACTCCGCACCGCCGATCTTGTTGAGACCTTTGTGCAGGTTGTAGGCCGCAATCTCGGCGCCGCCGAGCGAGAAACTCGGATGACCGTGCGAGACAATCAGGACGCGAGGTGAATGCTTCTGGGGCATTGTCTTCACCTTCCTAGTTCATGTTACTGATGAGGAGCGACCACTTTTTGTCGAAGCTCCAGCGGTCGATGCGTTGGGCGAGACGCCTCCACAGCAGCCCGGCCGAGGCGTTGCCGTCTGCCGTGACCATCTCGACATCCGGCACCCACACGGACGGCGTGCCCGCGAGGCGGAGCTTGAGACACAGGTCACGCCCCTTGTCGCTCGTACCGAGATAGGAGCGGGTAAATCCGCCCGCTGTCTCAATGGCCTTGCGCGAAACGATGCAGCAGGTGGTCGTGCCTGCTACGACCTCGGAAGCTTCCGCTCCATGGATGACGTCGCGGGGATAGCCGAGATAGCGGTCAGCCAGTCCCTTGCCGTCCTCGTCGATAGAGGTGCCGGCAAAGCAAATCGAGTTGTCCTCGAAGACGATGGTCGGGCTGACCAGCGCTTTGCCTGCGCGTTTACGGTAGGCCCGCTCCAGGCCGGAGAGCCACCCGGACTGGCGTGGCAGCACACCCGCCGACAGGAACACAAGGACCTCAGCTCTCGTGGCCTGGGTAGCTGCTTCGAGGGCATCGCAAGCATCCTGAACCCCCTCAGAGGAGATGAGGCGGATGCCTATGCCGTAGAAGCGTGCCAGCCGCTCCACCTCCGCGGCGATGGTGGCGAAGGCCTCGATCGGAGCGGACACGACAACCGGAACACCACCGGCCTCAGGGTCAAGAGCAAGCAGCGACAGCGTCACTCCGATTTCCTCCGCATCGGCACTTGCGGCGACGACAATGGCCTTTTCTGCCGATGCGTCGTTAAATCCGAAGTCACGAGCCTCGACGATGCGAGGAGCCGGATGGTCACAGGCCTGCATCATCGGGCCTATGTGGTGTTCGATCGCCGCCGCAGCAGCTGCTGTTCTAGGGTCAAGTGGAGAAACCAAGCGCTCGAGGGTGCGGCGGGACATGGCCCGGACCACCTGAAGCGGATAGAACGCAATGTTGTCGGGATCGACCTCGAGCTCGAAGTAGACCTGGGCGTCACCCGCCGCAGTCAGCCCAGGCACGAATGCAAGAAAGCCATGATCGTGACGCTGCGGGTCGAGTCGCCCGACAAAGAGTTCGTTCTGTGCGAAGGCCGTCGACACGTCGGGACGTGGGAGACGCGTCCAGGAATCGTCCACCCGTGCCGACTCGCTGCCCGCGCGCAGAGTGACCGAGTCCACGAGACCTTCGGGATCGAGCATCCAACCGGCTACGAGAAGGCCGCCGCCAGGGATTTCCACGCACATGTCCATTCCCATGCGAACGGACTGCTTGAGCATAGAGACGGTATCGCGCCCATCGAAGCGCTCCCCTGCTCTACGCAGGACCGACATCGTCTCAGGACTGGCATTCGCGCGCGGCACCCCGTCGCGGATGTGGGCCGGCACGTCGGTGGTCGGCAGCAGGACCTTACGCTCATAAACATCGAGGGTCCGCCAGCCGTCCTCGGTCCGGAAGAACACTTTCTGAAGCTTCTCTGGCACAACGGTGTCATTGGCGGTGCTCAGGAGGGCCATGAATCCCCTGCCCTCGCCTGCGAGGTCACTGCGTTCAACAGCTGCGCTGCGAATCTGGGCAGGACCAAAGCCGTCATGCGAGACGACAACATGAACGACATCATCCGGAAGGCTGTGGGCCCATCCCTGAAGAAAGACTTCGCCGGTATCGAGCGATCCCATAACCTCGATCCATCCGTCGCTCTTCGCCGATGCAGTGAGTACGGCGAATGCCGCTGCCGAGCGCTTCGCGCCGCCCTCACCGGAAGCGAGTGCCTGCACGATGGCATTCGATACCTCTCCGGAGTTGCTTCCGGCATCCTCGGTAATGACTTTCAGGAGACCCGTCACGGAGACAGCCGGACGCACAAGCGCATACCGGAACGGCTGTCCGCGGCGAATGACAAGAGAGGTCAAGCGAACCTTGGTCTTGAGCCTGATCGGAAGCACGGCCACGAAGCCGATGCGAACTTCCGCAGGGGCGTTGCTTCGCATCCACGTGATCACGCTGGCTGTCATCGCCATCGACGGATCGCCGTTGAGGAGGATCTGCACAGAGTTCGGCATGGCATCCGCCACTCCAGCGATCAATGCGAGGTCCTCGCCAATAGGAGCGACCAGAACCTTCTCACCGCAGAGCGGGAGGCCGCCCGCTTCTTTCTTTGCGACTGTTGAAGCGGAGTCTAAATGGACCACTTTAGCGTGATCTCGTTGCGTTGTATTCTTCTCCATTGTCTTTACGCGCCCCCGTGGCGCAGAAGGATGATGAGTGTTGTGATGGTGCTGACGGCCGAGATGCCGCCAAGCGCGATGAGAAGAGTTGCCGCCCGCCGCATGGGGCGGTCGGCGGCCCTGGTCAGATCCTCGATCCGCCTGTCAAAGTCCGCCAGGACCTTGTCGAAACGCATGAGGAAGATCTCATTGTCAGAAATACGCCCGGCTAGTTCGGCCTGGTTCGTCCGCACGACCTCAAGCGCTGCCCCGATGCCATCCTCCTGGGATGTCATTTCCTCGATCTGCTTGGCGGTGCTCCGCATCGTCTCGGAGACCTCCCGCTGCGCGAGTTGGGAGCGTCTCTGGGCTTCAATCAGAATTTCGAGCCGGTCGAGCACCTTGTTCAGGGGACCGCTTATCGCAGCCTCGGCGGCCCGCTCCGTCTGCGAGGGAGCCTGCAGGACAACCTCCTCGCCGGTCGTTGGCAAGACGGCCACGACGGCAAGCTTCTCGGATACCGCAGCAGCCGACTCGGGCAGTTCAATCTCGAAGGCGTGACCGCCGTCGCCGATCCCATTGCGTCGCAGGTCCACGCGGGCCATGTCGGCGGACGCCGAGATCACCATGCGTCCCTCATGAAGAACACGCACAAGAAGCCGCTCCGTTGGGTGCGCACGGTCCCAGACCCAACCGAAGAGTCTGCGTCCCTCGATGGCGTCCAACCGCCCCTGAATCTGAGCGGGAGTCTGCTTGTCGGTCACGACGACCGCATTCTTCGATTGTGTCGCGCTCATGCCGCCCTCGCATTCAGGTCGATGATGTCCGCTACGCCGCCATAGACTGCCAGATGGCGGTCGGCCGTCGCTGCCATGTCAGCCGGGGCCTGGATGCCCGCAACCAGTTCTCGCCACAGTCCTGGCGTTTCAATCGCGCGTTTCATGGCCGTCGCGAGGGCAACCGGGTCGTCGGGGCGGACATGAATTCCGTCAATGCCGTCCCGCACGGCTTCCGCCATGCCGCCGATGTTGCTGACGATCACCGGCCTCCGATGAACGAAAGCCTCCTGAATGACCAAGGGGGCGTTCTCCCACCAGATCGATGGCACGACGACCCAGTCGACCTCTGCCATGAGCGAACCAATATCCTCGCGCTGGTACGGCCCAAGGGACACGACGTGAGGCTCGGTCTTCTTGAGAAGCCCCTCGACCTCCTCGACGAACGTCTCCGCCTGGAATGGGGCACTGCCGTGCACCCGCAGCTCGAAGCCGTCGGTGCCGCTCGCGATCAGGCGCTCCGCTGCTTTGAGAAGGACAGGAACGCCCTTCCATGGGTTCAGGTTACCGAAGTAGCCGAAGACCGCCCTACGCCCGTCCGCCGATGGGCGATGGTGAGCCGGCTCGGTTGTGGGTTGCCCGTTCGGCAAAACCTCGATCCGGTCGGCCGGAACACCCCACGCGATGAAGCGATCCCTGATGAAGCGGCTCGGCGCGATGAAACGGTCGACGTGGGAGAACGCTGTCTTGATGAAGCGCTCCCGTAGCAGAAACCGATCCGCGGAAGTCTCCGGAAAACACCCGCTGCAGCGACCCGGCGTCGCCTTGCTGCATCGTTCACGCCCCTTCGTGCGCATCATCAGCCCGTCATGGGCGCAGATCGCATAGTAGTCATGCAGTGTCATCACGATTTTGGCGTTCGGCAGGATGCGTCGCACCAGCGCGATGAACTCCACCCCGATGAGCAGCACATGATGAATGTGCACCACGTCTGGACGGAACTCCTCGAGCAGGGCCACAAGATGAGGAACAGTACCGTACAGATCGATCTGGCTCAGGTTGAAACGGTCGAAGTGACCGCTCCAGACGATGACTTCATCCGCTGCATCACCCACCGCTTGAAAACTCGTCCCAGGACGCTGCTCGCGATGAAGATGATTGGTCGCAGCCAGGAAGAGCGCCTCCACGTCGGGACGAGACCGGAGCTCCCGGAACAGGTTATGGGCGAAGATCTCCGTTCCGCCCGGATGAAAGGCGGGATGATTATGAGCAACCACGAGGACGCGCGTCATGGGGCATCCTCCGGCTTCACGGCGATGATGACGTCCTGGTAATGCGCGCTTTCCGTGCCACGCCAGTGGCCGAGGCTGACGAGGTCGATCCGTAGACCAGCCTCTTCCAGAACGGCCGGAACGAGAGGCATGTCGAAGCCGATCGCACCGAGCGGCGCCGAAGGGTCGGCGATCCACGATCCCACCGCCTCACCGGGCCCGAACTGTGGACGGGCTTCAGTCCGGTCCGGATCGCCCTCGCTCACCAGGAAAGCGGTCAGGAAGAGCTTGCCGCCCGGCGCAAGCAGGCGCGAGACTTCGCGGGCATAAGCGGCAATCTCGTCCAGCGGCAGGTGTGTCGCCACCGAGATCATGGTGACGAAGTCGAACTTCGCGTCCCCGAAGGGCAGAACGATTTCCGTACCCTTGACCGTACCACCGGGATTGTAGAGTTCATGCGCGATGTCCACGCGACAGAAGCGGAAATTCGGGTACGTCGATGTGATGTTCTGAACGCACCACTCAATGCCTTCGTTGACTGGGTCAACGCCCTCGAAGCAGGCAGTCTCGTCGAGATACTGGGTCAGCGGAACCGCCATGCGGCCGATGCCGCAGCCAATGTCGAGCACACGGTCCGTAGGCTTAAGACCGCCGATGCGCACGTAGTGACCCAGATACTCGGTGCCGATGGCACGGTAGTTGCCGTCACCGACAAACACGCTTGCCGGATCGGGCTCCGGCAGAAAGCGATTGCGCTCAATGCTTCTCAGCAGCGTATCGAGGCAGGCGTTCGCGGTGGCGAAGGAGGATGCGCCAAGGATGTCTTGATCTAAGTTGATAGGTGCGTTCATGTTAGTGAGTCCTTGCCTTGCGATGGCGTCCGTCTGCCTGCATGAGCGATGCCATCAGGCCCCCCCACCGCTCGGTGTGGAGGGCGCAGTTGTATTGCCAGGCGATGCCGCGCATGTATTCCGTATTGAGGGACATCGACTTGCGCTCCAGGTGATAGAGTTCGACGTCCGGTGTGTACGCGATGCGACGGTCCGCCATTGTCAGCTTGAGGCACAGGTCGCTGTCCTCGTAATCACCAATGACATAGTCTTCAGTGAACCCGCCGACTGTTTCGAAGAGATCCCGGGTGGTAATGAGGCAGGCTCCGGTGACGGCCGGCACTATGCGCTCTCCGCAAGCGGGTGCGTAATCACGTGGCATTCCCTTGTGAAAATGCTGATTCAACCAACGCCCGCGGTGATCGCGGCCGAAATACATGCCTGCATGCTGTATCGAGCCGTCCTCGAACAGGAGCTTCGGGCCAACCGCACCGATCCGCCTGCGTCCGTTGAGTTTTGAGACCAGCCCCTGCAGCCAACCAGGCGTTATCGGAATGACGTCGGAGTTGACGAGTGCGAGATACTCGCCGCGTGCCACCGAGACGCCAACGTTATTGGCGCGCGCATAGCCGCCGTTGCGCTCCATGACCACGAGGGTCATCGGGAGGGCATAGACGAGGTGCAGACCGTTCAGCAGATGCGAGGCTTCCTGTGCCTGCTCGGGCGAATCGAGAACGTAGATCAACTCGGCGTTGGCGCGGAACCATGGATCTACCGCGAATGTCGCGATCTGGAAGCGGAGGAAGCTGAGTTCCTTGTAGAGCGGGACCACAACCGAGACCTTGGGCCGTATCACCGGGTCTCCGATCGAGTGCACTGTGGGAGAGCCGACAAGGGACCGCGCCTGCCCGTGCAGATCGGCGATGACGGGGGCCAGAACCTCCGCAAGGAGGGCGTCGTCCACATGCTGCGGCGGAACGGCTCTGAGAGCGAGAGCCCTTGCTTCCACCGGATTGGCAGGCTGCGGGGCCGGAACGAGGCCGTGATACCCACCGGACCGGAGACGGAGCCGAAAACGTGGCTGAAGTACAGGCACACCGTTTCCGACGGAAGGAGCAAGCACAGTAAATCCGGTCGCCGGCTGGCGCGAGCCCTTTCTTGGACCTGCGACCTCAACCGGGAAGCGACGGATCTTTCCGGTCAAGTCATGAGACCCGTCCTCCGTCCCGAGGGCCTCGATCCCCATGACGAGATCGAGGGGATCCTTGTACCAGCCCGCGACAAGCGTGCCCGACGGCGTGGACAGTGCCGTAACGATCTCGGCGGCTGGCGCCGAACCGCTGGCGATAGCGCGTGTCGGCTTCAGCGGAGCACGCAGTTGCGCCTCAAGCGCGATGGCGCGTCCTGCATCGGAGCGCTCGGCAAGGTCGATCAGCAGATGCTCACGCAGGCCCGGCGCAGTCTGCGCCTGCTCCCGGAACCAGCGCTCGATCGGAGGCAACTGGTGCCCATTTGCCGCCAGTCGACGAACCGAAAAGCCCTGAGGGCCGATCAGCAGCATCAAGCCATTCACCAACGGAACGGCTTTGTGATCGGCAACGAAGTGAACTGCCTCGCGGCTGCCGTCACCCGTCGGAACCTTATGCGGCATGGCCCCGATCCGGACCGGACCATCGTCCCCGAGCATATAGACCGCATCGATCTTGCCGAACCCGGCTGAAAGCGTGGTGCGAACGAGAACAAGGTCCTGAGCCGCCTGGGCCGCAACGATGGCGTTGCCCGGCGCCGATGCCACGAACATGAGCACATCCCGGAGCACGCGAGCAAATGTCCGGTTGGTTTGCAGCCGGAACAGCGGCGTCCAGACATTGAACAGCGCGGAGACCAGCGCGATACGCCCAGCCCGATCAACGTGGCCAAGAAGATTGGCCACTTCAAGAGCCGGCACCTCACCTCGAGCCGCGATCCGAACCTCTGCCCTCAGCCCCAACGGGCCGGAGGAGAGGGTTGCATCGAGGCGCCCGTCTTCCGGCATCCTGAGGGCCCAGAGAAGCCGCACCCCGCCATCATCGAGGCCCACACGCAACGAGGCCAATGGCGCAACCGAGCCTCCGCCGGTTGTCAGGCTCGGCGATGCGAAGCGTGCGGCTGGCGGCACATCCCAAGCAAGCAGGATCACGTCGCGGCCAAGGAGCGCGCATCTCGGGCGGCTGATCTCATCGGTCGATGGCACCGATGTGATGACGTCGGACATATGGCTTGTTTCCTTGAGGCAATGAGTTGGTGCCGCAGCAGATGGCTGCGGCACCCGCTTGCGTTAGTGCACCGAGAAGAAGTCGGCCGGATTGGCCTGCACATCGTCGGCGTTGACGTTCACGAGAGTGATCGTGTCGCCGTTACCAAGATCGATGACCGTGTTGGCGCCGACCTGGGTCGCATGACCCGCAACATCCTCGGCCGAAGCGATTTCCGACCCGTTGATCCCCTTCGAGATCTGGAGGATGTCGACGCCGGCCTTGAAGTCGAGCACGACGTCATTGCCGCCGCCGCCCGAGAACACGAACGTATCGGCTCCGGAACCGCCTTGAAGGATGTCGTCACCCTCACCACCGTTCAGGATGTCGTTGCCCGAGCCGCCGCGCAGGATATCGTCCCCGGCACCGCCATTCAGGATATCGCTGCCCGAGCCGCCCTCAAGGATGTCGTTGCCGTCATTACCCTGCAAGATGTCGTCACCGTTGCCGCCGCGAAGATAATCGTCGCCGGCATTGCCCTGCAGAATGTCCTGGCCATTGCCGCCGAACAGAACGTCGGCATCATCGCCACCCTGCAGCACGTCCTGACCATTGCCACCGAACAGCACGTCCTCTCCGGCGCCGCCGGAGAGCCAGTCATCGCCCGAATGGCCCATAAGGGTATCGTTTCCGGCACCGCCGCTGAGCAAATCGCTGTCACGGCCGCCGAAGATCATGTCGTCGCCGCCGTAACCAAAAATGATGTCAGGGCCAGACGTTCCCGACAGGTTATCGTCAAAGGCACCGCCTCCAATAGTAGCCATGGTTTTTACCCCATAAATGTGCGCCGGGCTCTCTTACCCGGTCGCATTCGACAAAGGATTGAAACGCAATACGCGCAACAATGTTAAACTGGACGAGAAAAATTCGGACAAAACATCCGTCGCCAGTACGATAGCTAGTATTATGCAAAATTACCGATAGCAACAGCTTAGTATTGAATTACTGCATAAAAAGCAGGCTATCGCCAATTGTCACTCGCAATTACTTTAAATCAAGCACTATTACTCGATGTTCACAAAACGTGATCATCGAATTAAATTCACTTGCGCAACCTTAAACGTTAAAAAATCCAGACGATCGTCTTTAGATTCACTTGGAATCGCTAGAGTTCATGGGATCTCCATGCCGTTTACTCCTCACGGAATGCGCGGTTGAAGCTCTCAGTGATCGGAGCCAGGAAATAATCGATTGCCCGACGCGGCTTGTTGAGGATCAGGACCTCGGCAGGCATGCCGGGGTAGAGGGCAGCCGTGGGATTCGCGGCAAGGCTCTCCGGCAATATCTCAGCCCTGACGACGTAGAAGGCGGCATCCGTCCGTTCGTCGACCTGCTGGTCGGCCGACAGATATGTAAGCCGTCCCTGAAGAGGAGCTGTGCTGCGACGATTATAGGCGGTGAGACGAACCTGAACCGGCGCGCCGACGCGAACCGAATCGACATCCCGGATGCCTACCTTCGCCTCCACCACCAGCGGCTGATCCTTGGGCACGATGTCCATGATCGGCTGGCCGGCAGTGATCACGCTTCCGGGGGTATGATAGCGGATGTTGGTGACCACGCCTTCTTCCGGCGACGTTACCTCGATCCGGCGCAGCACATCCTCGGCAGCGGTCATGCGCTCGACTGTATCGGCCAGTTCGAGCTGTGCCGCCTGAATATCTGAGGCAACCTGCTGCTGGAAATCATTGCCCAGCGACAGAATTTCGAGCTCCGCCGCAGCTCTTGCCTGCTCGGCCTTCGCCTTGCGGGAGGCGAGCTCACCGGCAGCGCCCATCAACTCGCTCTGCTTCGTCTCCAGTTCGGTAAGCCGCGGACGAGGCGCGTAGCCTTTCTTGAACAACCCGGCGACGGCCTCGAGCTCCCGCCCGTTCAGCTCCGCCTGGCGGGCATTGGCTTCGGTCTGCGCCTTCACGGCTTCCAGTTCCGCCACTTGCAATGCGATGGCTTTCTGCTGGATCTCGACCTTGCGGTCGAACATCTGCTTGCGGGCAACGAAGAACCTGCGCTCATCGCGAAGAACCTCTTGGGTCACCGGGCTCCTTGCCGCCACAAGCTCAGGCGGAAATTCAACGTCGGTCGCTTCCCGCTGCTCAGCCCTGAGGCGCACCAGCCTTGCCTCAAGCCCAATGCGCTTGGCGCGAAGCTGCTCCAGTTCCGCCTTGGCGCGGGTGTCTTCGAGCAGCAGCACGGACTGTCCCGCCTTCACGAGTTCACCCTCGTGCGCGACGAGCGCCTTCAGGATGCCACCTTCGAGATGGCTGATGGTCTTGCGCTTCGAGTCGACAATCACAGTCGCCGATGCCACAGCGGCGCTGTCGAGATGGGCTGAGTACGCCCAGGTCGTGAAACCGCCGATCCCGAGGATGATCGTTGCCAACCCGGCCAGCACAGGCCCACGCAAGGATGGCCCCTCCGGCTCCTCAGCGTGGAACTGCTCGGTCCATGACCTGAGTCGCTCGGGCGGATGCACGACGGCCGGAACCACAGCTCCTCTCACGACGTCGATCTCTTTTGTCATGCGTTCACCTTGGAGCCAACGATCGCCTTCTCACCGGGCACGATCGTGCCGGCGACGGAACTGCGCGGCCCGAACTGCGTGATCTTTCCGTCTTGGAGGACCATCAGTTTGTCGGCAGTCTGCATGATGGAAGGACGGTGGGCGATGAGCACAATGATAGCGCCGTCCGCCCGCATCGCCTGGATAGCATTCGCGAGCGCTCTCTCTCCGTCCGCATCGAGGTTGGAGTTCGGCTCGTCGAGCACGATGAAACGTGGTCTTCCGTAAAGAGCACGTGCCAACCCTATCCGCTGTCGCTGACCACCTGAAAGGCTGAAGGAGCCGTCACCGATGCGCGTGTCGTAGCCCAGCGGCAGCCGACCGATCATCTCATGGACGCCCGCCATGCGTGCCGCATCGGCCACGAGCCGGGAGTCAGCGTCGCGCATCCGGGCGATGTTCTCCCGGATCGTTCCGTCGAGTAGCGAGACGTTTTGGGGAAGATAGCCCACCATGTCTCCAAAGGATCCGCGCTCCCACAGATAAACATTGTTTCCGTCGAGATAGACACCGCCTGTGGTCGGCTTCTGCACGCCGATCAGCAGGCGGGCGAGCGTGGACTTTCCCGCGGCCGACGGACCAACCACACCAAGCACTTCTCCTGGCGACAGGTCGAAGGACACCCCCTTGATCACGGGCACATCCGTGCCTAGCGGCGCATAGACCAGACGGTCGACAGTGAGATTGCCTTGAGTGCGAGGAGTCGGCCTGGTTTCGCGGTTCGGGGCTTCGTTCTCGAGGAGATGGGTCACCTTCTTCCAGGCGGTCATCGCGTTGACCCACTGGCGCCAGCCATCCACCATGGAGTCGAACGGCAGCAGCATGCGTCCCATGATGATGCTTGAGGCCACCATGGATCCGGAGCTGACCTCCTGCCGGATGACCAGGACCGCGCCCGTCGAGAGGACGGCAATCTGCATCATGTAACGGCAGGTGCGGGTCACGGACGACATCGCGCGGCTGCGCCGGGTTGCCAGATCCAGGAGATCCTGCGTGTGCATCTGCGACCGCCGCCACCGCCGGGCCAAGGCGGGAAGCATGCCCATGGCCTCGATCGCCTCAGCGTGGCGCAAGGAGCCGCCGATCTCGCCGATATTGTGGACGATCTTCTCGTTCGCCTGCTTCATGGCCTGCCGGGTCAGGAAATCCGAGACCAGGCTGAGAATAAGGATGATGGTCGCAGAGACGGCCGCTACGAGGCCGTAGAGCGGATGGAGCGTGAACAGCACCGCGAGAAAGATCGGCGCCCAAGCCGCTTCGAGAGGCATGCTGATCGCGTTCCCGGTGACGAACGACCTGATATCATTCAGGTCCCGAATGGCCTGACCGGATTGGGTTACACCCCTTCCGATGGAGGTCGACAAGGCCGCCTCAAGGATCGGAAGGTTCAGCTTTCTTACGAGTTGGCTCGCCATGACCTGGAACGTCAGCGACCGCACGTAATCGAGGAGGCAGTAGATGACGAGCGCGATCAGCGCCACGAAGATCAGCATCATCAACGTATCGGTGCTCTGGCTGTTTACGACGCGGTCGTGAACCTGCAACATGAACAGCGGAACGGTGAGTTGCAGGACATTGATCAGGGCGCTGAGAATGGCTGCATAGGCCAACCCGGATACGAATGCCTTACGGCCCTGATGGACTAGGTCCGAAGCTCCCGGAGAACTCGAATTTTCCACTGCATGCCCCCGTGGAGGCCCATGCCGTGGCAGGCAATCCCCACCAGCACCGAAGCCACCTTATCAATCTTTGCTCTACTCCTTTCGAGTTAGGCAGAAAGTATGACGAGAATAAGAACGTGGTAATTTCCCGCTAGTTTATTGAATATAAACCTATGATTTTTTGCAGTATTATCTCAATAACAAAGAAAATTTTCAAGTAATTCGGACGCATACTCAATTACTGTGAATAATTTCTGTAATAAAATATCTGCAAAACTTCTATCCGATTCGTTTCGGACTAAGTTCCCAAGTCGACATCGATCCTGCGCCACCATACCTTCGCGGCTAGCGATGCGCGCATCAATGACACTCTGGCATGATCGGAAATCAGGTGTCTAGAATAGGGAATCGGCGGCTGGAACGGCGATGCAACCGGTGCTGTCCCCGTAGGCTGATTGCGACGGGACCAATGGCTGCTATGGCAGCTATACATATCAGGGAGCAAATTGACAGCACTCTCAACTCACCTTCCGCTCTCGGTCTCGCAGGCATCATCAAGGCAAGCCCAAGAGTCTGAGTGCAATGGACCTGACGGGCCCGGTAGAGGCAATGGATTTAAAATCCCTTGGCCATCAGTTAAATCTGTGACTGCGGACCTTCTCATCAATGCACTGAGAGTTCGGAATGCCTGAGGCTGTCATGGGCCCTCTCCACGCGTTTCTAGCCGGCATCGGTCCCGATAGCCGTGGGCGCTATGCCACGGATGTTCTTTCATTTTCGGATGAAGAACTGGAGGCCGCTCACGACTACATTCAATGGCTGTTTCCCCTGCTCACCCGCAGCGCTGCCCAGCCGGACGCCCCAGTGCTGACGGATAGCCAGATCAGAGCGATCAGGATTGATCCAGCTGCGGCGCGTACCCTCACGCAGGCAGCCGAGAGGATGCTTCGGTTTTACGGCAATACCCGCTGGTGGCTCACTTGGCAGGATCACAACCATCTGCGGATCACCCGGATCATCCGCAGCCTTAAGCTCCTTCAGGGATCGACCGTAGCTCAACGCTTCCACGCCGCGATTCTCGCCATGCATGCCTCGGCAGGAGCGCCCATCAATCCCCGGAGTCTCCAGTATTGGTCTGAGGCGGCAGGAAAGTGAAACAGGCGGGACGGAGCGCTCGGGCCAAGAGGTGACGAGGGCCTGCCTGATAGAGGCGCGGACGCCATGCCCCACCAAGTGCTCCCGGATCCGAATGTGCGGAACGGCTTCATGCGGAGGATCACCTGATACGCAAACTTCGGGCAGTGGATCCTAAGCCTCGGTAGGGGTTAACCAATATCGTGTCTTTCGATGCCAACTTTTGTATAAGTCGCAAGGGGCAACCACATCTTGACTCGCCTGGGGAGCGAAACCAGTGTCGAGCTCCATTGAAGACGGGCTGATCATCGTCTTCCCGGCACGAAGTGATATAACTTGACACCCCTTCTTCAGAGTGGACGCTCGTTCTTGAAAATGCATGGCCTTGGCAACGATTTCGTCGTTGTTGATGGCCGTGATGAGCCTTTTCAGCCCACGCACGCGGAAATCCGCTGGATCTGCGATCGCCATATCGGCGTCGGTGGAGACCAGTTGCTGGTCATCGAACCGGCTACGACAACGAGCGCCCACGCACGCATGCGGATTTACAACGTCGACGGCGCAGAGGCTCAGACATGCTTGAACGCAACGCGGTGCGTCACGTGGCTCCTGCTGCGTGAAAGCGGTCGCGATCACCTGATCCTGGAAACCCTCGGAGGGCTGATCGAGGCTGCGCGCGCAGGTGACCATGACGTCTCCCTGCAACTGCCAGCTCCCCGATGGGATTGGCAAAGCATCCCTCTCGCTTCCGCTGCCGATACCCTTGCCCTTGATCTCGAATCGGGCCCCCTCGTTCAGCCCACGGCAGTCAATGTCGGCAACCCGCACCTCGTCTGCTTCGTCGCGAGCCGCGATTCGATCGATGTTCCTCGCTGGGCCCCAGCAATCCAGAACGATCCTATGCTCCCGGAGGGGGCGAATGTGGGCGTCGCGGAGATGGCAGCCCCCAACCTGATCCGCCTGGTGGTTTGGGAGCGCCCAGGCATCCTGACCCGCGCCTGTGGGAGTGGAGCCTGTGCGGCCGTGCTTTCGGCGAAACGTCGAGGGCTCACACGCGAGAGCCGGATCACGGTCGAAATGCCGGGAGGGCAGCTGCAGGTCGAGGTTCACGATGACGAGAGCATCACTCTCACGGGCCCGGTGGCCGTCGCATTCTCGGGCCAGCTTCCGATCGACTTGAAGGTAGCATAATGACCGCCAACCCCATTGTTGTCGTCGACCAGGTTTCCAAGACTTTTCGTTCAGCTCACGGGCGTGGCGAGCATCGCGCCCTCGACAACGTGTCACTGTCCATCGCGCCGGGTCAGGTGCTCGTCATCATCGGCCCCTCGGGTTCAGGCAAGAGCACGCTGTTGCGAACCCTGAACGCCTTGGAGAGCTTCGATACCGGCCGTATCCTGATCGACGGGGTCTCCCCGAGCGACAAGAAGACGGATCTCAACCACCTGCGGGCCGAGATCGGAATGGTGTTCCAGCACTTTAACCTGTTCCAGCACAAGACAGCGCTGGACAATGTCGTGTTGCCGCAGGTGGTCGTCCGCAAGCGCTCCCGCCAGGAGGCGGTCGCCCGGGCGCGCGACCTGCTGGCGAAGGTCGGCATCGCGGATCGCGCCAACCATTACCCGAGTCAGCTCTCCGGTGGCCAGCAGCAGCGTGTCGCGATTGCCCGCGCACTTGCCATGGATCCGAAGATCATGCTGTTCGACGAGGCAACCTCTGCCCTTGACCCGGAAATGGTCGGCGGCATTCTGGACCTTATGCGAAAGCTTGCGGATGACGGCATGACGATGGCGGTCGTGACGCACGAAATGGGCTTCGCGCGTGAGGTCGCAGATCGCATCGTCTTTATGGATGAGGGGCGGATTGTGGAAGAGGGAGAGCCCGGCCCCTTCTTCTCTTCACCGTCCCACGAGAGAACCCGGGCGTTTCTAGACCAGATCCTCTGAGCACCGAGCCCAGAGAACCATGACAAAGACTCATAAGAGGGGAACCAGATGAGAAAGATACGCAATATGGTCATGGCGGCTGTGACAGCCTGCCTTGGCTTCGCCAGCGCCGCTCAGGCGGACGAGATGGACGATATCCTGAAGCGCGGCGAGCTTCGTGTCGCCGTGCAGACGCAGGGTGCACCGGTCAGCTTCGTCGACAAGAACGGAGAACGCACAGGTCTCGCGGTCGAGCTCGCCAAGATGATGGCCGCGGATCTCGGCGTGAAGGTCACGTTCCAGGACTACGACTGGAAGGGCCTGATCCCGGCGCTCCTGTCCGGCAAGGTCGACATGATCGCCGCCGACATGACCCCGACGCCCCAGCGCGCCGCGCAGCTCCTGTTCTCCCGTCCGATGTTCTATCAGGAAACCGTCGCGGTCGTCGCCAAGGATGCACCGTACAAGACCTGGCAGGACATCAACAAGGACGGCCTCAACATCGGCGCCACCCAGGCCAGCTCCTATGGCGATGCCGTGAAGAAGTTCATGCCCAAGGCGAACCTCAAGGAATTCGCCGGCGGCACGGCGGCCGTGGCCCAAGCCCTCTCCAGCGGCCGTCTCGACGGCGCGGTGTCGGACCTCGGCAACGTCACCAACTTCGTGCGCGAATTCGGCAACCTGAAGATCCTCGAGGGCGTCATCACTCGCGAGCCTCTCGCTTTCGCCACCCAGGCCAATGCCTTCCACCTGAAGCTCTGGCTCGACAATTATGTGGAACTGATCACGGCCGACCGCCGTCTGGAGAACCAGGTGAATTACTGGTGGAACTCCAGCGATTGGGAAAAGGACCACAAGTAAGCGGTCTCTCCGCCGGCAGCCGGCCTTCGGACCGGCTGCACTCCTTGTTCAAGGACTCCTTAGACAGTGATGACCTGGCTCCTCGACTATTATAACTACCGTATCGTAGCGCAGTATCTCGGCCGCTTCGCCGAGGGGCTGAGCAACACGTTGACGGCTGCCGGAGTGAGCCTCGTCCTGTCGCTTCTGTTCGGCACGCTCGTCGCTCTCGTGCTCCTGTCGAAGCGCACGGGCCTTCGCAAGCCGGTCGAGGGCTATGTGGCCTTCATCCGGGCGACACCGCTCCTCGTCCAGATTTATCTCGTCTATTATGGCCTCCCTGCCCTTCTGCCTTTCGCGAAGAGTTGGAACGACATGTATTTCGGCATCGCGGCCCTAACCCTGAACAGCGCTCCCTATATGGGCGAGATCATTCGCGCGGGCATCGAATCCGTGCCCCGCGGCCAGATCGAGGGCGCCAAGGCGGTAGGGATGAATTACAGCCAGCGCATGCGCTACGTAGTTCTGCCGCAGGCCTTCGCCAACACCCTTCCCCCGCTGATCGGCCAGACGGCGGTTCTCATCAAGGACACGTCGCTGTTGTCGATCATTACGGTTTTCGAGTTCACGAGCGCGGGCATCCTCCTGAATAGCGAGCGGGTACGGCCGAACGAGAGCTTCCTTACCATTGCTCTCGGCTACCTGCTGATTTACCTCCTGATCCTCCTTGTATCCCGCAGTGTGAAGCAATGGCTGGCCGGGCCCGCCTGGAACGCGCAAGGCTGATGCGATGCTCGAACGCTACTGGTCCATCACGTCGTCCCTGCTGCCGTTCCTGTGGAAGGGTTTCCTGGAGACGCTCTACGTTTCCCTCGTGGCCATTGTGGCCGGCTCGCTGATCGGGGCAGTAATCGGCCTCGTGCGCAGCCAGCGCGTGCCCCTCCTCACGGGACTTTTCGGCCTCTACATCCATGCCCTGCGCGGGACCCCGTTTCTTGTGCAGCTCTATGTCTTCTACTTCGTGCTGCCGAACACGGGCATCTCCTGGCTCAGTTGGGACTCGCGCACAGCCGCCTTCGTGGCGCTCTCGGTCTACACCTCGAGCTATGTGGCCGAAATCGTGAAGGCCGCCATCGAGTCCGTGCCGCGCGGCCAGTCCGAGGCTGCAACCGCCCTCGGCATGAACCGCCTGCAGCGTCTCTGGTACGTCGTCATTCCGCAGGCGCTGAAGCTGACTGTACCGCCCATGAGCGGCGTCTACGTGATGATCATCAAGAGCACCGCGATTCTCTCGGTGGTGGGTATTTCGGAACTGACCCGCCAGGGAGAGGTGTCGATCCTGCGCTTTCCGCGGGACGTTCTGTTCATCTACGGCCTCATCGCGTTCATCTACTTCCTGTACTGCTATCCCGTCCTGCGCTTCGCCCGCTGGGCCGAGCGCCGCGTGGGAGCGGCCCGAACCGTCGATCTGGATTGACCGGATGCTGGACGCCTTTCCACGCGTGCCACTCCTGTCTGGACCGACGCCCCTGGAGCCGATGACGCGGGCCGGAGCCCATGCCGGACATCCGCAGCTCTGGATCAAGCGCGACGACTGCATGCCCCTCGCCTTCGGCGGTAACAAGCTGCGCAATCTGGAGTTTTGGTTCGGTCAGGCGCTCGAGCGGAACAGCGATATTCTCGTTATCGCGGGCGCGGCTGCATCGAACCAGGTCAGGTTGACAGCGGCGGCCTCGGCCAGAATGGGACTGGAATGCCTAGTCCTCTATGCGGGTCCAGAATCCTATCCTATACACGGCAACCGCCTGCTGACGGAAATGATGGGCGCGCGCATCCGTCACTTGGGCAAAATCGACGAGGCGGAGCGCGCACGGCTGGCGAGCGAAGCCGTCGCAGAGCTCGCGTCCGCCGGGCGTCGGCCCTATCTGGTTGGAGATCCGGTGATCGGCGCACTCGGCTATGTCCGCGCGGCTCAGGAACTCCACGAGCAGGCTGTCGCCGTCGGCCTCGATCTGCGCCACATCATTCTGCCCGGCTCCATGGGCGTGACGGAAGCCGGGATGATCCTGGGCGCGGCCATGCTCGACCTGCCGTGGACCTTTCATCTCGTCAGCGTCGAATATGTCGCCGAGGATCTTGAAGCGCGGATCGCGTCCATCCTTGGGGACCTGTGCCGGCTGGTCGACTTCAGACCCGCGGACAACCTGCTGGGGCGCATGCGTATCCACATGGATCAATTGGGCGCGGGCTACGGCATTCCGACCGACGCGTCCATCGAGGCCAGTCGTCTCTTTGCACGCCTGGAGGCGCTCGTGCTCGAACAGACCTACGTGGCGAAAACATTCGCTGGACTGCTGAGCTGCCTGGAGCGAGGGGATATTCCCAACCATGAGGCCGCATGCATCGTCCACACGGGTGGTACACCATCCATCTTCAGCTGACCGCGACGGATCATCGCCCTGCCCTCTCGCAAAGCACTCATCGAGTGCAGACGCCAGCACCGCCTGGCGGCTCAGGCATCTGCGCCCCGTCCAACCGGCGACGGTTCTAGAGTTGTTTCCACTGACGTGGAATCGTCTCTCTTCTCTGCCGGACCACATTTCACCGAAGCGCTCACGACACAGGTCGGTTGAACATCTCTTGATAGGCGAACAATGCAGGTGCGCCACCAGTGTGGACGAAAAGCAGTTCATCCTGCGGGCTGAAGCGATCTGCTCTGATATAGCTTATGACGACCGCCATCGCTTTGGAGGTATAAACCGGGTCGAGCAAGATCCCTTCGTATTGAGCGCATAACGCGATAGCCTCACGGGACGAAACGTTGGGCAGCCCATAGCCAGGGAGGTACATGCTGTCGTCAAGATTGATCGCCGACTTGGCGGCGGCATCAGTGCCAAGCAAAGCTGATACGCCTTCCACCAGAGCCTCTATGATCGGGCGCTGCTTCTCGACCGGACGGGAGATTGTCGCGCCGATCAATTCCGATGTCGATTTCGCGAGGTGAAGCCCGGCGAGCAGCCCCGCATGTGTGCCGCCGGATCCCGAAACAACGAAGATATGCGAGAATCTTCGTCCGAGCGCGCGCTCCTGTTCGGCGATTTCCAAGGCACAAGCGACATAGCCCAGGCAGCCGATTGGATTGGAGCCTCCCACGGGAATGACATAGGGCACTTTTCCCAGTTTCTGTAACTGCGCGGCACAGTCGGCGACCGCCTCCGCAAGGGAGGCCTCTCGCCGAACCAAGTGAACCTCAGCCCCTACCAGCTCGTCAATCAGCCGGTTTGCCGAGTTGTAGTACGCCGGAAGCCGGTCGGGGACTTCATCAATCAAGACAATGTGGCATTCCAAACCAAGCTTGGCTGCGGCGGCGGCAGTCAATCGCGCATGATTGGACTGCAAAGCTCCGGACGTAATGATGGTGTTACATCCCTTCGTCTGCGCATCAGCCAACAGGTATTCTAGCTTTCGCAGCTTGTTGCCGCCCATGGCAATGCTGCCGAAGTCATCTCGCTTGATAGAAATACGAGGACCACCGAGGGTAGCAGAAAGCCGATCGAGCGGTTCAATCGGAGTCGGCCACTGAGACAGTTCAACTCGCCGGAAGCTCTCGTGCTGCATCGGTTATAGGCTCTTCGGACTGACGTGGGAGATCATCCTGCCAAGTGCTAGCATGGACAGAGACCGGGAGAAAGAGATGGTCCAATTCACGTCGGAACTATTGTACTTCCAGTTTCTGTCATGACCTTCTGGAAGTCGGGTGTGTCGAAGATCCGGAGGCGTGCTGGATGCGTGGTTGGAATGCGCGACGAGTTTAGCCGGCAACCCGTTGGAATAGCTCCTTGAGCGAAAGCTGCGGAACGGCGACCTGCTTGCTGTGTCGGTGGCAGGTAATACACACCTATTTCGATAACGCCCGGATCCATACGAGCGCTGCCCAAGGACTTGGATCCAAACATCGCCGCTATCGGTCTTTCCGCCAGAGTGTATCGGGCCGCGCGCCAGCACGCTTTCGGCATCTCGCGCGACGCGATAGGGAGGGTAGCAGCGTTTAAGTTGACTTGAATGGGTCGGGAGTCTGCATAGCGGCGGTTTGCTCCGTCAGCATCGAGCGGGCAGCGTCGTGCGCTTCGCGGATTTGCGAATTCATCATCAGATATTCAAGTTAGGTCAATATAGCTGACGCAGTTGAGCGCCAGATGACTGTTTCGTATGACGGTGGACAATGCCGCTTGATCCAGAGATTATTTTTCTAGAATATTCATAAAAATAATACTGCAAGCCTACATCAAGGAGGCGGCGGACAAGGGGGCTGGGAGGAAGTGTTATGCTTCAACGCTGTCCCGTGTCTTGGGCACGCCCTACGCCTGCCGCCCATCCCCACAGGCTGCCACATCCAAATCAGCCTCCAGATCCGCCATCCTTCCCCGGATTGAGCAGGTAGCCCATGGCTTCTGTTGAGATCCGCGATATTCAGAAAGCCTACGGCTCGAACCAGGTCATTCACGGGGTGGACATCACCATCGAGGATGGGGAGTTTGTCATTCTGGTGGGTCCGTCGGGGTGCGGAAAGTCGACGCTGCTGCGCATGATCGCGGGGCTC
>Ga0182742_1001250_pt1 | contig 33592 bp, 26 predicted proteins | sample eDN5th37CBELigMG_FD_128880 | JGI IMG/M metagenome (GOLD analysis project Ga0182742, IMG submission 128880) | Enriched Miracle-Growth compost microbial communities from Emeryville, California, USA - eDNA 5th pass 37_C BE-Lig MG (version 2)... ... | reverse complement strand
TCGAGCAGCGGGCCGCCGGAATTGCCGGGATTGATCGCGGCGTCCGTCTGCACGAGATGCTGGATGACGACGCCGTCATCGCCGGTGAGGGACCGGTCCAGCGCGGACACGATGCCGGTCGTCAGCGTCCAGTCGAGGCCGAACGGATTGCCGATGGCGAACACCTTCTGGCCCACCTGCAGGTCGGCGCTGGTGCCGACGGGAATCGCCGCCGGCGGATTGTTCGGAACATCGATCTTGAGCACGGCGATGTCATGAGCCCGGCTCGCGCCGACGAGCGAAGCCCTGTAGTCGCGGCCATCCGCAAGACGCACGTTCGCGCTCGACGCGCCGGCGACGACATGCAGGTTCGTGATGATGTGCCCCTCCTCGTCCCACACGAATCCGGAGCCGGTGCCGCGGGGCACGGTCATCACGTTGCGCGTCCAGAAATCCACGACCCGCTCGCTCGTCGAGATGTAGACGACCGAGGATTTCGACGACTCGAAGATCGAGATGTTGCTCTTCTCCTCTTCGGTGAGATCTCCGCGAGGAACCACCGGACGCGGCGCCGCCTCCGCGCGCGCCACGTGGGAGAGCATTTCGGGGGCGACGTACCAGACGGCCGCCGAGGCGGCGAGCACAAGGATGAGGAACCGGGCCAGGCCGGCAGACGATGAATCACGCACAGGCGCTCTCACGAGGAATCGGCAGATAGTATTTATATCGCAGCGGGGCGGCCTTTAGAAAAGGGCGCCCGGCGAGCTCCGGAGAGGCTTCCTGACGACGTGCCCGTACGGTGCACACGGACGGCGTCGTGGTTCGAGCACGACGCCCAGACGTGGTCCCAGTGCGCCGACGGCGCGAGGCTACTTTTCCTCGGGGAACATCGAGAAGTACGGCTGCGCCTCCTGCAACACCCTCGCGAACGAGGGGCGCTTCATCAGCCGCTCAAGATAGGCTGCGACCTTGGGATACGCCGAGCCGAAGGGCTGCACACGATTCGCGTAATACAGCGCGGGAGAGGCTGCGCAGTCCGCCAGCGTGAACTCCGGGCCCATCGCCCACTGCCGTGAGGCCATCACGCGATCCAGCATGCCATACGCGGTTTGCAGCATTGTTTTGGCATGCGCGACGCCCATCGGGTCCTTGTTGCCGGCGGGGCGCAACCTGTCCAACACAACTTTCTGCATGTGCTCGTGGACATGCAGGTCGAAGAAGCGATCCTGCAACCGCGTTTGCCAGGCTGAATCCACATCCGCCGGGATAAAGCGCGCCGGGCCGGGATAGAAGAGCTGCAGGTACTCGATGATGACGGTTGCTTCCGGCACCGTCTGGTTCCGCGCTTCGTCCCGAAGGACCGGAAACTTCCCGATGGGCCACACCTTCAGGAATTCGTTCCGGGACGTCTCGTTTCCGAGATCCACGAGATGCGGCTGGAACGCGGCTCCCGTTTCGTACAACGCGATGAGCGCCTTCCAGCACCAGGACGCGAGCGGATGGTAATAGAGCGTGAGCGACATCGTTGGCCCTCGTCCTTCAGTTAAGTACGTTCTTTAGTATTGCAGCCACCGCGGGTTTGTCAATCCGAAGGGCCGGCGTCGCACACAGCTCGGCCCCAAACGCGCTCTCTCTTTCGGAGGACGCACCGGTCCGTCGAATCCCCCCGGTCGCCAGATTCAATTCACGCGGGTGGGTCGGTAGCGTTGCGGGTCCTCGAAAAGACTTGTCACAAGAGCGAATGCTCATCCGTCATGGAGGCAGGAGGACGCAGCCCGAATGAACAATCGCAAACGTGTTGCATCGATCGCCCTGCTGGCCGTCGTAGGCGGCGTCGCCGCTGCGCTCGGCCTCTGGAAATACATCTCCATCAGCGCTGCCAGTGCCGCGGCAGCGAATCAGCCCGAGCCCATGGAATCCGTGATGGCAGCGACGGCGGAGTTGCGCCCGCATCGGCCGACGACAGCGGCGATCGGCACGGTCGTCGCCCTTCGCTCCATCACATTGCGCAACGAGCTTCCCGGAACGGTTCGGCGCGTGAATCTCACGCCTGGCCAGATCGTGGAGCCGGGCACGGTGCTCGTCGGGCTCGACGTGTCGGTGGAAGAAGCGGAGCTCAAGGCGCTTGAGGCGCAAGCGCAACTCGCGGAAGTGTCGCTCGGACGAATGCAGCGGATGACGCAGCAACGAGCGGCATCCGCCATGGAGCTCGACCAGGCCCTCGCCGAGCGGGACGTGGCGAGAGCGCAGATGGCGCGCACGCGAGCCATCATCGAACGCAAGACGATTCGCGCGCCGTTCCGTGCCCGCGTCGGAATCGCGGACGTGCATCCGGGGCAGTACCTGAACGAAGGCACGCAGCTCACCACGTTGCAGGGCGTGGATGAGGCAGCTCACATCGACTTCACGGTGCCGCAGCGAGTGGCTTCCACGCTGCGCAGGGGCGCCACTGTCGACGTGTTCGTCGAGAGCGAGGGCGGCAAACCCATCGCCGCAACCATTCTTGCGATCGACGCGCGCGTGGACCCAAACACACGGAACGCTACGGTGCGCGCGAGGGTGGATGACGCGAGCATCGTCGCGCCCGGCGCGTCGGTGCGAGTGCAGGTTCCGGTTGGGCCGGAACGAAACGCCGTCGCCGTGCCTGTGAGTGCGCTTCGCAAGAGTCCGACGGGCGATCACGTGTTCGTGATCACCGAGGACAAGGAGGGGAAGACACGCGCTCACGTACGTCCGGTGGTTGCGGGAGCCGTGCTCGGAGACGACGTCGTGATCGAGCAGGGCCTCACGCCGGGCGAACAGGTCGCTGTTTCAGGCTCGTTCAAGCTGCGGGACGCGGTGCTCGTCGCTGTAGCGGACTTCCCGCCTCAAGAGTCGCAGCCATCCGGCTCGGAGCCGGAGGACCCCTCCATTAGCGAGGAGCATCCCCCGGCCGTCGCGCGCGGGAACTGACGCGCGGAAACCCCATAGGGAGACCTTCATGAATACCGGCGGCACACGTTCGATCACGGACGTATTCATCAAGCATCCGGTCCTCGCGATCGTCGTCAACGTGGTGCTTGTGCTCGTGGGATGGCGCGCCATCTCCGCCCTGCCCGTTCAGCAGTATCCGCAGATCGAGAGCTCCTCCGTCGTCATCACGACCGTGTACTACGGCGCGAGCGCGGAGACTGTCCGCGGTTTTCTGACCACGCCCATCGAGCGCGCCGTATCGGCGATCGGCGGCGTAGACAACATCGAGTCGAGCAGCCGCGCGGGCCTCAGCACTGTCACGATCCGACTCAAGCTGAACCACGACAGCACGAAGGCGCTCGCCGAAGTCACCGCGCGACTCCAGCAGGTGCGGTCCGAGCTGCCTCAGGAAGCGGAAGCGCCGGTCGTGGAGGTGCAGCGAGCGGATCGTCCGTACGCCACGTTCTACCTGAGCTTCTCTTCGAAGGAGCGCACCGTCCCGGCCATCACGGACTGGCTCGTGCGCACTCTTCAGCCGCGTTTCGCCACGATCGAGGGCGTACAGCGCGTGACGATCGACGGCGGGCGCCAGCTCGCGATGCGCGTGTGGATCGATCCGGATCGGCTCGCCGCGCTGAACCTCGCGCCGGGGGACGTTCACGCCGCGCTCCAGCGCAACAACTATCTCGCGGCGGTCGGGCAGACGAAGGGCAATCAGGTCCAGGTCAATCTGCTCGCGAACACGGACCTGCGTTCGGCCGAGGAATTCGCCAACCTCATCGTCGCGGACCGCGATGGCGCCATCGTGCGCCTGAGCGACGTGGCGCGCGTCGAGCTCGGCGCCGAGGAAGCCGTGCAGATCGCGAAGTACAGCGAGCAGGAAGGCGTGTATCTCGCCGTGTGGCCGCTCATCGGCTCGAACGAGCTGGACGTCGCCAAGCGGCTGCGCGAGGCGATGGACGAGATCCGCCCCACATTGCCGAAGGACATCGAGATGCGTCTTGTGTGGGACGGCACGATGTTCATGCGCAACGCCCTGCAGGAGATCACGAAGACGCTCGGCGAAACGATCCTGATCGTCGGGCTCGCCGTGTTCCTGTTCATGGGATCGATTCGCACGGCGCTGGTGCCGCTCATCGCGATGCCGGTTTCCCTCATCGGGGCCGCGGTCGTGATGCTCGCGTTCGGCTTCAGCCTGAACCTGCTGACGATGCTCGCCATCGTCCTCGCCGTCGGCCTGGTGGTGGACGACGCGATCGTGGTGGTGGAGAACGTCGAGCGGCATGTGCGGCTCGGGAAAACGCGCATCGAGGCGGCCCTCGTCGGCGCGCGCGAGCTCGTCGGGCCGATCATTGCGATGACCATCACGCTCGCCGTGGTGTACGCGCCCATCGGCTTCCAGGGCGGCCTGACAGGATCGCTGTTCCTCGAATTCGCGATCACGCTGGCAGCGGCGGTGATCGTGTCCGGCGTCGTCGCCGTGACGCTATCGCCGGTCATGAGCTCAAGGTTCGTGCACGAGCACGGCGAGGAAGGGCGTCTCACAAAGATTGTCAATCGCGGCTTCGAGCGCGTGCGCGCCTTCTACGGAAGGCTGCTGGATGGCGCGCTCGAGATGCGCCCCGCCATCGTCGTTGCAGCGCTGCTCGTCACGCTGGCGGCGTGGCCCCTCTACCAGCTCTCGCGTCAGGAGCTCGCGCCGGTCGAGGACCAGAGCCACATCAGCCTCTTCTACGAAGCCGCGCCGGACTCGTCGCTCCCCGCGACCAACAACGAATCGTTGAAGGTGGTTCGCGCGCTCTCGGGATTCCCCGAGGCGGAGTATGTGTGGTCACAGACCGAGGCCTGGGGCGGTTTCGGCGGCGTCGTCATGAAGGACTGGCGCGAGCGCGAACGCTCGACCGAAGACATCTACGGCGAGGTGTACGGGGCCGTGTCGCAGGTACCGGGAGTCCGCGTATTCCCCCGCCTGGATCCGCCACTTCCCACGCCGGGACAATACGATGTCGAGATCGTCCTGCAGAGCGACGCTCCGCTGCAGCAGATGCTCGAGACCACCGGCGCGGTGCTGGATGCTGGCTGGAAGAGCGGCAAGTTCCTGTACGTCGACACGGATCTGAAGATCGATCTTCCGGAGGCGCGCGTGGTTCTCGATCGCGAGCGGATCTCCGATCTCGGTCTCGACCTTGCGAGCGTCGGGCAGGAGCTCGGCACGCTGCTCGGTGGAAACTACGTCAACCGCTTCAACTTCTTCGATCGCAGCTACAAGGTCATCCCGCAGATCGGCGAGGCGGATCGCGCGACGCTCGCGCCGCTTCTGGACCTGAAGATCAAGACGCCCGATGGCCGGCTCGTGCCCGTCTCCACGTTTGCCCGGGTGGAGACGAGCACCGCGCCTCGCACGCTGAATCGCTTTCAGCAGCAGAATGCCGTGCGCGTGTATGGCGGCGTGAATCCTGGCGTCACGAAGGAGGAGGCGTTGCGCGTCCTCGAGGAAGCGGCGGCGAAGGCCGGAGGGTCGGACATCATCGTCGACTACGCGGGCGAGTCACGACAGATTCGCCGCGAGGGTTCGGCGCTGGTCGTCACGCTGGGCTTCTCGGTGGTGCTGATCTATCTCGTGCTCGCCGCACAGTTCGGCAGTTTCCGGGATCCGCTGATCGTGCTGCTGGGCTCGGTTCCGCTCGCCATCAGTGGCGCGCTGCTCTTCAGCTTCCTGGATCTCACGACGATCAACATCTACTCGCAGGTGGGATTGATCACGCTCGTCGGGCTCATCGCGAAGAACGGCATTCTCATCGTGCAGTTCGCGAACGCGCGGCAGGCGCAGGGGCTGTCGAAGATGGCTGCGCTTCGGGATGCATCGCTCACGCGGCTGCGACCGGTGCTCATGACGTCGGCGGCGATGGTGCTCGGGCAGCTTCCGCTGGTGCTGGTCTCAGGGCCGGGCGCGGCGGCTCGCAACAGCATCGGGATCATCCTCGTTGCGGGGATGATCGTCGGCACGGTGTTCACGCTGTTCGTCGTGCCGGTGTTCTACTCGCTCATAGCGGCGGATCATCGGCCGCACGCGGAAATCGCGAGCGCGCCGGCAGAACGTCACGGGTTCGGAAGTGACGCGGGAGGTGGAGCTGCAGCACCCGCCAGCACCTGAAGTCGTCCGCGAACCCAGCGGCACAAGAGCGGACCTCGGCAAGGAGGAGTCTCAGCTTTGACATCCGGCGCTCCTCCTCGCCAGTCATCGCCCCTCCTCGTCAACCCTCGCCCCTCCTCTCACCAACCCTCACCCCTCCTCCTCGCAACCCTCGCGAGGAGGAGGCCGGTTGTTTGCCTGTGGGGTTATGCTTGCCCGCGTTCTGCACGCCTCGAGCGGAGCGCGCCCCATCCCTGCTCCGCCAAGGCTCAACTTGCGCCGGCTCGCCCGCATGAAACGCCGCCTGATCTGGATCTCCCTGCTATTCGCGCTGTGCGCGGAAACCTCGGCGGACGCAGCGTTTCCGGAACTGCGCCCCATCACTCCGGACGACTCCATCCTCGTCGTCTCGCCTCATCCCGACGACGAATCGCTCTGTTGCGGCGGGATCATTCACTCGGCGCGGACCGTCGGCGCGAAGGTCGCAATCGTCTGGGTCACGCTCGGGGATGGCTTCAAGTGGGACGCGATGGTCGTGGAGAAAACGGTGCGGCCGCGCGCAGGCTCCTACATCGATCTTGCGCACGCGAGACAGAGTGAAGCGCGCGCCGCCGCGGCGATCCTGAACGTGGACGCCGACTCGCTTTTCTTCCTCGGCTACCCCGATCGCGGCGTCCTTCGCCTTCTGTTCGATTACTACCATCCCAACACGCCCTGGCGTTCCCGCTTCACCGGCGCGAACAGCGTCGTGTACGAAGATGCAGTCGATCCCGGCGCGGAATACGACGGCGAGGATCTCGTTCGCGACTTCACATCAGTTGTGGAACGCGTGAAGCCGACTCTCGTGCTCGCGGCGAGCCCGCAGGACACGCACCCCGACCATCGCGGCAGCGGAATCCTCGCTTGGCGCGTGATGACGGCGCGCGGCGAGCACGACCGCGTTCGCTACTGGATCGTGCACGGCGGGCACGGTTGGCCCAAGCCGCGAGCCTATCGCCCGGAGCTGGCCCAGACGGTCGCGCCGCGCGGCCTGGGCATGCGCTGGGAGCAGTTCGCGCTGGACCGGGAAGCCGCGAAGGTGAAACTCGCCGCCGTCCAGGCGCACCGTACGCAAACGAAGGTGATGGGGCGCGTGATGGAAAGCTACGTGCGCTCGATCGAGCTCTTTTCGCGAACTCCCGTGCCGCCCAGGAGCGTCTGCACGCACCCGGAGCCGTGCGAGTTCGAGAACGGTTCGCTGATGGAAGAATCCGGGCTATGAGCTCGTGGCTTCGATCTTCGCGTCGAGCGAGCGCCCGACGACTTCCGCCATTTCCTGCGCCCCGGCGCGCGTTTCCTGCGCAAGCCCCTGCGCGACGCCGGCTCGGTCCCGGTCCACGCGGTTCTGGTTGACCTTCCACTTCCCAAAGAGATCCGTCAGCCGGATCTCGATCGGCACGATCTGCTTCAACATCTGCTCGATGTAATCCGCGGGCGCGTCCGTGAGCTTCCACGGATGCGGACGTCCGGCCTCGTGATGCGCCGTGAGCTGCTCCAGGTGAGCACGTGCCCGAGTCGGATCGTCCATGACATGCAGCGACCCGCGCGCGTGCACGACAACGTAGTTCCAGGTCGGCACCGCTTTGCCGGATTCCTGCTTGGTCGGATACCACTCGGGCGAAACGTACGACTGCGGCCCGTTGAACACGACCAGCGCCTCAACCCCGCTGTCGAACTCGCGCCACACGGGATTCGCACGAGCGACATGCCCGTGCAGCACACCGTGCGGCGCCGGCTCCGCGTCCACCTCGAACGGGAGGTGGTTGGCTTCGAGCCCCTTCGCCGTCATGACGACGAGCGTGCCCAGCGGATACTCGCGAATCAGGGAGTGAAGGACCTCCGGACGTCGTTCCTCGAAGATCTTCGGCAGATACATAGGTGCGGCTCATCCTGAAGGTTGACCGTAACAATAGCCACGATCCGTCCGTTCGGAAAGCCAGATCTACGACAACGCGAGCGGATACACCCCAAACAACTTCGCGTGCAGCCAGAACAGGAAGATGGCGTACAACGCGAGGCCCACCACCGTCGCAATCACGTCGTTCACGGGCCGTGGCGGCGCTGTCCGCCGGACGTGCTCCGGCCTCCACTTCATCGAAATGCGATCGAAAACAGCCCAGGCGAGAAACGCGCCGAACAGCAGAACGTCGGCCAGCATGCCATTGGAGAGCAGATGCGCGACCGCCCATAGCTTCACTGCCACCAGCATGGGATGCTTGAGTGTCGCCTTGATGCGCCCGGGGAAGTACGACGAGATCAGCGCCGGAAAAACCGGAAGCATGAGGAGGACCGTGAGGTGGCGCATCCAGTACGGCGGCGAATACAGCACCACCGGATCGCGGCGCGCGACTCCGTAGCCGTAAATGATCAGGACGAACCCGACGAGCGAGAGCAGGGAGTAGATGCTCTTCCACGGCCGCTCGCCCATTCGCGCAAGCATCCGCTCGCGCCAACCGGACGCCACGATGGAAACCGAGTGCACGCCGAGAAACACCACAAGGCCAGCGATCAGATAGCTCATGCTGCTGCGACTCCGAATGGCTCAGGTTGTCGATCCCTGTCGTGCCAATTCTCGGACGACCGCCGGCGGACGCGCCACACCGTTCGTCGCATGCGCTCCTGCTTCTTCGGAGAGAGATGCTACGGAGCGGACCTTGAGCTGAAGTACCGGCGCGCGATCTCTCCCGCCAGCCCGTGAGGATCCGAGCCCTGCAGGTTCGTGAGCACGACGATCGCGACGTGCTGCTCCGGAAAGCGCCAGTACGCAACGGTGTTCGCTCCGCCAAACGCCATCAGCTTGCGCCCGTCGCTCTCGCCGATCGCCCATCCGAGGCTGGAGGCAACCGGCTTCAGATGCTTCAAGCGGCCGAAGCGTCGCGCGGCCCGCTCGGCCGGATCAGCCACGCCGCAAGCGCAGGTAGCAGCACGATCGCCGCGAGCATGTTCACGAGGAACATGAACGTCAGCATCACGCCGATATCCGCCTGGAACTTGAGCGGCGAGAACACCCAGGTCACCACGCCGATCGCGAGCGTGATGCCCGTAAAGATGATGCTGGAACCCGTCACGCGCAGCGTGCGCTCGTACGCGGCCCGCACCGAAAGCCCTTCCTTGAGGCACACCTGCATGCGGCTGAACAGGTAAATCCCGTAGTCCACGCCGATGCCGGCACCGAGCGCCACCATCGGCAACGTCGAAATCTTGAGCCCGATGCCGACGATCGCCATCACGGCGTAAACCAGCACGGAAACCAGCGCGAGAGGCAGCACGACGAGCACGGTGCCGAGCACCGACCGGAACGTGATAAGGCACATCACGCTCACCGCGAGAAACACGCCGGCGAGGATCGGAAACTCCTTCGCCTTCACTTCCTCGTTCGTGGCTGCCATCACGCCCACGTTGCCGGCGGCGAGCCGGAACTCCGCGCCCTCGACGGGATTCTTCTCGCGCCACTCCTTCACCGCGGCCACCGCGCGCTCGATCGTTTCGGCGCGATGGTCCCTGAGGAACAGCATCACCGGCACGATGTTGCAGTCCGCGTTGAGGAGTCCCGTGCTGGTTTCGATGTAACGCGTCGACTGCGTGAGCTGCGCCTGCTCGCGCGGGATGGCGCGCCACTTGAGGCTGCCTTCGTTCCACCCGGCGATGGCCGTCTTCGCGACGAAGGGCAGCGTCACCACATCCTGCACGCCCTCGACGTTCTGCATGCGCCATGCGAAGCGGTCGATTGCCGTCATCAGGTCGAAGCTCACGCAGGCCGGGTCCGTCGTCTCCACGATGACCGTGAGGATGTCGACGCCGATGGAGAACTTCGAGGTGATGAGGTCCGTATCGAGGTTGTATCGCGAATCCGGCCGCAGCTCCGGGACGCCGGCCTGCGTATCGCCGATGGGCGTTTCGCGGCCCTTCCACGCCCCGGCCACCGCCAGCACGGCTGCAATGGCGATGATGATCGCAGCGGGCTTCCGCTCGGTGACGCGCGCGAGGCGCATCCAGACGCGGGCGAGCTGCTGCTGCCGTCGATCCACCCGTGCGCGATATCCCTCGTCGAAACCGACGAACGAGACCAGCACCGGCAGGAGGATGAGATCCGTCAGGATGACGATGGCGACGCCAATGCTCGCCGTCACAGCCATCTCGCGAATCACCTGAACCGGGATGACGAGGATGGTGATGAACCCCACGAGATCCGCGAGCAGCGCAACCACCGCGGGCAGCAGCAACAGCCGGAACGTGCGGCGCGCGGCCTCCATGCTGCCGACGCCGAAGAACGCCGCTTCCTTCACGGCGCTGATCTTCTGCACGCCATGGCTCACGCCGATGGCGAAGATCAGGAACGGCACAAGGAGCCCGAGCGGATCGATGCCGTAACCGAGCAGCACGAGCACGCCGAGCTGCCAGAGAACGGCGATGACCGAGCACATCACCGGGATGAGCGCGATACGGAACGATTGCGTGTAATACCAGACAGCCAGCAGCGTCAGGATCAGCGTGACGATCGCGAACGCGATCACCGACAGCGCCCCCTCCGCGATGTCCCCCATCACCTTGGCAAAGCCGATCAGCTGAACGTCGACGCCCTGGCTGACCCCGTCGCCGACGGCTTCATCGACACCGGGAGGCACGCCCGTGACCTGAACGGCAACGCCTGCCGCCCCTTCGAGGCGCTTGCGGATGCGCTCCTCCAGCTCGTTCGCGAGCCGGATCGGATCGACGCGATTGCCCTGCGCGTCCTCCTCCAGGACGATGGCGCTGACGAGCGCGCCCGAAAAATCGTTCGCGACGAGCCGCCCGACAATGCCGGCCTTGAGGATGTTCTCGCGCACCTGCGCGAGGCTCTCGGGCGTCGGCTGGAAATCCGCGGGAATGACGTTGCCCGCTTCGATGCCATCCTCGACCACTTCGAGGTATCGCACGTTCGGCGTGTACAGCGACTGCACGCGGCTGCGGTCGATGCCATCCATCACGAGCACTTCGTCAGTCGCGGCTTTCAGCGCTTCGAAGAAGGCCGGCTGGAACATGTTGCCGTCGCGCGCGATGAGCCCGATGAGCACGCGGTTTGCGCCACGAAACTCCGCCACCTGCGGCGAGAGGTACGTCTTCATGTACTCGTGGTTGACGGGGAGCTGCTTCGTGAAGGACGCGTCGATGCGCAGTCCCGTCACGGCCAGCCACGTGAGCACGACGGTGAGCAGGGCGAACAGGACGATGATCAGCGCGCGGTGGCCGAAGATCAGCCGCTCCAGCCATCCCGCGAATGTGCCGTCGCCCGCGGAGCCGCCGCCTTGCGGCGGATTGCCGCCCGGCTCGCACGGCATGTCCGCCGGCGCGGAGTCGCCCGGCTGCTTCGACGACAGCTCGTCCGGCGTCCCGCTCACTTGGCACCCGCCTGCTCAAGCGAAGTGGCTGTCTCGCCCGGCCCGATCGGGATGGCTCTCACGCCCGCTTCGCCCACTGTGATGAGCTCACTAACGCCGACGTTCACCACCGCGGAGAGCCCCTTCCGGTCCGGCTGCTGATACAGCATGAACGTGTGGCCATCGTCCTTGCTCAGCAGCACCGTGCCTGAGAGGCCCACGATCGCGACGCCCTCCTGCGGTAGCCGGACGGCGTCGTTGAGCATCGCCTCGGTGTCGAGCGCGATTCGGCGCCAGCTGTGGCCGCCGTCCTCCGAGCGGAAAAGATTGCCGCGCAACCCATAGGCGAGCAGGGATTCGCCATCGAGCGGCAGGATTCCGAAGAACGAGCCGTCATAAGGCGAAGGCAGCTCCGCCCAGGTCTTCCCCGCATCGTCCGAGCGGTAGAGATGCCCTGCCTCCGCGGCGATGTAGAGGCGCGAGCCGGAGGCACCGACGATGCGATTCAGGTGATAGTCGCCGGCGAGATCGCCAGTGTCGTACTCGTCCTCCGGCTCGGATGCCGCCGACCCCGAGCCCCGCTTCGCAGGCAAGGGCGTTGCCTCGAACTTGCGAGCCGTCCAAGTCACGCCGTGATCGCTGCTCGTGAGGTACGTTCCATACGCACCGACCGCGATGATGTCGCTGCCGTTGCAAAGCACGTCCAGCAACGGCTGGCGCGCTTCGGGCGAATAGTGCGTGCGCTGCCAGGAATTCCCTGCGTCCGTCGTGATTAGCGCGATTTCGTCGTGACCTACGGCCACGCCGCGCTGTTGATCCGAGAAACAGACGGCGGTGAGCAACTCCTGCGTGGGAACGTGCGCCGCCTGCGTCCACATCTGCCCGCGATTGTCGCTCGTGAGCACGTGACCGCGCTCGCCAACGGCGACGAGGCGCGAACCAGCGCGCGCGATGTCGAGAAGCAACGAGCGGGACGCGAGGCGTGCGGGCTCAGCCGGCAGCGTTCCTGGATCCACCGCCGCGGTGGCCAGCGTTGCGAGAAGCACGGCGAGCGCGCCGACGGCTGCCAGGCGCCACGCCGCCCCAATTCTGAAGCTCCCGCTCAGCGCACCCCCCGTCGCTGCAGGGCATTCGGCTGATAGTCCGCCGGCGTACGCTTGATGGTGAAGTCGTACGACCTGCCCTCTTCGTTCTGCAGCCCGAGCGCGAGATACCGGCCGTTCGAAAGGTCCATCACCAGCTCGAGCGTCGTCCAGAGATTCGGCAGCTCGTAGTAGTTGATGACGTGGCCTTCCTGCACGCGATACAGGTTCCCGCGCCGGTCGTAGCAGTCCACGGCGAGGATCTGCCAGGAGTCCTCGTCCACGTACAGCGTGCGCCGGCTGTACACGTGGCTCGTTCCCGGCTTCAACGTCGAATCCACCACCCACACACGATGCAGCTCATACCTCGCGTGATCCTGGTTGATGTGGTTCTTCTTGAGGATGTCCGAGTACTTCAGCGTGTTGCTGTGGAGCTTGTACGAGTTGTACGGGACGTAGATTTCCTTCTTGCCGACGAGCTTCCAGTCGTACCGCTCGGGGCTGCCGTTGTACATGTCGTACTGGTCGGACGTGCGCTGGTTGTCCGCGTTCGTGCCCGGGTTGTCGAACGCGACGTTCGGCGCGCGACGCACGCGGCGCTGGCCCGGGTTGTACACCCACGCGCGCCTGTTCTCCTTCGACTGGTCCAGCGTCTCATGCACCAGCAAGATCTCGCCGGCGTAACGCGCGGGCGCGATGGTTTCCTGGATGAAGAACGCGATGACGTTGTCGAGCTGCTGCTCGGTCATTCCCGGCACGGAGTACTGGAACAGGAACTCGTCGCGGAACTTCACCGGCGTGTAGTTGCCGCCGGCTTCGACGGCCGCCTGCCCGATTTGCCGCTGGGCCGTGTCCGCGCGATAGCGCAGCACGTGGTTCCAGAAAACTTCCACGCCTTCCTTGGGAATGGGGAACGGAATTCCTTCGACGGCGCCCGTGACGCCGTTACCGCCGGGCGCGAGTTTCGCCGTCGTGGCGATGCGCTTCGTTGCGTCGTAGATGCGCTGGGGAAAGGCGGCGCTCCGCCGCGTGGGGTACACGATCATCTTGTACGTGCCCTTGTACTGCGTGAGGAGCTTCTTGTGCCCCTCCGTCAGCTTGGCGGCGTACTGGCCCATGTTATCGGCCGTGATCGTGAAGAGCGGCTTGTCGTTCGCGAACGGATCGGGATGGTGCTGGCCCGTGCGGTAGTTCGGCACGCCCGCGTCCGCGGGGCTCTTGATGCCGCCCGTCCACTCGGGAATCGTCCCGTCCGCGTTGCCGGCTTTCTCCGCGCCGAGCGGAGTGAGCTCGTTACCCAGCTTCGCCGCTTCCTCCGGGGTGATTGCCGACCACGCAGGAGATGCCCCGAGGAATGTCAGCGCGATTGCCCAAACTGCCTTTTTCATGTTCGCTCCAGGTATCCGTCGCGGGCGACAGCTCAAAACGACACTTTCACGGCCGCGTTCACGAAGTCGCGATCGTTCAGGTCGTTCCAGCGGCCTGCGCCGCCAAACCTCGTCCATGCCACGTCGAGCTCGTAAGTCGCGCGGAGATTCGCCGCGACACCGAGCGTGAGGCCGTTGCGACCCTCTATGAAATTACCCCCGGGGCCCGGCGACGTGCCGTTCACGTCGTGCGTCCAGGAAAAACGCGGCACGAGGTTCCAGGGTCCGATGAGGTTCGGGTACTCCAGGCGCCCGGCGAGCCGGTAACCCCACGACGTGGAAGTCGGGAAGCGGTCCGTCGGCTCCACCTCGCCGAAGTGGCGGTTCGCGAGCTCCGGGTTGCCGCTCACCGAAGTGCCCGGCCCGTTGTAACGCACGCCGCGGCCGGCGGGGCCGCCCGTGAACTTGTCCGGGAAATCCGCGATGTACGTGACGGCGCCTTCGAACACGAGGACGGCCTGCGCCGCGGCCAGCACGTTCGCAAACGTCTTGGTAGCCGTGAACTGCGCCTGCCAGGTGTCCTTGAGCTCCCAGCCGCGGATTTCCTGATCGAGGCCGAACGCGCCGAGCTGGTTGCAGCGATACAGCGTCGAGCCAGCGCCGGGCAGACAGGTGGCCGGCAACGGCGTACCACGCAGCGTGGCGATGCCGTTCTCGAACGGACCGAGCGCGGAGAAGAGCAGCTCCACGTCGTCGTACTGGAGGGGCTGGTCCTGCCGGTACGACACTTCGCCCTGAAGTGCGACGCCCGTGCGCTGGAGCTGCGTGTTGAACGAAAGACCGATGAGGTGGATGTCCTCCGGAAACTCGGTGAAGTAGCCGGCGGTCTTCGCGTACTCGTGCACGCCGAGGTTCGTCGCCTGCGTGGTGACATCGCCGCCCGCGAGATGCGTGTTAGCGCCGATGGTGGCGTACTGAGTAGCGGCCTCGAGACTCAGGTTGCCGCCTGTCGCGATGGCTCGCGCCCGGCCCACATTCGCCGCCGTGGCGATCGCAGCGGGAACAGGCAGACCCGCGGCAATCGCCTGCGCAGCGGCGCCCGCCGCGTTGATAGCGCCGAACGCATTACCGAGGCCCACTTGCGTGCCCGTCACACCCGAAATCACCGGCACGCGGCTGTGATAGTTCAGGTAGTAGATGCCGAACTCGGTGCCGTTGTTGAAGTCCGGCAGATAGAGCTTGAAGTTGATGCCGAACTGGCCGCTGTCGTCCGGCTCCCGGCCCTCGCGCCGGCGCACGTTCTGGAAATCGGAGATAAACGGGCCGCCGAGCGAGGTGAAATCCACGCCGAGATCCGAGAACGCGCCGAATCCAAGCACCACGCGCTCGCCGCCGGGCACCGCGAAGTCGTTCGTGCTGAAGAACGAGCCCGCGGGCTCCGGCTCGGTGTCGTTCCAGTCCAGGAGATAGACGAGCTGGGTCGACAGATTCTCGTTGAACTGCAGGTTGAAGATGGCCATTTCCTGCGGCAGGAAGGCCTCCCTCAGCTCCGAGCCCGGCACGCGCAGCGCGGAGACGTCGAAATGGTTGATGGCGTTCAGGCCGCCCTGGATGAACGTGCTTTCACCCCAGCTCAGCACCTGCCGCCCGAGGCGCAGCTCCGCGGGCATGCTGCCAAGATTGAAGCGCGCGTAGGCGAAAGCGTCCAGGAGCCGAGTGTAGGAGCCGACGAGGTCCTCGGCGCTCTTCGAAAGCGGAGTGCGCGCCGTGTCCTCGTCCTTCGTTTGCAGGTCGTACAGGCCGGAGCCGCGCACGAATGCGCCGAAGTTGCGCCACTCGAGCGACAGCTCGGTGACGCCCTTGAACGCCTTGCTGAAGAGACCGTCGTGGTAGTTGAGATTGCCGTCGTCGATGTTCGGCGAGCGGCCGCAACCGCCGTTGGCGGTGGCGATGAGATTGCAATCGGGATCCTCGATGCGCCAGCCGGTGCCGAACGACAGGGTCGTGTCCCAGCTTCCGCTGACTTCGCCCCACTGGAAATCCACCGCCGCGACTTTCGTCGCCCCGAGCGCTCCGATCGCGGCGATTGCTGCCGCAACGAGGTTACCGCGACGCCCGAAGAATACGTGCCTCATGCCGATCCCCGCTTCCAGGTGGGTTTTTGATTGTAGGGCGGCCGCCTCCGGCCACCCGGTCTCTGAAAAGTGCGATGCCTCTGACGTTGTTCTGCGTTTGTGCAGGGAGTATGCAGCACCGATAAGAGCCGCTGCCAGTCCCCCCGACCGCTACGCGTGCGTGACTTGCAGGATGCTGTGACGGATCTGCTCGTTGAGGACGACCTGCGCATCTTCCGAGACCCGGATGAGAACCTCGTCGAATTCCAGCTTGCCGGCGGAATTCACGCGCACGACGCCTCGTTCGCGCAGCAGGTCGATGAAGTGCTTGAACAGCGTCCGGTCGAAGAATTCCGGGGAGTTGAAGCCGTAGAGCATGGTCATCCGCTGCGCCATGAGCTGGCAGCGCTCTTCGAGGAGCGACTGCGTGATCTCGCCGCTTCCGGCCTTGAGCAGCAGGGCCACCGCGAGGTAGTAGCGCTCGATTGTCTGGATAGTCGCCTGCGCGAGCAGCGAGAGCTGCATCGCCTGCGCGCTCGACGGTGGCGGACGTCGCCAGATGGCACCATCCTCCGAGCGTGTCACCAGGCCGTGCGACGCCAGCGCGGCGAGCACGCCGTCGACCACGCTCGGGAGCTCGCGTTCATCCCACCGCAGGAACAGCTCGGAGGCGATGTAGGGATAAATACGCCACGCGAGCCGCTGGATGTCCTCGTTCCGCATGGCTGAGTTGCTGGCGAAAGCGCAGGCAATCAGCGATGGCATCGCGAACAGATGGAGCACATTGTTGCGGAAGTACGTAGCGAGGATTGCGCTCTCGTCTCGCATGCGAACAATGTTGCCCAACGCGTGCTTCTCGCGTGTGATCACCTTCATCGACTCGCCGTAGTCGAGAATCGCTGCGGCATCCAGCGTGGTCACCGTCATGCGATCGCTGTACGGGAAGGCACGCAGCAGTGAGAGGTACAGATCGATCTGGCGGATCAGATCCTGCTCGGGCAGCGCCTGTCGCGGCGTGGCCAGCAGAACCACCGCGAGCAGGTTGATCGGCGAGACTGCGGCGGCGGCGTTGATGTTCCGCATGATGCGCCCGGCCAGCTCGCTCGAGGCCGGGTTGAGCCACGGCAGCCGCGGATCGTCTTCGGTCGCGCGCTTGCGCCAGTCCGGATCGAACTGCTCGAGCACCTCGGTGAGCAGGATGGGTTCGCCGATATTCACGAAGACGTGCCCGAACTTTTCACGCAACTTCGACGCCGTACCCAGCAGGCCGAAGATGCTCTCTTTCTCCTTGGGCTTCCCGGACAGCTCACCGATGTAGGTGGAGCCCTCCACGACGCGCTCGTAGCCGAAGTACACCGGCAGAAACGCCACCGGCCGCTGCGGGTGCCGGAGGAAGCTGCGGATGGTCATCGAGAGCATTCCCGTCTTCGGCTGCAGCAGCCGTCCGGTGCGGCTGCGCCCGCCTTCGATGAAATACTCGATGGAGTGCCCGCGCCCCATGATGGCAGCAAGGTAGTTCGTGAAAACTACGGTGTAGAGCGCGCTGCCTTTGAAGCTGCGGCGAATGAAGAACGCGCCACCCTTGCGGAGAAACCTGCCGACAACCGGCAGGTTGAGGTTGATGCCGGCGGCGATATGCGGGATCGCGTATCCCTGCCGGAAGATCGCGTACGACAGCAGGAGGTAATCCATGTGGCTGCGGTGGCAGGGCACATAGATGATCTCGTGATCCTTCGCGAGCTTCTCCAGCGTCTCGATGTGCTCGACTACGACCCCGTCGTACAGCCGATTCCAGAGCCGCGTGAGCGCGAACTCCATGAAGCGGACGAACGCGTGGGAGTAGTTAGCAGCGATCTCCTGCGCGTTCTTCTGGGCCAGCAGCATGGCCTGGCGGCGAGATATCTTCTTCTCGCGCATCTCCTGCGCCACAGCCGCACGCACGGCGTGCGTGCGCAGAACGCGTGTCACGATCGTGCGGTGATGGGAGAGGTCCGGGCCGATACGCGCGGTTCGCTGGCGGGCGTACTGGGAACGCAGGGCACGCGCCACGCGCCGAGCCTGCATTTCCACCGCGGCCTCTTCACCGATGAGGCTGCGCAGGGACACGGGCTCTGAAAGCTCGATGAGCGTGTCCCGCCCGTTCAACAGCACCTGGAAGAACTTGCGGAGTCGGCTGGTGAGCGCCCAATCCTCCACCAGCAGCAGGCGCAGGAACGATCGTTCCTTCTGCGGAGCGCGGCCCCAGAACACCGCCACGGGCACGAGGTCGATATCGAGCTCCGGGTGAAGCCGCAGCATGCGGACCATCTGGACGAGCTCCGGCGGCGGTCGCCTGTCGATGCGCTCGTCCCAGAACCCCAGCGGCCGCGTCAGGTAGAAACAAGACTTGAGCTCGCGCGATTCTTGCGCGAGCCGCTTCTGCGGCCTCGGCAGCTTGTGACGGACACAGGCGTTCTGGAGCACGGCGAGGTCCGTGACGGACCGACGCTCGAGGACGTAGCAGATGGCGCGATCACGCCGCTGAAGACTGGACGCGGCATCTTCCGGGCGAATAGTGTAGCGAACCCAGAGGGCAAGAAGCCGTCGCAGCAGCCAGTGACTTAGCATGGTTAATCGGAATAAAGAGCCGCCTGCGGCGCGCGCGGCGCCTCACTCCCTGGTTCTCTCTTCGCGTCTTCGATTGGGATCGAATCCTACTCGAATGCCGCTGCCGGGAGGTCTAGCGAAATCAGAAAGTACTCGAACAGGCTTCTGATCACCCGCAGCTGGTTATGCAGCCGATGGTCGCTCTCGACGAGATGTAGCGCCGCGCCGTACTCCTTCGCGAAGCGGATGCTGTGCTCGTAGGGAATGACTTCGTCCTTCCAGCCGTGCACGAGCACGGCAGGACAGTCGATGACTCCCTGACGCAGCTCCGGCAGCCCTTCCATGTAGAGCGCCGGAGCCATGAGGAAAACGCCTCGGGCATGCAGGAGGGATGCGGACGCCACCGAGACGAAGCCGCCCATGCTGGAGCCGACCAGCACGAGATCGCCCTGCAGTTCCTTGCAGAAATCCACCAGACGCGTGATGCGCGCGCGTGGATGATCTATGCCGCGATAGTCGACGGACTCCGCTTCCCAGCCCTCACCCCGCGCCACATCGGCAAGCGCGGAGATCTTGCGGCCCCAGGGTCCGCTTTCCTGACCGTGCGAAAAGACGACGTATCGGCTCACGGCGACGCCTCCAGATCTCAGCGCGGCTTCCACAGAAGTTCATCAAGATCGGCCGCACTCCTGCGCGTCACCCGTCCACCTTTCACAATGAGACCCTCAGCACGAAGCAGCCGGCTCTGCTCCGCATGCTGCCGGGACGTCGCCGGAAACGAGATGCGCGGCCCTGCACCGACCACTCGGTGCCACGGCAAGCGCAGCTTCGCAGGCGCCACTTTCAGCGCATGCCCGACTAGCCTCGCGCGACCCGGAAGCCCGGCGAGGCGCGCCACCGCGCCATACGTCGAGACATGCCCGCGCGGAATCTTTCGCACGGCATTCCAGATTGCTTCGAGAGCCTCGTTGCTCATAGCCCATGATACATTGAGAGACTGCAGCGAGCGGCAGTCTGCGGTGGAAGCTAGGCCTTTGAACGATCTGCACACCACACCAGTCGGCCCTGTCCTCCGCTCCTGGCAGCGGGCCTCCGGCTCGCGCCTCGGCCGCTGGCTCTTCGCACGTGCCGTGTGCCGCCGGGCACCGTACTTTGGCACGATCCGCCCGTACTTCATCGAGCTTGCACCGGCGATCTGCCGCGTCGGCATGCGCAAGAGGCGTGCTGTAGAAAATCACATACGCACGGTGCATGCGCTCGCCATGGGAAATCTATGCGAGCTTGCGGCCGGCATGGTTACGGAAGTCACCATACCGACCACCATGCGATGGATTCCGCGTGGCATGACCATCGAGTACCTCCGCAAGGCCGAGAGCGACGTAATCGCGACCGCGCGGCTGACGAAGGTCGAGTGGGCTCACAGCCCCGAGAGCGTGGGCGTGCCGGTTAGCGTGGTAGACGCGTCCGGGACGGAGGTCGTCCGGGCGGTCATCACCATGCACGTCTCGACCAAGAAATAGCTAGTTGAGGATCACGCCGCGGAGTATCGCGGTCTCGATTTCCCACTCCAGCCGACGGCCGGAGGTGGCGAGACGGTTCGGATGCGAAGGCCGGCAGGTGCTCACGCCTCCGGGCTCATGCGTGATGAGCCATGCGTGGAAATCGCCAGGCTTCGTGATAGCGACACCGAACAGGATCTTCACCTTCCCCTCGGCGACCGTGCGTGGCTCGTTCACGCGCTCGTCGCAGATGACGAAGTAGCTTTCTTCCGGCATGGATCCTGCGAAGGCGCCCTGTGCGTCCAGGCTCTCGAGGAACGCTTCGACTTGCTGCTGCGCACGCCTCCAGGCGGGTTCCGCATTCTGCTCGAACATCAGCCAGCGGGTGCCGCGCTCGATGCTCGCCGTGATGAAGAGCGCGAGCCGGCGTGCGGAAAGGTACTTCCAGTCTGCGGCGCCGGAGCTGCCGGCCGCGAGAGTGCGTGCCGTGGAGGACGGCCGAGTACTGGGCCTCACGGCGAGCAGCGTATTCACGCCCGCCTGAGCAAGGCGCGTGCGTTCCTGCTCCGTGACGACGGAAGCTGGGCGAAGTCCGGGGCGTAGCACGGTGTCCTCGCCCTCGGCTGCCGCCCAGACGGGCCACGTCTCGTCCGAACGCGCGATCATCCCGGCGACGGCGCCGCAGGAGGCGAAGGTCTCATTACGGCCGCGCAGTCGATCCAGCGCGATGACGCGCGGGTAGTACATCACGGCGTTGTCGCTGCGGAACGGCCAGTCTCGTAACTCATTCAGCGCGACGCTCGCAGTGGTCCACGACGAGGGCGGATCCACCACCAGCATCGCGTGCCGGTCGCGGCAGAAGCGCGCGGCGATCATCAGCGTGCTGAGTCCTACATCCTGCTCGCGGGTCAGCGGCGGGATGCAGAGGAAATTGAAGTTCGACACGAACCTCAGGGCGAAGATGCCGGTGCCCTCGGCTGCGGAGCCGATGACGTCGTAGTCCGTGAGCGGGCCGCCGTCGTCACCGTCCGCATTCGAATTCACGTAGCCGACGATGGGCGAGCCCGGGTTACGCACGGAGCGATCCGGCCGCTGAGGCGGCACCTCGTCGAGGACGCGTGCCAGGCGCGAGTCCGTGAGGATGGTTGCGACGCTGCGGCCCGTCTCGGGCAGCACGGACAGACGGCGGAAGATCTCCTGCTCTTCGATCAGCTCGGACCCCGCGGCGCGTACTCGCTGCAGGACGAGGTTGAAGCGATCCTGCTCGTTATCGCCAATGCCGTCGTAGTCCACTGATGCGCGGAGAAACTCGCGCGAGCCAGGATTCACTGCGATGAGCTTCAGCTGCGATTTGCCTGCGGGGAGCGTCAGCGTCGGAGCCCTCGCGCCATTCACGACGCGAACGATGTAGGCCTCCTTGCCTCCGTTCTCGAAGAACTGCTCGACTGCGTACGAAAGCGTGGACGGTTGCCAGAGGCCGCCGAAGTGCTGCGTGTACTCAGCGAAGCTCGTTACGGGGATGGGACGGTTCACCGGGCCCTTCAGGGTCCTGCCGCAGAAGGCGGCGACGCCTGTGGGCACGCGGTCTATCGCGTGGTCTGCTCCGCTGTGTTCAGCGACCTCGATGCCGGAGACTCGGCGTTCGGCCACAGAGGGACTCTTGTTATGCGCTCGGTGGCGAGCGGGGCGAAATGTAGCACAGGGACAACGTCGCTAGTGAGCGACGGGTACTACGGGGTTCGCAGAATGCAAAGAAAGAAAGCCCTCAATCGCCGGGCGGCTCGGAAAGGGAGACGTGCCTTCCAGCTCCGCCTCGCACTCCGACTCCGCCTCGCGCTTCGGCTCGAACTCTATTCCTGCTCCGAGCCGCCCGGCGATCGAGGGCTTCTTCCCTCTTACGACCTTGCTTGCGCCGTCTTCCGCGGCGGCTCCTTGTGCTGCTGCTGCGCCGGCGCAGCGCTCGCATTCCCTCGCGCGGCTTCTTCCGCGGCACCGCGGGCCTGTTCTTCCTGCTTGCGGGAAATTTCGGCGAGCATCAGCTTCAGCCATTCGGACAGTTGGGCCATGGGAACGGGACGCTTTCAGCTTTTCGGAGTGACGATGGCGTCGATCGACGTCGCGGTGATGGGATGATACCCGGGCCGGGCCTTCGAGTAGATGCTGCGGGCGAGCTGAGCGCCTTTCGGCGTCTTAACGAGCTCTTCGTAGAGCGGCTTCACGAGCTTGCGCCGCCCGATCGTCGTGAGATAGCGCTCGACGTCGGGGTAAGCGGGCTCGTACTCGTTGCGGATGGCGATGCGGAACCAGCTCATCGCGATCTCGGCGTTCCGCTTCGAAAGCGAGAAGGTTTTGTCGAGCTCCGCGACGCGCGCTGCCGGCAGCTTCTGCGGAACGTTGTCCAGGAAGTGCAGCCACTCGAAGGTGGACCAGCTCGACACCGGCAGGCTGGCGGTCGCGGTCCTTCCCGCGAGCCATGCGTCGCGCGCGTCGTCGATGGGCTTGAACACATCCTGCGCCGGCAGCACGGCATATGACGGGATGCCGGGGCCGTACACCCACTCCTTGATCTGCTCCTCCGTCACCGCCCCCGGCTTCTTCGCGAGCAGGTTCGTGCGCAGGTAGTCGAGGAACTGCTCGGTGTAGATGCTCTTGAAGGCGAAGTGATCGAAGTACCCACGGAGGAAGGCGCGCACTTCGTCCTGGCTGAAGCGGCTCTCGAGGAACTGCAGGAAGAGCTTGCCCTTCTCGTACGCCACGTCCGTAACGCCGTCGTCCGGGTCTTCGTCACGCAGGTCGATGGCGAGGTGCTGGTGCTCCGGATCGAGGCCCGCGAGGTCCCGGCGCAGGGACTGGAGGCCGAGCGCGTCCTCCATCTTCTCGCGCCGCTCGCCGTACAGGGCTTCGACGATGGCCCGCTCCAGATACACGGTGAGGCTCTCGTTGAGCCAGAAATCCCGCCATGTCGCATTCGTCACGAGGTTGCCGGACCACGAGTGCGCAAGCTCGTGCGCGATGAGCGCGACGAGGCTCTTGTCGCCCGCGATGACGGTCGGAGTGATGAACGACAGGCGCGGATTCTCCATCCCGCCGTACGGCGCGGAGGGCGGCAGGATCAGGAGGTCGTACCTCCCCCAGCGATAGGGCCCGAAGAGCTTCTCGCACGCCGCCACCATGCGCTCGAGGTCTTCGAACTCGCGCGACGCGGCATCCAGCACGCCCGGCTCGGTGTACACGCCGGTGCGCTCGCTGATCGGGCGGAACTTGAGGTCCCCGACAGCGATGGCGATGAGGTACGAGGGAATCGCCTCGCTCATCTCGAAGCGATAGGCCGTCAGCCCCTTCGCATCCGGCTTGGGATCCACCGGCCCGTGAGCCGCTGACATGACCGCCACGAGCCCGTCCGGCGCCCGGATGGTCGCGCTGTACGTGACGCGAACCTGCGGCGAGTCCTGCAGCGGGATCCAGCTGCGCGCATGGATCGCCTGCGACTGCGAGAAAAGATATGGATGCTTCTTCCCGTCCGTCTGCGCAGGTGTGAGCCACTGGAGGCCGGAGGCTTGCGGCCGCGTGCGGTACTGAATGTTGATGACGAGGTCGCCGGAGCTGTTCAGGTTCGACGTCGCGCCCGCCGGCACCTCGATGCGCAGCGGCGTGCCGAGGAACTTCTTCTCCTCGCCCAACGAGAACTTCAGCGGCTGGGATTTGCCGTCCTTGCTGCCCAACGCAACGGACCGGATGTCGAGGTCGCGCGTGTCCAGAACCAGCTCGCGGGCATTCGGGTTCTGCCGCGCCACGACGAGGCTCGCCTCGCCACTCAGCTGCTTCTCCCGGAAGCTCACCGTGAGGTCGAGCCCCACGTGCTTCACGCGGAACTCGCTTACGTTCGCGAACGAGTGGTAATCGACGCCCGGACGGATGGGCTCACGATCTGCCGCCTGCGCAGACGTCGCAGCGACCCACACGAGTGCCGCCAGCTTCGGGAAAGTGCGCAAGGTCAGGTACCTGTCTTTTGGGACTTGGCCGGCGTCGCCGGAGGCGAGGACGCGGGAAGCGCGCCACCGGTGCTTTCGGGCGCCGACGGATCGCGGTCCGACAGCATCTCGCGGTACGTCTCCTCGTCGATCGGCAGGTCCGTCTTGCCGTCCCACGAAGCGCCCTCGGGCACCGTGTTCTGCACGCGCGGGGCCGCCGCAACCACCTGCTCCAGCGACTCACCGCCAGTCGAGATGACGAGCGGGATGCCGCGGGGCTCGTGACTCACCGCCGCAATCAGATCCCAGCTCACTTCCTCGTTGCGCTTCTTCAGCTCCTTCTGGATCTTCTCGCCGAGGGACTTCGAGACGAGCTTCTTTTGCGCCTTCTTCCAGTCTCGCGTGTCGTCTTCCAGCACCTCGAAGGCCTGCAGGTACAGCTTGTCGTCCTGGAAGCCGAACACGAACGGCTCATTGACGACGCGCACCTTCGTGCCGACCGGCATCATGCTGAACAGCAGCTCGATGTCCTCGGGGTACAGGCGAATGCAGCCGTGGCTGGACCGCAGGCCCACGCCGGCAGGCTTGTTCGTGCCGTGAATGAGGTAGCTCGGCCAGCCGAGATAGAACGCGTAACGGCCGAGCGGATTGTCCGGCCCGGGGCCGACGACGGCTGGCAGCGGATCCCCGTTCTCCTTGTGCTCCTTCAGGATGGACGGCGTGGGACGCCACGTGGGGTCCTTCTGACGGCGGACCACCTTCGTGGTGCCGAGGGGCGTCGCCCAGCCGACACGGCCGATGCCGATCGGGAACGTGTAGACGAGCTGCGGCTCGTCCTTCTTCGGCTTGGGGAAGTAGAAGAGCCGCATCTGCGGCACGTTGATGACCACGCCCTCGCGCGGCGCGTTCGGAATGACGAACTGCGTCGGCACGACGATTTCCGTGCCCTCGCCGGGAAGCCACGGATCGACCTTGGGATTGGCCCGGACGATCTCTTCGTACCCGAGGTTGAAGCGCCGCGCGATGTCCGAAAGCGTGTCTTCCTTCGTGCTCCTCGTCACCTGGATCTGGCCGATGACGTGCTGCTCCGGCGTGATCTCGAAACGGTGCGTCGGCACCGGCATCGGCAGCTCCGGAACGACCGGTTCCGGCGGCGGCTCGGGAGGCTTCGGCTCGCTGAAGGCGCCATTCAGGAGCGAGCAGGACGCCAGCAGCACGCTGGAGAGGAGGAGCGCGCCGGCTGCGCGGATCGACGTTGCGGGCTTCATGCGTTCGATTATGCCTTGTGAGCGCGGGGAACCAAGAGTGAGGACCGGCGCATTCGGTCGCAGGCTTCGTGCCACGGACGCGAACCTCTTTCCGGGCCGCTCAACATGTAGCCATCCGGCTACAGGTGGGGGACCGGTCCTCGCACGGGCCGGAAGCTACAGGAGCACCGGCTGGTTCGGAAGCTCGTTGGCATCCGGCCCTGCGCCAGGGAAGTGCCGCGCCAGAAGGCGGCCGACGCTTCGGATGCCCGCAACCGAACCTTGGGCGAAGCGGCCCTCGCGGTAGTGCGCCTCGATTTCGTGGCAGATGGTTTCCCATTCTTCATGGGGCACGCGGGAGGAGATGCCGCGGTCCGCGAGAATCTCCACGTCGTGATCCGCGAGCAGCACGTAAATCAGGACTCCGTTGTTCGCCTCCGTGTCCCACACGCGCAGGAGGCTGAACACCTCGAGTGCACGATCGCGCGGGGTGACGCCGGCGACCAGCTCGTCGATGTCGAGCGAGGTCTCCACGACGAAACGGATTTCGCCCGAGTGCCGGCCTTCGACTTCATGGATGGCCGCTTCGATCTCGTCTAGCACGGCCGGCGGGAAACGACGGCGCGCGCCCGCGCGAGTGGCGAACAGGTGGCGCATCAATCGGCCGAAACCCAGGGGTTTGCTCACGCGCGCGCTCCCTTACCAGCTGCCCGAAGCGCCGCCACCGCTGAACCCGCCACCGCCGCCGCTGAATCCGCCGCCGCCAAAGCCGCCGCCTCCGAAGCCGCCGCTGCTCCAGCCGCCGCGACGTCCGCCGCGACCGCCCAATCCTCCGACGCCGCCGAGACCTCCCATCCCGCCGAGGCCGCCATAACGGCCAGGAAAGCTGCCCGGGCTCGACCATCCGCCGCCACCGCCGCGGAAGATGCCCGCCGCCACGGCGATCATGAAACCGACGACGCCAGCGAAAAGGCTGAAGCCGATGACGTGCGTGAAGAGCCAGACGAGCCCGCCCGTGAGACCGCCCGTCGCCACTGCGCCGAGCCCGCGACCGAACAGCCGACGAAAAATGCCCGACGCAATGATCGCGCCGAAGAACACGAACGGCAGCGCGTTGCCCAGCGGCGCGAGGCTCTTGCCCACTTCGTCGCCGCCCTGCCAGCGCCGGTCCGGCGGCGGCAGCGGCTCGCCGTCGATGGTGCGGATCATGCGGTCGAGGCCCGCGTTGATGCCGCCCGCGAAGTCGCCCTGGCGAAAGAGCGGCGTGATGGTGTTCGAAATGATGCGCCGGGAAGTGGCGTCCGTCAGAACGCCCTCGAGGCCCTGCCCCACCTCGATACGCAGGCGGCGATCGTTCTTCGCGACGATGAGCAGCGCACCGTCGTCCACCTTCTCGCGGCCGAGTTTCCACTGCTCGACGACGCGGATGGAGTACTGCGCGATGTCCTCCGGCTGCGTGGTCGGCACGATGAGCACCGCGAGCTGCGATCCCTTTCGGGCTTCGAACGCCGCGAGCTTCTGCTCGATGGCGGCCTGCTGCTCGGCGGTGAGCGTGCCGGTGAGATCCGTCACCCTCGCGTTGAGCGGAGGAATGGGCTGCAAGCCCTGCGCGAACGCCGGCGACACCGCGAAGGCGAGCATGGCGACGAGCGCAAGACAGACGGCGCGCATCATTCGGGTCCACCCCTTTCCGGCGCGAATGGGGAGCGAGCGGGACAACGTGTCGATTGGCGTGCGCCTACTGCGCGGGCGCCGGCGCTTCGGGGCCGTCCGCCGGCGGCGGCGGAGTCGCCGAGCGGCCCTGCTGCGCCTGGGGCGCCACGCCGGTGCCGAAATCCACCTGCGGGGCGGTGGAGATCGCCGCCTCGTTCTCGACGGTGAAGTTCGGCTTCACGTTGAAGTCGAAGACCTTGGCGGTGAGATTGGTCGGGAACTGCCGCACCGTCGTGTTGAACTCCTGCACCGCCTGGATGTAGCGGTTGCGCGCGACGGTGATCCGATTCTCGGTCCCCTCGATCTGCGCCTGCAGATCCCGGAACGCCTCGTTCGCCTTCAGGTCCGGATAGGCCTCGGTGACGGCGAAGAGGCTTTTCAGCGCCTGCGTGAGCTGGCCCTGCGCCTCGGTGAACCGCGCGAACGCCTGCGGGTCGTTCACGAGCTCGGGCGTTACCTGAATCGAGGCAGCCTTGGCGCGCGCCTCGGTGACGCCGATCAGCACCTGCTGCTCCTGGATGGCGGCGCCCTTCACCACGTTCACGAGGTTGGGAATGAGATCGGAACGGCGCTGGTACTGGTTCACCACCTCGGACCAGGCCGCCTTCACCCCTTCGTCCTGCGCCTGAAGGCGGTTGTAGCCGCAGCCGGAGAGCAGAGACGTGGCAATCAGCAGGAGCGCTATGACCCGCGAACGCATCGGTGTATCCCCTTCATGAGCTCACGCGATCGGAGCTGCATCGGCGCCTATATGGGCCAAGCGCGCAAGCGGTTCAAGTGGCCTCGCGGCCGCCACCGGCGAACGGCCGGCGCATACCGGCGAATGCGCGCTCTGCGTGGCGAGAGAAGGTTGAACCAAGCCGCTCCGGACGACGAACGAAGGCACCCGCCCGGGCGTAGCGACGCGACTCGCCATGCGGCGAAAACCACGCTTTTCGCCGCCGGTCCCGAAGGCACGGTCCGAACAAATCGCCTCGGCGATTTGTTCCGGTGAAAAAGAAAAAACCCCGGAGCCGCGAAGCTCCGGGGTAAAAATGCGGACTTTCGATGAAGGGAAGGAAGTCCGCTAGGGGATTCAGTGCAACCGGGCCCAGTGGAGAATCTTGATGTCCTCCGAGTCCAGATCGAAACTCTGCGCGAGAAGTGCTTTCAGCTCGCGGGTGCCGCCACCCTGTTCGAGGGGGCTTCGCAACTCGACGACGCCACTCCACTCGCTCGAATCCGGCGCCCGCTTCGGCGTCGCGCCTGCCGTGAGAAAGTGGGTGTAGTACTTCGCGGCCATGGGTCATGAGAGTAGTGACGGCGCACTGGGCTCGCCGTGAAACGCTCCACAGATCGCCGCCGTTTTTTGTAAACCCTTTTGAGACATAACGTGCGAAGAATCGCTGTATGAGTCGTTATCGTGAGCCGCAGCAGCCCGGCTCGAAATACATCACGCCGGAAGGCGCCCGCCGGCTCAACAAGGAGCTGGAGGAGCTCTGGAGAGTGGAGCGGCCGCGCGTCACGCAGGCGGTCGCCGAGGCCGCGGCGCAGGGAGATCGTTCGGAGAACGCGGAATACACGTACGGGAAGAAGCGGCTCCGGGAGATCGACCGGCGCGTGCGCTTCCTGCGGAAGCGCCTGGACGGAATGGTTGTGGTGGATCGGCCGCCTTCGGATTCGAAGCGGGTGTTTTTTGGGGCGTGGGTGACGGTGGAGGATGAGGACGGGAACGTTGCCCGGCATCGGATCGTGGGGCCGGACGAGTTCGATGCGGCGCCGGGTTACATCAGCATGGATTCGCCGCTCGGGCGGGCGCTGATGAAGAAGGGGCTGGATGACGAGGTGACGATCGAGGTGCCGGGGGGAACGCGGACGCTGGTGATCGTGAAGATCGAGTACGAGAACGTTTCAGGCTGAATTTCCGCGAAGAAGGTTCAGCGAGCGGATGAGGGGGTGAGCCGGGCGTGACGGGGACTCGGCGCGCCGGCCCTCTTCGCCCACCGCTTACGGCATACCCCCGTCGCGTGGCGCCACGATCGGCGCCGCTGAAAGAGCATCCGCTGCCGCCCAGTCTTCCGAACGGCAGCGGACCGCTGCAAATGCCCTCGCGATTCGAGAGAGCCCCTCCGATCCGAACGTCGCGCGAACTTGCTCAGCTCGAACCTTCGCGTCGACCGTGCGGCTCAACCCTCTTCTGGTTCGAGCCGCCCGGCGATTGCGGGCCCCTGGGGCTACCAGATCACCCGCACATTCTTGAACTGCCACGGATCGCTCTTGTCGACGTCCTCCGGGAAGAGGCGCTCGCGATCGTGGAGCGGGGTCCAGTCGGTGTACGCGCCGGTCACCGTGCCGAGATAGGGCGAGCAGATCTCGAGATTGCGCCGGAAATCCAGCTCGTCCGGCTCCACGAGGCCCGCGTTCGGATTCTCGATCGCCCAGATCATGCCGGACAGGCACGCCACCGTGACCTGCAGACCCGTCGCGTTGTGATACGGCGCGAGCTTGCGCGCTTCGTCGATCGACAGCTGCGAGCCATACCAGTACGCGTTCTTCTTGTGTCCCGCGAGCAGCACGCCGAGCTCGTCGATGCCCTCCGTGATGTCGTCCATCATGATGCGCTTCTTCTCCTGCAGGATGAAGTTGCGCCCCGCGAACTCGTGGACGGATAGCACCGCGGCATCGCTCGGGTGATACGCGTAGTGACACGTCGGCCGGTACACCACCTGCGCGCCGTCGCGCACGGTGTAGTAGTCCGAAATGGAAATGGATTCGCCGTGCGTGATGAGGAATCCATGGAAGTTGCCGGCCAGCGGCGTCCACGTGCGCACGCGCGTGCCCGCGCCAGGCTGCATCAGGTAGATGGCGGACATGCAGCCGAAATCGTGCCGCTTCCCGTCGCGCGGGAAGTTGCGCTCGTGCGTGCCCCACCCGAGCTCGCTCGGCTGCGAGCCTTCGCTCACGAAGCCGTCCACCGACCAGGTGTTCACGAACTCGCCCGGCTCCTTCGGAACGTTGGACACCTGCGTGTCGCGCTCCGCGATGTGGATGACCTTCACGCCGAGGCGCTTCGCGAGATCGCCCCAGTCCGCGCGACTCTTCGGATTGCCGGCATCCACGCCAATGTCGCCCGCGATGTTGAGCAGCGCCTGCTTCACGAAGTGCGAGACGAGGCCGGGATTCGCACCATGCGTGATCACCGCAGTGGGCGCGCGCGCATTCCCGGGGCGCAGCGCGAGCGCTTCCTCGCGGAGCGCGTAGTTCGTGCGCTTCGCGGCGGGCACGGTGGGATCCGTGTACCCACCCGGCCACGGCTCGATGCAGGTATCGAGATACATGGCGCCTTTTTCCCAGCAGTACTTGATGAGCGCGATGCTGGAGACGTCCACGGACACGTTGAGCAGAAAGTCCCCGCGGCCGAGCAGCGGGTTCAGGACGCGGCGGAAGTTCTCGCGCGTCAGCGGCTCTATCACGAACTTGATGCCGAACTTCTCGGCCTCTTCGCGACCGCGTTCTTCCGCGGTGACGATCGTGATGCGCTCGGGAGCAACGCCGATGTGCCTCAGGATGAGTGGCAGAACGCCCTGCCCGATGCTGCCGAAGCCGACGATGACGATCCTGCCGGGAAACTCAACGTATACCTTGTGATTGGCCATGATGCTCCGAAGTCCGGAAGAGATTCGGGCCGCGAAACCGCCGCGGCCCGGGGCGGGCAGCGTAACAATCGAACGCCGTCGTTACCACCCTTCGGTGAGCCGCAAACCGTTGCGGGAAAACCCGTCCCCGGATGCGGCCGCGACCTCGCGCCGCGCCGAGAGATCAGCGCACCGTTTCGCGCCAGTGCGGCGGATACGTCCTCTCGTAGCCAGGCAGTGCCTCCACCCGTTCGACCCATCGGGCGAGCGCCGGATAGTGCACATCCAGAGGCAGAAAACGGGACGAAAGCTCGCGCGCCTCGGGCCGCGCGAGCGCGCGTAACAGGATTTGCAGGCTCGGAAAGATGACGATGTCCGCGGCGGAAATCGTCTCGCCGACGACCCAGTCCGACTTCGACAGCCGCGCTTCGATGGAGCGGGCTTCGTTCGCGACGACATGCATGGAGCCCGCGAGATCCTCGGGCTTCACCGTGCGTTCGGGAGTCCGCACGAAAAACGCATTCACGATCCGCATCACGTGCTCTTCCGCGTACGCCTGGTATTCGCAGATCACGCGCATGATGACGCCCGCCTCTTCCGGCGAGCGGCCGAAAAGCGGCGGTTCGGGATATTTCCGGTCGAGATAGAACAGCACCGCCAGCGACTCGAACACGACGTAGTCGTCGTCCTTCAGCACCGGCACGCGTCCGCGGAAATTGAGAGACAGCATCTGCGGCGACTTGTGCTCCTGCTTGGAGAACTGCAGGAGATGGTTCGTGTAGCTCAACCCCTTGAGCTCAAGGGCAAGCAGCACACGCCACGAAAAGGGACTGCCGCTGCCCCAGTAAACGTCGATCGCCATGAAAGCCCCAGGAGCATGTCCCCGTGTCGGGACCGTGGCCGGAGCGGCCGGAATCGATTGTAGGACACAAGCCGTGGAGCCGAAAATGCGCGCGGTCGTCGACGCGCCGGGTCGACGCCGCCGGCTCCACCCACTCGCACACAACCAGCAATGCGCATGCTCACCCGCACCACACTGATCCAGCCCGCCGAGCTCGCATCACACCTGCACGACGCGAACGTCGCCGTTCTCGACTGCCGCCACGATCTCGCGAAACCCGCCTGGAGCGACCAGGCCTTCGCCGCAGGCCACATTCCCGGCGCGATCCAGGCGCATCTCGACCGCGACCTCTCGTCGCCCATCGGCCCAACGACGGGGCGCCACCCGCTGCCGGACATTGCGAAGCTCGCCGAAACGCTCGGGCGTTGGGGTATCGGCGATGACGTGCAGGTCGTCGCGTACGATCAGGGGAACAGCGCCTACGCCGCCCGCGCGTGGTGGCTGCTGCGTTGGCTCGGCCACACGAAAGTCGCCGTCCTCGACGGTGGTCTCGCAGCGTGGCAGGAGGCCGGCTTCCCGCTCACGCACGAAGTCACCGCCCGCTCGCCGCGCACCTTCACGACCCGCATTACACCGAACGCGTTCGTGAGCACCGCCGAGGTGCAGCAAGCGCTGGCGGGCAACCAGGCGACTGTGGTGGATGCTCGCGCCGCCGATCGCTTTCGCGGCGAGAACGAAACCATCGATCCCGTCGCGGGCCACATTCCCGGCGCGAAGAATCACCCCTTCCTGAAAAACCTGGATGGCGGATCGCGCTTCCAAAGCCCGGAACAGCTGCGCCGCTTGTGGGCCGAGACTCTGGGCTCCGAGAACGCGAGCAACGTGATCTCGATGTGCGGCTCCGGCGTCACCGCGTGCCACAACCTGCTCGCACTCGAAATCGCCGGCCTCACTGGCGCGAAGCTCTACGCAGGCTCCTGGAGTGAGTGGATCCGGGATCCGAGCCGGCCAGTCGCCAAAGGCTCATAGGCGCAAGCTGCTCGAGGCGAGCAGCTGCGTCCTCGCCGCCGCGCCGTCGGCGGCGCGCCCGGGACGAGCGGGCAGGCCTCTTATATGCAACGCATTTTTGCTATAAGTCGCCCCAACACGAACTTCACCGCCAGTGGCTGGGACCTCTCAGGGCTCCCGGCCATTTGCTTTTTGGAGCTTTAGCCAAGTGGCCGTCGACCCCAAATCCGTCCTGAACGGAAAACCCAAGTACAACCCGGCGCAACCGTGGCGCATCGAGAACTCGCTCGACCTGTACCACGTGAACGCCTGGGGCAAGGGCTATTTCTCCATCAACGACGCCGGCCACGTCGTCGTTCGCCCGGACATCCAGCCGGGCCGCGAGATCGACCTGTACGAGGTCGTCGAAGGCCTGAAGGCGCGAGACCTCACGACACCCGTCGTCGTGCGCTTCTCGGACATCCTCGCGCACCGCCTGCGCCACCTGCATGCCGCCTTCGCCCAGGCGATTTCCGAGAACGAGTACAAGAACCGCTACGCCGCTGTGTTCCCCATCAAGGTGAACCAGCAGCGGCTCGTCGTCGAAGAGGTGTACCGGTACGGGAAGGAATTCGGGTTCGGCCTGGAGGCTGGCTCGAAGCCCGAGCTGCTCGCCGTCATGGCGATGACGGAGAACGAGCCGGACCGGCTCATCATCTGCAACGGCTTCAAGGACGACAGCTACATCGAAGCGGTGACGCTCGCCACGAAGCTCGGCCGCACGATCGTCCCGGTCGTCGAAAATTTCGACGAGCTCGACCTCATCCTCAAGCACGCGCAGAACTACAACGTGCGCCCGCGCATCGGCGTGCGAGTGAAGCTTTCCAGCGAGGGCTCCGGGCGGTGGGCGGACTCGGCCGGCGAGAAATCGAAGTTCGGTCTCTTCGTCACCGAGATCATGGAGCTCTTCAACGTTCTCAAGGAACGCAACATGCTCGACTGCCTGCAGCTGGTGCATTGCCACCCCGGCAGCCAGCTGCAGGACATCCGCCGCGTGAAGGATGCGATCAACGAGCTCGCGCACGTGTACGCGGAACTGAAGCTGATGGGC
>Ga0182742_1001249_pt1 | contig 33640 bp, 23 predicted proteins | sample eDN5th37CBELigMG_FD_128880 | JGI IMG/M metagenome (GOLD analysis project Ga0182742, IMG submission 128880) | Enriched Miracle-Growth compost microbial communities from Emeryville, California, USA - eDNA 5th pass 37_C BE-Lig MG (version 2)... ... | reverse complement strand
TTATTTTTCAAAATATACGAATGAAGAGATAGAACAGTTAACTTATGTTGTTCGTATTTCGATACCTCTTTTTAAGAAGATGGCAGCTACTAATCGTTTTAGAGAGATTAGGCTATCAAATTTTGTAAATATTATTGAAATAGATAGTACTAAGCAGTTTGCAGCTATTTGCTACGAATTAACAGATGGCACTAATTATATAGCATATCGAGGAACTGATAATAATATTATAGGCTGGAAAGAAAATTTTAATATGAGTATAGGGACAACAGTACCTGCTCAATTCGAAGCACTTACATATTTAGAGCAAGTTGCTGAAAAGCAGCAAGGCTTACTACGAATAGGTGGTCATTCAAAGGGTGGTAATTTAGCTATCTATGCCTCGGTTATGACCTCAGATTCAATAAAGTCGAGAATAATAGAGATATATAATAATGATGGTCCAGGCTTTGATGAACGATTTACAAAAGATGGTCGTTACGAGACGATATTGGAACGTATCATTACAATTGTTCCACAGTTTTCTATTGTAGGTAAGCTGCTGGAACATCGTGAAGAATATATTATCGTACAAAGTAATCAACGCATGCTACTACAGCATAGTGCGTTTTCATGGGAAGTTTTAGGTGCAAAATTTGCTAGAGCAGAGCAGGCAGAAAAGACAAGTGAGCTTGTCGATATTACACTAAAATCGTGGCTTAATCAGCTCGATAGGGCACAGAGACAACAATTTATTACGGCGGTATTTCATTTGTTTGACTCAGCAGAAATACGTACGCTTGATGATTTAACAAGTGCAAAGTGGAAGAAAATTAGAGAAATGATAAAAGTGTTGAATCAATCAAAGGAAAACAAGCTTGTGCTTACAAAGGCATTTAAACTTCTATTTAGTGAAGGAAGTAAGCAATTGCTAACCTTTAATCGTGAAGTAAAGGGAAAAGAAAAATAAAGCTGATAAAAACGACTCACTTATGTACAAACATACACTAAGTGAGTCGTTTTTCGTTAAGATGTTGCTTTCATTCCTTTTGCTAAGGTAGAAGTTGCGAAGCCGAAGCTGACTGAAAAAGCATAACCAGCATAAATGGCGGTAATGGTGCTAAATATTTGAATACTATCATAATGGTATAGTAATTTTGATACGATCAAGCCTATGATGGCTACGAAGTAACTAGTAAAGACTGCTATTGCTTTACGTAACTGCTTTTTATTGATTTTTATGACGTTTGTATAAATTGAATAAGAGGCAGCGAAACGTTTCATACCAATAAGTAAGCCGAATAAGAAAAAGTAGCTTTTAATTACAATAAGCTTTATTAGCATGGCGTCAAATTGCATCATTAGCTTAAAAATTAAATGTATGCCAATCGTACAATATAAAAAAATTAAAGCAAAATAAACTAATTGAATACAGGCATAGAAGAGAAAGGAATTAATTCTTTGCAACACTTCAACTCCTTAACATCACATAAATCGACTTACCTTTTTAAAACGGAAATATAAATAGATAGATCTACAGTACAGGTCAATCGTAATCGCTAACCACACACCAGCAATTCCTAAATTCATTTGAACACCTAGTATGTAAACGCCAAGCACACGTAATAGCCACATGCCAACAGCGGTACTGTACATGGGACTTTTTGTATCACCAGCTCCTTGCAAGGCACCTGCAATAATAATACTAATAGCGACAGCTGGCTGAGCGAAGGCATCAATACGTAACGCTGTCACAATGGACCTTATCGCTTCATGCTCATCTGTAAACCAGCTTGCAAATAAAGGTGAAAGGAAAAACAAAATAATACCCATTAAAGACATAAAGACAATACCGATAAAAGTTGTCAATATACCATAGCTGTAAGCATCTTTATAGTTTTTAGCACCGATATTTTGTCCCACAAGTGTAGTCGCTGCGATAGCTAAACCAAATCCAGGCATAAATGAAAAGCTCTCAATATTTGCGGCTATATTATGAGCAGCGTAAACTTGGGATCCCATTCCGATAATAAATCCAAAATAAACAAACTGCCCTAGACGCATAATTAATCGTTCAATAGCTGTAGGTGCAGACAATTGTAAAATCGCTAATGCTTGCTCCTTATTTCCTTTACTAAATAAGCTAAAACTTATCGGTGATTGCTTTACCATAAACCATAACGCTATAACCCCTATAAACCTAACGATTAATGTTGCAATGGCAGCCCCTTTAATACCTAATGCTGGTGTGATGCTTGTCCCAAATATTAATACATAATCTAAAATAATGTGAATGATGTTAATCCATACCCCAACCCACATAGGCCCCTTCGTATTGCCAATCGCTCTTAATATACTTCCGAAATTAAACATAAGTGCGATCAAGATAGACGGAATTGCTACGATAGCAAAATATTGGTTTGCCAGCTGCAGGACGTCGTCCTGAGCCCCTAGTAACGCAAGCAATGGCTTGCTAATCCAAATCGTAGCTACACCAAGTACGATACTTATATATATAGTAATAAGCGTAGACTGTCTAGCAATTTGTTTTGCTAAATCCCACTGTCCTCCACCGACGTAGCGGGCTATCAATGATGATGTTCCAACACCTATAGCCATAAATATGGCCATATAAATAGCTAGTAGTGCATTTGCAGCAGAAACTGCACTTACAGCGTTTAAGCCCAAAGAAGATACAAATAATGTGTCTATAAATCCTACTGCTGTTTGTAGAATATTTTCGATCATAGCAGGCAGGGCGAGAGCCATAATAATGATAAGCTTTTTAGTTAATGTTTGATTGCCTGATTGTGCAAAAGTCAATGAAGTACACTCCTTTTCGTAACAATCATAGTATGCTCTATCAATTGTACTGTCAAACTTATAAGTTACCCTGTTTGATAGGAATTTTGAATATAGAAATAAAATAAGCTATAGTGAAGCTATTACATTATTGAAAATGAGAGGGAATACTACATGACAATACATAAACTAAAAAGAAGTAAGCCTTCAGTTAAACAGCTTGATGCTATGCAAGTCATACATTTTTTAAACACGCTTGAACAACAGCAAATTGACATACACACTCTAGTAATCTACAAGCAAGATGCCATTATTGTAGAGGCAGAAAAGCATCCTTATAAATTATCGATTCCACATATGTCCTTTTCCTTAGCTAAAGGCTTCATAGCTACTGCAATCGGGCTTTTATATGATGAAAAGAGGCTTTCACTTCAAGATGCTATCATCGACTACTTTCCTGAGTACAAATCTATGACAGCATTGAATAATATGACAATTGAAGATGCATTAATGATGTGTACTGGCCATGAGAAGCCCATGTTTGGTGCTGATTTTCGAATGCTTGAGAAGGACTGGCTAGACGCTTTTGTTAACATTGGCTTTTCACAGCATGCAGGTGAGCAATTTTTATACAATAGTGGAACGAGCTATTTGCTTTCTGCATTAATAACAAAAATAACTAAGACGACTGCATACGAATACTTAAAAGAGAAATTATTCAAGCCGCTAGACATGGCTATTCCAATTTGGGAGGAAAGTCCTGAAGGGATAAATACGGGAGGCTGGGGGCTTTATATTACAGCTGAGGACAATTTAAAGCTAGGAATATTATATTTACAGTCTGGAAAATGGAACGGGCAGCAAATTATAAGCGAGGATTGGGTTACAAAAGCAACTACATTAAAAATTATACTTGATGAATCATTATCATCTATAAGTTCAAGAGGATACGGTTATCATTTTTGGTGTGGTGACGATGATGTATATAGACTAGATGGTGCATATGGTCAGCTTTGTATCATTGACCAAAAGTCGCAAAGCGTGATCGTTATTCATGCTGGCACTCCTCATTTACAGCAGCTAAGGCAAATTGTTTATGCCAATCTTTTACCTGCACTTAGAAGCAGCTTTATAGAGAATAATCTACTGAGCAAATTGAATCCTTCATTAGAACATGAACATCATATACAGGCGGATAAAAGGTTAGCTCAATACTTGAAAGAATGGTCATATATTAGTCAGGATTGTCCTATCAATAATAGTAAGTTTTCTAATAACGAGCAGGGTATGTATGAGGTCATAAGCTCAAATACTGTAATACATGCGATAAAGCTTTCTTATTCGCAAGAACAAGGTGAAATCTTGATGTATGATGCATATGGTCAGCATCAGCTCTGCTTCGGCTTTTCGAATTACGTGACCTGCAATACAAGCTTATCCTCTTTACTACATGATTATTATCAATGGGAGCAGGTTACGGTTGACAGTATTGCCCATTGGCAGGAAGATGGACGTCTATTGATCACTTGTCGTTACTTGGACAAGGCATATGTGGACTGCATTCATATTGAATTTAATTCTAGCAACATAGTGCTAACAAGAAGCGTTAATATTAATAGTATTGAAACTAAGAAGGAAGAGATTAGAGCAGTAAAAGCAAAGCTTAACTAGCGAAGATTTACTGAATGCTTAATACGTTAAAGTCTTGATGATATTAGAGATGATATTAGGAGGGATTATTAATGAAGAAGCTATTAGCAAGTATACTCGTTTGTTTAATGGTAATACCAATTGGAATGGTTAAGGCTCAAGCTCTAAACCCAGATCAAGATATTAAAGTGTTTATTAACAATGAACAGATTTCATTTGATATTGATCCAATCATTGTAAATGGAACAACATTAGTACAGTTCACACCAATATTTAATAAGCTTGGTATTGCGTATCAATGGGTGCCTGATACTCAGGTGATAAATGGTGCTAAGGACGGTAAATCGATACGTCTTCAAATTAATAATGATATTGTTACAGTAAATGACTATAATATTAAGCTTTCAGCGACTCCGATTCTCTATGAGAGCCGTACGTTTGTCCCTTTACGTTTTGTAGGTGAGGCAACTGGTATGGCGGTGGATTGGAATCAGGAGACAAAAGAGATACATATCAATGAGAGCGGAAATGCTAAAACGTATACGAAGCCAGATTATACGGTCTATACAGCAGGCATCGATTTTTCTACTGATAGCGAGCAATTTTTAAAAAGTATAACTATCCCTTATGATCAGTACGCATCAGGTGTATATTCATTTTTTGGCTATAAGCAATTCGGTTACACCTCTGATTTACATGTATTAATTAATAATAACGACAAGGTTTCTAATGTAAGCTACGAATTTAGTAGTAGTCAGCTTAATAAAAGTGTTATATTAGCGTATAGAGATATTGTAAGTCAGCTAGAGCAAAGGTTTGGTCCGCCAACAACTGCTCAAATTAAGCAACGTGTAAATGACGATATGATTGAATTAAAGCAAAGTATTTCGGATCAAGAATTAATAAGAGGTCTTAGAAATGAAACCTATTATATGACCTCAACATGGGTGTTTTCAGATGTAGGAATTGATGCAGTACTAATCCATGATGGCTCTGAAGTAAAAATTTTTATTAACTTTAATGAGCAGTTATAATGAGATAAATAAACAATATTACATTTGTAATGTGACAGAATCGTATGAAACATATAAAATATGAATATACAGTATTTAATAATGGAATAAATCTATATAGAACAACAAGTTTGTGCAGTTAGTAAACAGGATTTATTTTAAGCAGCGCTTATGCTAAAAAGTAAGTCAGTTTAGCCCTCGTCACTATTGTTCGAGGGTTTTTTAATTTATGGAGGCGACAAAATGAAAAAGTTTATTTTAGCAACAGATTCTGGTTGTGACTTACCGATTTCACTATGTAAAGAAAAAGATATTCACACTTTATTTTTAACATATCAAATTGACGGTCAAGTCTATACTGATACGATGGAAGAGGATAAATGTAAAGAATTTTATTATCGTGTTCGTAAAGGGGCAATGCCGAGTACTAGTCAATTAAATCCTATGCAGTATTTAGAGTTTTGGAAAAAGCTTATGCCTTTTAACTTACCTATCGTACATATCGCTTTAGGTAGTGAAATATCTGGAACATATGCTAATGGATTAACGGCTAGAGATATGCTTCTAGAGGAATATCCTGATGCAAAGATTTACGTTGTAGATTCAACAGCTGCATCTACAGGCTACGGTTTACTTGCAATAGAAGCAGCAAAGCTACGCGATGCTGACTATACTGCAGAGCAATGTGTAGAGTGGCTTGAAAAAAATCGCCACAATGTAAACACATATTACACCACAGAAAATTTAACTCACTTACAACGTGGGGGACGAATTAGTAAGGCGAGCCAAGTGATTGGTACAGCATTAAAAATTAATCCAATTATGAAATTAAGCCATTCGGGAAAAATGTTTGTATCTGAAAAGGTACGCGGTAGCAAGGCGACTAAAAGTAGAATTATGAGCTTAATTGCTGGAAATGTCGTTTCACCTGAAACACAAACACTTTATATCGCTCATGCGGATAATATTGAAAAAGCACAAGAATATGGACAAGCATTACAAGCAGAGCTTGGTTTTAAAGATGTGTTTTATCCGTATATTGGATCAATTATCGGTTCTCATACAGGACCAGACTTAATTGCTATTTTCTATTTAGGTAAACCAAGAGAAGATTAAAGCTATCTATTAAAAATAATCCGAGTTAGCTCCATCTGTGGAGTTGATTCGGATTTTTTTGTTTTCAAATGAGTTTAGTGAAACATGTTTAATTTTTTATATGAAATCTATAGTTTTTGTAATAAATAGTTAAATGAGCAGAAATTAATTATGTTAAAATTTTCTGAAATAACCAAAAAAATACATAAAATATAAAGGGGTGGGAAAATGAGCAGATGGTCATATCGTAATTTTGTTAACTTTGATCAAGATAAAAAAATGCCAACTAGAGAAGCATTCAGGAATAATTGGTTTATCTTAAAGTTGGTATGGAGTATTCAGCCGTTTAGGGTAATCGGCGAATTTCTTCTACAAATTCTACGTCAGCTTTCACGTGTCTTTTATAGTATCGTATTTATCCGTTTTTTACTTGATGGAATGCAGCATGGTGTAGAATTTTCTAACATAGTAGCTCTCATTGGTTTAATGCTATTTATTTACTTTATAGTAAACAGTTATTCAATGTGGTATGAGATTAAGTTTAAACCGATAAGTGATACGATTTTATATGAACATCTTTATCAGAAGCTTTTTACAAAAGCTAATGAAGTAGAGCTTGAATGTTATGAAGATCCAGAGTTTTATAACACTTATACAACCGCTATCCAAGAAGCTGACATTAGAGTTAATGAAGTATTAACGAATATGGCAAGTGTTATATCTGCAACTTTAGCCACCATTTCAGTATTTACTGTAATGTTCTCCATTGATAAACTCGTCATCTTATTTGCCTTATTCCCCATTATCGGTAACTTTGTGCTTGGTAAAATTGTTAATCAATTTATTTATAAGCGTCATATGGATACAGTTCCTTTTAGAAGACGTATGGATTATGTGGATCGTGTAGCCTATTTATCTCAATATGCTAAGGAAGTTAGACTCTCAAACGTATTTACAGTGCTAAGAACAGTCTATAACGAGGGTTATAAAGGTGTATTAAAGGTTGCAAAGCAATATCAAAATGGCTTAATCAAGTATGATTTTTTCCGCAATGCACTCGCCTTTACCATGCTTTTTGAAGGTGTGCTTTTATATGGAGCATATAAAGCGATGATTGCACAGACCATATCAATAAGTGATTTTGGTGTGCTTGCTACTGCAATGGTTTCTGGGGCGTGGATGTTAATAGAGATGGCTGAACGCTTTGTTAAAATTTATGAGAACGCCATTTTTATAAAAAACCTACAATATTTTATGGAGTATGAACCGACACTTAAAAACAATGATAATGCAATGCTACTAAATAAAAGTTTTAACGAACTTGTTTTTAATCAGGTAGGATTTTCTTATAGTGGTGCAGACAAAATTAGTGTTTCACAACTTAATTTGACTATATCAAGAAAGTCAAAAATAGCATTAGTCGGTCATAATGGTGCAGGAAAGACAACATTTACGAAACTATTAATGAGGCTTTATGATCCGACAGAAGGTGAAATATTAATAGATGGTCAAAATATAAAGCATATTGAAGTTGATAGCTTTCGCTCGCAATTTGCAACAGCGTTTCAAGACTTTCAAATTTTTGCGATGACGATTGCTGAAAATGTATTGATGAAGGAAATAGAGACAGACGAAGAGGAACAACGAGTAATCACTGCTTTACAAAAAAGCGGTGTATACGAAAAGGTCAGTAGCTTGCCGTTTGGCATTCATACAGTGTTAACGCGAGAGTTTGATGATAACGGAGTTAATTTATCGGGTGGCGAGTTACAAAAGATTGCAATTGCACGTGTGTTTGCTAGACAAAGCGATGTTGTTATTTTAGATGAGCCGACAAGTGCTCTAGATCCTATTGCTGAATATACACTATATCAAAATATCATTGAGCAATGTGCCGAGCAAACGGTTATTTTTATATCGCATCGTTTATCTAGTGCAGCTATTGCAGATCATATTTATTTATTTGAAGATGGGAAAATTGCTGAGCATGGTACTCATCAACAACTTATGAAACAACAAGGCAAGTACAGCGAAATGTTTTTAAAACAGGCAGAAAAATATATTGAAAACGATGAGCTGACCGCAGCCTATACATTTCAGCCTTTAATAAGGGGGGTATAAGGGTGAGTAAAGCCATAACTATTGAGCAAGCTGAAAAGCAAACGATAAAGGAAATAGTAGATAATAATTGGTTTTTTCTAAAAATTATGCTAAAGCATTCCCCTTTTTATATTATTGCAACATGTATTTATGCCTTCATTCATGCTGTAATCGTCTTTACTGAGCATACGATTGGGATAAAGCTCATTTTTGATGCGATTCAAAATAAAGAGCCATTTTCAAAGGTGCTTATTTTTATCATTATCATAACTGTGCTATTACTTTTTATGCTATTAAGTGGTCGACTTTATTATCATATTATTCAAGTTCGAGGAAGGGAAAAACTGCTTAAAACGTTTAGATCGTCCTTGTATGAAAAAGCGACTAAAACAGATTTAGCCTGCTATGATAACCCAGACTATTATAATGATTTTGTTCTAAGCATCAACGAGGTTCGCACAAGAGTAAACAATATGATTGATTACTTATATGTCCTGTGTACGTTTTTAACTCAAGTGTTTTTAATATCAGGATTTTTCTTTATCTATGATAAGATTGGACTTATTTTCGTTGCACTCTCACTATTTACTTCAATCTTTGTAAATCTCTATATCAATCGTCTTAAATTAAAAATGGAGTTAGAATTAAATCCAAAGGAAAGAAAGCGAAAATATATTAATCGAGTATTTTATTTGGCTGATTATGCAAAGGAACTGCGACTAAATAATGTTTCACATAAGCTAAATGAAGAGTTTTCACATGCTAACCAAGATATTAGAGAGACGGTAAGAGGATATTCTAAAAAGCTATTGCCACTGAGCATTATTAATTACTTTGTTTGTCGTACTTTTATTATTGATGGCTTATATATGCTTTATATTGCCTTCATGACCTTAGTAAGAGGGGTGTTTAGCTACGGTACAGCTTTAGCACTCGTCAATTCAGCATGGAATCTTAATAATACAATAACGAATATGACAAAGCTTGCATCAGATTTTCAAGAGAATAGCTTGTACATTTCACGAATAAGAAAGTTTTTAGATTATGAAAATCGTATAGTAGACACTGATAAGCCTATTCCACTTGTGAAAATTCCAACTAAAATCGAGTTGAAAAATATTAGCTTTGCGTATAGTTTAGCAGCAGAGCCTATTATTAAAAACTTATCACTAACTATCGAGGCTAACGAGAAGGTTGCCTTTGTAGGCTATAATGGAGCAGGAAAAACAACACTGATGAAGCTGCTTATGCGTTTATACGATCCAACTGAGGGTGAAATATTAGTAAATGGTAGAAATATAAAGGAGTATAGTCTTGAAGAATATAGGCAGGCATTTGGAACAGTTTTTCAAGACTACCAGCTCTTTGCCACTACAATTGCCAATAATGTAGTTATGGAGCAACAGGAGGACATTGATTCTACTAAAATTATCAATGCATTAGAGCATAGTGGTTTTAGTTCAAGGCTTGCTGAGCTAGAGCAAGGAATTCATACACCACTTACTCGAGAATTTGATAATAACGGTACTAACTTATCAGGCGGAGAAGCACAAAAGGTCGCCATTGCACGAGTGTTTGCAAAGGAGTGTCCATTTATTATTTTAGATGAGCCTTCAAGCGCTTTGGATCCAATAAGTGAGTATCATATGAATCAATATATGTTTAAGGCAGCAGAGCATAAAACGGTAATTTTCATTTCACATCGTTTGTCTACAACGCGTATGGCAGATAAAATATTTTTACTTGAAAATGGACAAATTACAGAAGAGGGCACACATCAGCAATTGATGGCACGAAAAGGAACTTATGCAGAAATGTTTAATTTACAGGCTGAAAAGTATAGGCAGGTAAGTGGACTAGCATAAAAAAATAGTAACCAAAAAATAAAAAGCTCAGTGATGGTCGCTTCCAGTTGGTAAGCGCCGCTGAGCTTTTCTTCATTATTGTATGCAAAAATTTAGTTTTCATCAGTGATACATGTCAAAAAAAGATCATGCTCTGAAAATCTAAACTTATAATTCCTACCTATTTACTATGAATTAATAATAACACAAATGAAATTCGAAGTAAATAGGTAGGGAATAAAAAAGCGTAGAATTTTAGCAAACAAATAAAGTTCCACGCTTTTCTTTTTAGTTAAATTTATTTTGCGATAGATAGTGCTTGAGTTAAAAAGCAAGCCTCGTTCATAAGCTTAATCTTTTCCTGCTCACGTAAATCCTCAACTCTAATCTGCTCTGCTGCATGCTTGTATTGTTCCCAATCCAATAATTGGTCAGCTTCATTCCATAGCGTTAAATATTCATTTTCAACAAGGGTATAGAGGCGACTTTTTCTAATTAGATTGTAGGTAAAAAAGTCATTTGCAGTTATACGCTGGTGATCCTCATCGCGATTATGCATATAAGGGCCTGTTACAAGATGTAAGTCAACCTTATACGTATCATTAAATAATGGCTTTTCTGTAAATCTTATTTCACAGATTTCATTTACAGGCTTGCCAAGCTCAGCACTCGCTTTTGCAATAGCATTAAATACTTTGCAATAATTATCAATAACACGTTCACCTGTGCCATACACAAGTTTAAAGCCTTCATGCCAAGGAGGAGAAACTAATATTTTTACTTTAGCACCCTGCTTAATCGCTTGAGTGATGGAAGGTGTAATTTTACTAGTTACAATTAAACGGTAGACTGAAATCCATAGCTCCTTATCACACGATTGTAATAAGCTGTTTAATAGCTGCTCCTTATTGAAGTGTAAATCATTTATACCAAATTCATGAATGCCTTCTAGTAGCTGATCATTTTCATATGTTTTATATTTTACATACAAGTCAGCGATTAACGTAAATATCGTGGCTAGCAGCGATGTCGCAATTGCTAGCATTAATTCGGGAATAATTCTTATAGCTGAAATGGGTGACATGTAAATAAGAAATGAAACAATGACTGCTACAGTAAGCAACACCATAGCATAAATGTTATTTTGAAGCTTATAGGCTTTTATTTTTTGCCAAAAAGACAATTTACGCTCAACCATAGATGTTAGCCCCCAATATGTTTACGATAATAAACGGTGTCAATACCAAAGCCCCGTGCATTGACTAGTCGCTTAATTTCTACCATGCCGATTTTATTCAGAACGCGAATATGAGCATCATTAGTAGACCAAGTTCGGGTCATAAGCGGCTTGCCTTTTTCCTTGGCTATAGTCTCTATCATGCTATAAAACGTAGATGTAATACCTTGTCCACGACATTCCTCATGAACAATAATAGTCGTAATATAAACAGTATCTATTTGATCCTGTAAATCATCACTGATGTAAGAAGGTTTATACGACATAAAGCCAACAACCTTGTCGTTGTCATCAATAGCTAGAAATATGGATTGCGTTAATATATTCTCAAAATAAGCATAGAGTTTATTGGGTGCAGTCTCTTGACTTAATAAGTCAGCCTGAGACGTGCTTTGTCTACTTGAAAGTGGTGGAATAAACGTATCATCGTATTGGCATAGTAATTGCCATACATCGTCCTTATACGATTGTATTTCCAATGTGTCAAAATGAAAATATCTCATAAAAAAACTCCAATCTAGGCAGTAGGTATATAATTATTTTTATTATTTCATCATTATAAAATTAATTAGTAGTTATGACAAACAGGAAGTCGATATATATGAACAAAATTAATGATAAATAGTGAAAGTAAGCATGAAATGCTATTGATTTTACTTCAATTTAAGCCTATTGTGGTAGTGGGGAAACATTTTTATCTTCGTATTAAGTAAGCTAACTTAATACGATGCAAAGCTGTAGTCATACCTTTTAACGTGCAATAAAATATGAGCAGTTAAAGGAGAATAAACAATGCCACCACTAAACTTAAGTGAACAGAAGGTAGCTGAGTACAAAAAAAGAGCTGCTGAGCTTGTTAGTAAGATGACGCTTGAACAAAAAATTAGACAAATGCTTCATGCTGCACCTGCGATTGAAGAGCTAAATATTCCTTCATACAATTGGTGGAATGAAGCACTGCATGGTGTTGCTCGTGCTGGAGTAGCCACTGTATTTCCTCAAGCAATTGGATTAGCTGCTTCATTTGATGAACAGTTGCTTGAAGAAGTAGCAGCAGCTATCGCTGTTGAGGCAAGAGCAAAATATAATATGCAGCAAAAATATGGTGACCATGATATTTATAAGGGCTTAACGATGTGGACACCTAATATTAATATTTTCCGCGATCCTCGTTGGGGACGTGGTCATGAAACGTATGGTGAGGATCCGTTTTTAACAAGTCGTTTAGGTGTAAAGTTTATTGAAGGGCTACAAGGTGATGATGAAAACTATATGAATGTTGCAGCTTGTGCGAAGCACTTTGCTGTTCATTCAGGTCCTGAAGGCGAGCGTCATAGCTTTAATGCTATCGCATCCACTAAAGACTTATATGAAACTTACTTGCCAGCATTTGAAGCAGCAGTAAAAGAAGCTAAAGTTGAAGCAGTAATGGGTGCTTATAATCGTACAAATGGCGAGCCATGCTGTGGAAGCCCGACATTATTACAGCATATACTAAGAGACAGCTGGGGCTTTGATGGTCATGTAGTATCTGATTGCTGGGCAATCAAGGATTTCCACGAGTATCATCATGTTACAGCTAATGCAGTAGAATCTGTTGCACTAGCAGTTAATTCAGGCTGTGATATAAACTGCGGTAGCTTGTTTGTATTTTTAATAGACGCTGTTAAGCAAGGTTTAGTTAAGGAAGAAACGATTACACAAGCGGTAACTCGATTGTTTACCACTCGGATGAAGCTTGGTATGTTTGATGATCCAAACTCTATAACATTTAATCAAATTACTTATGATCAGGTAGATACAAAAGAAATGCAAAAGTTAAATGAACGTACTGTTCAAGAAACGGTTGTATTACTAAAAAATGATGGTATTTTACCATTAAACAAGCAAAAGCTAAAAACAATTGGCGTACTTGGTCCAAATGCGAATAGTCGCCGTGCTCTAGAAGGTAACTATGAAGGAACAGCATCACGCTACATTACTGTGCTTGAAGGTATACAGGATTATGTTGGTGATGATGTGCGTGTCATGTTTTCTGAAGGCTGTCATCTTTATAAAAAGGCGTTTAGCACTTTAGGTCTTGAAAATGATCGCATCGCTGAAGCAAAAGGAGTATGTGAGCAAAGTGATGCTGTTGTTGTCGTATTAGGCTTAGATGCAGATTTAGAGGGCGAGGAAGGTGACACAGGTAACCAATTCGCATCAGGGGACAAGCTTGATTTAGAGCTTCCAGGTTACCAAAATGAGCTATTAAAAGTGGCTTGTGAAAGTGGAAAGCCTGTTATATTAGTTGTATTATCAGGTAGTGCATTAAATTTATCTTATGCGGATGAGCATGCAGCAGCCATTATTCAAGGCTGGTATCCAGGTAGCCGAGGAGGAAAAGGGATAGCAGAGCTAATCTTTGGTGAATATTCGCCATCTGGCAAGTTACCTGTAACGTTTTATCGTTCGTCTGAAGAGCTTCCAGCGTTTACGGACTATTCGATGGAAAATAGAACCTATCGCTATATGAAGCAAGAGGCATTATATCCATTCGGCTTTGGTTTAAGCTATACAACATTCGAGTTAGCGCCAGCCGAGCTTAGTGCTCAAGAAGTGAATGAAAATGGTGTAACAATAAAAACGACGATTACGAATAATGGTCATTATGCTGGTAGTGAAACTGTACAAGTTTATGTTCAAGCTGTTGATGTAAAAGGGGCACCTAACTGGCAACTTAAAGCGTTGAAAAAATACAAGCTAAATAAAGGTGAAACAAAGCAAGTGGAGCTTCAATTACCGATTTCTGCCTTTTCATTGTATGATGATGAAGGTGTAAGAAAGGTAGAGGCGGGTCTGTACCGTATTTATGTAGGTTGTTCTCAGCCCGATAGTAGAAGTGTTAAATTGTTAAATCAGTCACCACAGCTATTTGAAGTAAAAGCACACTCCACGACAATTATTGGCTAGTAATTGATCCTAAAACAACAATTAAGCTTAAATTAATTATAGCCCATTACGTTATGTAATGGGCTTTTTATATTTAGAGCTATATGGTTACTAAACAGTTTTGATATTAAGCCTCTGCTTCAATTTTAGCAACAGCGGCATCGCTTGTATCAACTCGTTTAATAAAGAAGGATAAGATTATGGCTACGACTGTTGTAAGTGCAGCAATAGCAAATGAGAATTGAATACCGTCAAGTAACGATAATCTTTCAATGCCTTTTGTAATTTCAGGTGTTATCGTGCTAGGGTCCACTTCACTTAAACGATCCATGTAGCTATTTTCTTGACGAGAATACATCACTGAAACAAAAATTGCTGTACCAATTGAACCAGCAACTTGGTTTATCGTATTATTTGTTGCTGTTCCGTGCGGATTTAAGCGGCTCGGTAATTGGTTTAGACCATTTGTCATAATAGGCATCATAACCATAGAGATACCTAACATACGGATAGAATAAATTAATATAATGCCTGCTTTTGAAATCTCTAAATCAAATGCAAATGACATATAGTATGTTGTTGCTGCTGTAATAACTAGACCAACAATGGCTAATATTCTAGGTCCAAATTTATCAAAAAGCTTACCAGTAATAGGCGACATAATACCCATTACTAGTGCACCTGGTAGCATTAATAGACCAGCATCAGTAGGTGTAATGCCACGAATGTTTTGTACATATGCCGGTGTTAAAATCATACCAGAGAATAAAGCTGCTGAGTTTACAGCAGATATTAAAGCGGCTAAAGCAAACATAGGGTGTTTGAAAACACGTAAATCAAGTAACGGTATTTCAAGCTTAAACTGACGAACAATAAATAAAATAATACCAATTATTCCAACAATTAAAGTTGTTAATACTATAGCATCAGTCCAGCCTTTACTACTTGCCTCACTACATCCATACAGTAGTCCACCAAAACCGATGGCAACTAATACTATGGAGAAATAATCAAGCTTAGTTTCTTGTGTAGGAATAACGCTTTTAAACTTCCAAATAGCTAATACTAAAACGATAACTGCGAAAGGTAAAATCATCTCAAACAGTAGACGCCAGTTGTAATGCTCAACAATATATCCAGATAATGTTGGTCCAATTGCAGGTGCAACAATCATAACTAAACCGAAAAGACCCATTGCTGCACCACGTTTTTCGCGTGGGAAGCTAATTAACATTACATTCATTAGCAATGGAGACATACAAGCAGAACCTGCCGCTTGAATCATACGACCTGCTAATAGCATACCAAAGTTTGGTGCAATAGCAGCTATTAAAGTACCTAGCGTAAAAATGGAGAATGATGTTAAAAATAAACTACGGTTAGTGAACTTTGTTAAAAGGAATGCTGATACTGGTATTAATATACCACTTACTAGCATATAGCCAGTCGATAACCATTGTATTGTTGCATACGTATCGATTTGTAAATCAAACATAATCGTTGGAAGTGCAACGTTTAATAATGAGTTATTGAGAAAGGCAACAAAGGTCGCGAAAAAAAGTAAGCCAATCATTAAGTATGGTGGCTTTTCTAACGTTTTTATTTGATTCATATAGTGTACCCCTATCTCTCTATTCTATAGATTAATGACTTATAAATATTAGACCATCGGTACAAAAAAATCAAGTTTTTGTACCGATGGTCTAAAAGGGTTTGAAAAAAATTCAGTTTTGGTATACGCTAATCTAATAAGAAGGAGTGAACATAATGAATAAACGAAAAATAGAAGTCGTGCAGCATGCCTTAGTATTGTTCCAAGAAAAAGGAATTATGCAGACTTCTATTCAAGATATTATTGAACGCTCAGGTATTTCTAAGGGTACATTTTACAATTACTTCACATCGAAAAATGAATGTGTTTACGCAGCCATTGAGCATGTCGGTTATGAAGCAAGCTTAATTCGAAGTGAAATTCAATTAGGCAAGGCAAATAATGATATAAGTGTATTAATTGAACAGCTAGTTAAAATATCACATATGAATCAGCTCTATGGTCTACCGGCTATATTAGAAGAGATGATTTATTCAAACGATAAGGAGCTAAAGGGATACGTGTCTTTGTATCGTATGCACAATTTAGCTTGGTTCTCGAAAAGAATTGTAGATATATATGGTGAGAAAGTAAGATCATACTCATTTGAAGTAGCAGTATTATTTTATGGGATGCTGCATCATATTAAGTTTATTAAGCGCGCTGTGAAACCTCATCTACCTGAAGATGAGACAGAGCGAATTATTACCTCCTTAGTAACGTATTTAGAACCGATAATAGATGGCCTTGTTCATAAGCAGACAGCTACATTAGATCCACAGGTAATTGAACAAATGCTCGCACCACAAAAACAGCAGCAGCTAAATTTATCCGATGTATTAAAATTAATCGATTCGTTTAAACAGCAGGCTAGACTTACAAAATATCAAGCTGAAATTATTGATGGAATAATTGAGGAGTTACAAAGAGAAGAGTTAAGAGTTGCGATATTAACGGCACTTTTACCTGCATTTGTAAATATTTTCAAAAATACTGAACTGTACGACGATGCTTGTCAAATCCATACACAAATATGGGTATATATGAATCAAAAATAAATGAAGCTCATTTTTGGCATAGGCCACAAATGAGCTTCGTTTTTTTTCATATAAATGATTAAGCGTCTGGATCAATGCCTTTTGTTTCTTTACCCCAAAATGCAACACCAAGCACTCCGATAATGATAGCAATAAAGAAAATAACGAAAATAACGCTAATTTCTATCTCTTTCGATACGAGATATCCAACTAAAAACGGTCCTAAAATACCGCCTACACGTCCAATAGCTGTTGCTAAGCCTACTCCAGTGGCTCTAGCCTCAGTTGGGTATAGCTCTGGTGTGTAGGCGTATAATCCACCCCAAGCACCTAAATTGAAAAATGATAATAAAGCTCCAGAGATTAAAAGCGTTGTGACGCTTTCAGCAAGGCCAAACCAGACTGCTGAAATAGCTGTGCAGGTTAAGTAAACGACAAGCACAAATTTACGTCCAAACTTCTCGATAAAATAAGCAGCTGTAAAATATCCAGGCAACTGAGCTAAAGTCATAATCAACACATATAGAAAGCTTTTTACAAGTGAATAGCCTTTAAGCACCATAACTGAAGGTAACCATAAAAATATTCCGTAATACGAGAATACAACAGTAAACCATAAAACCCACAGCACTGTTGTAGAACGTCGATATGGTGCAGACCAAATAAAGGTAAGACGCTCTAATAAAGAAAGCTTTTTTGTCTCTGATTGATTTATGTATTTAGGTGAATCCTTAATATTGCGTCTTAAATATATCGCATAAAAAACGGGTAATGCCCCGATAAGAAAAGCGGCTTGCCAGCCAAATTTAGGAATAACAAAAAAGGAAATTATTGCAGCCACTAGCCATCCTGCAGCCCAAAAGCTTTCTAATAATACGATAACACGACCACGTTCCTTAACAGGAACTGATTCAGACACTAAAGTAGAGGCAACTGGAAGCTCACCTCCTAAGCCAAAACCAGCGATAAAACGTAATACCGCAAGCATAAAGAAGCTTGTTGCAAAAGCAGATAAGCCTGTTGCAATCGAAAATAAGATTAGAGTAGCTAATAAAATAGCTTTCCTACCGAATTTGTCAGCTAAGGAGCCTGCAATGGCTGCACCAAAAGCCATACCAATCGAATTAATAGCTGTTAATAGTCCAGTTTGATCTGCTCCCAACCCCCATGATACGGCTAATGCTGCGATAATAAATGAGAGCATGCCTATATCCATTGCATCAAACAGCCAGCTGATCCCAGCGTTAACTAAAAGTTTACGTTGTTTCTTGTCTTTTAAAAATGAAGTCTGCTCTATCAAAGTTGTAGTCTCCTTTGTACATTCAGCATTGAAATAGTTATAAGTTAGAATCTACTTAATTATGCAGATTTATGTAGGAGAGTGCAACAAATAAGAGCATAAAAAAAGAGCTAACAAATGTACCTATGCAAAATGAGGGGATCATGCATAGTACTTTGTTAGCAAAACCAAGGGGGGAAAATCGAAAAGTACATTAATGGTTAATGTCGTTTCATTAGGGTTAGTATAAAACTTAATCAATCTTATGTAAATATACTTAACGTAATTTGATAATAAAATGTAAATATTGAGTTAAAAAGTATAAAAAATGTGGAAAATAATGCTACTTAAGTAAGGTAACCTAACAAGGATTGCTAAATGTAATTAAAGAGAATAAAATTTCCAAAACAATAAGAGAGCCTGATACAGAGCGATGACAAGAACAGTAGCGATATAGTGATATGTAATTAATGATTTTTGTTTAAATGATTTAAAGGTTAGATAGCTAATTAAAATGACAGATAGTGCAAGTACACCATAGTTTATATAAAAATGTAAGATGATATCAGATGCAGTTCTGTTGGCATTTACCATCAAACGAACTGCCAATATAACTGTGTTTATAAAGCTAACAGCTTGTAAAAACAATATAATGGCATGAGGCTTTAATGATGCTTTATATCGAATAGCTTTTACAGTATATACGATTGAAAAAGTTAACGCATATAAGGCAAGCACAGTGAGTAATAAAAAGGATAAGAGTATAAATGGCATAGAAATCGATGCAGTAATATAATCTGCAAAAGGTGCTCCGATTTGTGTAATAGTTGATCCATCAGTATATAAATAAATATCCTTTAATGTCAAAAATAGGGGTGAACCCTTCAGTAAACGAAAACCGTTAGGAACGATCTGCTCATATAAGGCAGTCTGACCAGCAAAATTTATTTCTAATAGTTCTTTATCATAATTTGGCTTAATTGTTAGCGACGATAAATTAAAATAGACCTTTGTAAATGAATGATTAGTATTACGTGCAGAAGTATAAGTTGAATCATAGTTTAATTCGCGATTTAGAGGTAGCCTTTCGAGTTGGCTTCTAACCTCATTACTTTTAAGTAATTCATCTGATAATCCATAAGTGATAGCAAGCTCTTGTACCTGATTTGTTAATATGACAACTGCAAAGTCATCGTCTGGTACAACATGAAAGTTTGTAGCAAAGCCAGAAGTGTTTCCTCCGTGTGAATAGCTTTTATACGCGCCGCTATATTCCCAAAATCCATGAGCAATACCGGCAATTTCAGAATCAGCCCGATGTGTAGTGGTATAAAGTAAATCTAAAGTTGAAAGACTATTAAATAGCTTATTGTCTGTTTCAGTTTTCGCTAGTAGTGCTAGAGCGAATTTAGCTAAATCAGTAGCAGGTCCATTTAATGAACCACTAGGGTATAGTGAGAGATAAGCAAAAGGCATTTCTGTAAATGCTCCCGATTCATAAGATACATAGCCGGTAGCACGCTTATCTTTTATTTTTAATAAATCATCATCATTGGCAATCGTTACAATGGTATCATTCATCTCTAGAGGAGCAAAAATATGCTCTTTAACGTATGCTTCATACGATTGATTAGTTATATTTTCAATAATTAATGCCGCTAGAGATGTACTATAGTTTGAATAAGCTACGACTTCACCTGGTCGATACGCTTGATATGGCTGATCCTCCTTAAGTGCCGTTGCTAAAGGCTTTATATCTTCTTTTGATTCACTAATTAACCCAACTATGTATTCCTCAAAGCCAGCATTATGATTCATTAAATGGAGCATCGTTATAGGCTCAGAATATTGTAGCTTTGGCATCTGTTCTTTTGGTAAATAGGTGGAGATAGGCGTATTAAGATCTAGCTTTCCTTGCTCTACTAACTGTAGTGCTGACACCCAAACAAATAGCTTTGAAATGGATCCCCATTCAAAAACTGTTGAGTAGGCATCGATGTCAGTTTGCTTTGATACATCAGTATGGCCGTAACCTTTGGCGTGCACAATATTATTATCCTTTATCACCACGACACTTGCCCCAAGTGTCGTCCTATCGATATAGCCGCTAACATAGTTGTCAATAAAGTGACCAAGCTCAGATAATGAAATGCTCGATGGTGTTGTTTCATTATTATTCGAGGCATACATGGGAGCGGCAGCTGATATGAATAGTAAACTCCAAGCTAATAATCCAATAATAAATTTACGCAATAATATACACTCCTATTTAGTAATATGTGTTTAAATAATTATCCATTAAAGTTAATGAATAGTAAACAATTGGTAGGAAGGTAAGCTTGAATACTAATATTCGTTTAATATGGTTTCTTTTTTGCTGAAAGTCTGTTATCCTTTACGATGGTCATTATTTAAAAGACCCGCGGTTCGTAACCATCCCGCGAAACCAAAACTAGGGAGGAACTTAATATGTTTAACTTATGGTGGGGTGTACTATTTGTTATTGTCATCTTTGCATTATTCCTAATTTGCTATCGTACCTTTGGTAAAATGGGATTGTATGCTTGGATTGGCTTTGCAACGGTAGTCGCTAATTTGCAAGTTATGAAAACAATTGAACTATCAATTGGATCAGCAGCAATTATTATGACACTGGGCAATACAGTGTTTGCAACAATCTCAATGAGCACAGATATGCTTAACGAGAAGCATGGTGCAAAAGCTGCTAAAAAAGGAATTTGGTTTGGTTTCTTTACGTTAATTTCATCTACTATCATTATGCAGATGGTATTAGCTTTTGAACCGCAAGCAACTGATTTCTCACAAGAGGCATTAGAGGTTATATTTGGCTTGATGCCTAGATTAGTGCTAGCTAGCTTAGCGGCTTATATTGTAAGTAACTTCCTAGATGTTAAGATTTTTTCGTTTCTTAGAAAGAAATTCAACAAGGATAATCAATTTTGGATTAGAGCAAATTTAAGTACGGGTGTTAGTCAGCTCATCGATTCACTTATTTTCTGTTCAATTGCCTTTTTAGGATTATTTACATTTGTTGAATGGCTACAAATCGTATTTACGACGTATATATTCAAGTTTCTTATATCTGTTGTATCTACTCCAGCTATGTACTGGGCAAGAAGCTTTAAAGTTAAAGAAGATTAGTAACAAAAACATACTATTAATACAAAGATATGGTTAAAAGATGGTTAAATCCTCTATTTAGAATGTTCAATTCTATGTAGAGGATTTTTGTATTTATTAAGCTAAAGTATAGTACAATGGTTAGTAATTGGAAAATAATGGAGGGTGATTAATTGCGTAATACAGTTATAACACTATTTAATAATCCGAATGAGAATAAAAAGATAAGTGGATATACAAAAACATTGATTATCGTCTGTATAGCTCAACTTTTCAGTGGACTTGGCTTAGCGGCTGGGCTCACAGTTGGAGCATTAATAGCACAGGAAATGATAGGACTTGGTGCATTTGCTGGCGTCCCTGTCGCTATGTTAACTATAGGTTCAGCGTTTGCAGCATATATTATTGGCAGAAGCTCAAATCGTTGGGGAAGAAGAGCTGGACTGACCTTCGGTTTTTTAGTTGGTGCTATCGGTGCTGGTGGCGTAGTTGTGGCTACAGCTATTAACAATATCGCTCTACTCATGATTGCTTTATTTCTTTATGGCTCAGGTATGGCCTCTAATTTACAAGCGAGATACGCAGGAACCGATTTAGCACAAAAGAGACAAAGAGCAACTGCGATTAGCATTGCCATGTTTTCTACAACACTTGGAGTAGTATTAGGACCCAATCTAGTGGAGGAAATGGGATTGGTCGCCATGTACTTTAATTTGCCTATTTTATCAGGTGTGTTCTTATTATCAACGGTGTCGTTTTTAATAGCGAGTTTAATTATCTTTATACTCCTAAGACCAGATCCACTTAAGCTATCAAAAGTGCTGCAGTCTAATCAATTAGGTCAAGTGATAAAATTTAATGAGCAAAGTCAATCTACATCGACAAATGAAAACCGTAGAGGTATCGTTGTAGGAACGGTTATTTTACTACTCAATCAAATTGTTATGGTTGCCATCATGACGATGACACCAGTTCATATGGAGGAGCATGGTCATCAGCTTAAAGATATCGGATTAGTTATCTCGTTACATATGGGAAGTATGTATTTACCTTCATTAATTACCGGGATATTAATTGATAAGCTTGGTCGTATAAAAATGGCGATTGCCTCAGGTGTCATATTAATTGCTGCCGCCTTAACAACCGCTTTAGCTCCTGGTTCTTCATTAATAGCCGTTATTACTGGTCTGTCACTACTTGGAATAGGCTGGAATTGTGGCCTAATAAGCGGAACAGCTTTAATAGTAGATTCTACTTCTCCTGCGACTAGAGCAAAGAAGCAAGGCATTATCGATGTATTTATAGCACTAGCAGGTGCATCAGGAGGGATGGTTTCTGGTATTATAGTTGCAAGCTATAGTTATACTGTACTTTCATTTGTGGGAGTCATACTTTCGTTGATCTTTATACCGCTCATGCTTTGGAGCAAAAAGTAAAATTAATAAAAAACCAATTTCGAGCAGGATGCTTGTCGCCTAACTAGAAATTGGTTTTTTATTTTGCTTATTTACCAAACGTAGAAATTAACGTTCCATTCATATCAAACAGCTGTGCGGGATCGTTTCCATCGTTATTATGCACATTAGCAGTTGTCCATTTCAAATATTGACCGGTTTGTTTTGCATTTGCACCACTTGTAATATAGACTTTAGCACCCTTGGCTAATGTGAAGCCGTCTGGGAAAGTAAAGGTTTGATTTCCTTTTACACTTACTAATGTCCAGCCAGTCATATTAATCGCTTGATTATCTTTGTTTACAATGGTTACAACTTCTCCATGGTAATCTACCTTCTCGATAACAAGTTTTCCAGTCGTACCTGATAGTGCTTTGCCATCTTCACCATCAAATGCCCATAGTCCACGATCATGAGCACGAGCATCCTGAACCTGATATTTAAATAGTGATTCCCATCTCACATTTGGTTGATAGGTCATTTGCTGAGCATAGCCTTCCATAGCAAGCTTAACGTTATACATTAAGCTGTTGACGTAAACATAAGCAAGTATACGTCCGTATTGATCTCGCTCGCCGACATCAAACTCAAGCATTACTGTTTTATTCAGGAGCTCTGCTTTTGTATAGTCAGATGTTACCATTCCCTCTTGGCTATTACGATCGGCATCGGGATGCACAGATTCAGGTGTATCAACACCTATTAATCTTACGCGCTCAACGGTTCCATCCTCGAATTTAACATCAATCGTATCGCCATCAACGACCTTAGTTACTGTAGCCTTCTTCATTACTGCTGAGCTAATAATGACCGTTTTACTTTTATCTGCCCAGCCGACCATACTTCCTAAAGATTCGCTAACAAAGCGAAGCGGGACAAGCGTATTGCTATCTTTTATTTCTCCTGCCTGATTTAACGTAAATGATTTCCCATTCACATTTGCAGTGCTTTTACCAATCGTATAAACAATAGTTACTCCAGACTTAGTAGCTGTAACAGTTTTAGAGCTATTATTCCAGTTTACTGTCGCACCAAGCTTCTCAAAAATAAGTCGCATTGGTACTAAGGTAGAACCATTTTTAATAATAGGATTAGTGCTAAATGCTAAACGCTCCCCATCAACAAAAACTAAAGGGATAGTGGCTGCTTCCACTTTTACGTTAAATGTAGAGAGCATAAATGTTAATGCTACAAGACAGATTGCCAATTTCTTTATCATGATGTCACTCCTATGCTAGATTAAACTCGCAATCTTAATGCTAAAATAGCAGGTAGCTATATGCAATGACTTAATATTTCCATTTATTATTTTTTGAATGCAAATAGCTTCATGATGAGATAGGTAATAGGTACACCGATTGCAGCTGAAATAAAATAGACAATAAAGGGCTTAACGTTTAACAATTGCAATAAACTAGCGACACAAAAGAACTGAATCACAAAATTCGGAATATAAGATAAGACGAACTTAATAAAACGATTAATTGCAAGCGACTGTTTAAATACAAATTTAGAGTTTAATAAATATGAGACAACTAGGCTGCACGCATACCCTATAACAAAGGCTAAAGTAGCAGATAAAAATAGGTTGAACAAGGTAGAGAATAAAACACCATTAAATGTGTTAAAGCAGCCGACAATGATAAAAAAGATAAATTGTTTACTGAAAAGATGTTTAATTAATGACATATATTTTTAGCTCCTAATAGACTTAACGCTGCTTTCTTAATTGAAAACAGCGTTAAGTGAGTATATATGCGGTTATTTTATTAGTGGTTCAATCAGAATTAATCGTTCAATTTGATCCTCAATTGTAGCATCCTGAGTTGTCATGAGGAGTTCATTTAATATTTCAGCATAATCAATATTTAATTTACCTAACGTAGCAGCATAATAAATGGCTGCTTCATAGGCACCATCATAGTTAAATGATGAATTATACGATTGTGATAAGTACTGTTTAGCCTTCTCATAATCGCCTAAAATGAACTGTCTTTGACCTAAAGCACCTAGTATCGGCTGAGTATAACCAAAATGTCTGCCTTGTAATTGCTCTTCAGGTAAAGTGCTTAGGTACTCAGTTTTTTCGTTGATTGTCATTTCTAGCTGGTTTAATTCATCTAGTAGTGCTTTAGCTTTTGTAGTATCACTGTCAATAGCCTGTCTTGCAGCTGTAATATATGCCGTTGCAAGCTTATCGTAGTAAGTAATATCCCATGTATAGAATTGTGTAGCATTTTTTAGGTCAGCAATTAATTGCGCTTGATTATTTTGTAGCTTATATAATTCTAACTTATTTCTTAGTAGCTTTTCATCAAACGGTTCCTTACTTTGGTGCTTTGCTATTGCTTGTTCTGCTGCGTTCAGCATACTTGAATCATTGTATGCTCTAGAGCCTTCAATAAGAAGTTGAATTTTTAAATCAATAATTTCTGGATGTGGCTCCTGCTTTGCTGCTTTTTCTGCAAGCAAATATGAGTTATTAAATGGAATCTTATTCAATGTTGATAATGCTTCACTATGTTTTGAATATCCAGATAAATGTGTTATGGCGATAAATCCGAAAACTAAACCTATTAAAATGTATACATATTTAAGTGTGCTAGCTATTGTTTTACCTTTTAGCTTATCAAATAACTGGTTAATTCGAGTGAGCAAATTAGAACGTGTTGAAGCTATCATACCACCTAATGCGATAAACAATAACACTTGAATATAGGCATAGCTCATATGAAAGTCGAGTGCACTATTAATAAGTAGTGTTGTCGCAATAATAAACCAGCTTAATGAAATTAAGCTCACATGCTTTTGCGTAAATATTGATTTTATGAACAATACATAAATAAAAATAAAAAGACTTAACGCAATAATTAAACCAAATAAGCCCTTCTCGGTTAGTAACTGTACATAATAGCTATGCACTTCGAAGCTAACATAAGGATTATTTTGATACATTTGGTATAGTATAGACCATCCTCCACCACCAGCACCAAAAATAGGATAATCTTTGAATATTTCAATTGCGTCACGATAAAAAGTAAATCGCTCTAGTACACTATGCTGATTAAGGTTAATGGAAGCGACGCGCTCAGCTAAATTTGCTGGTAAAATTCGTGTCAAAACATCAGTGCCAAATAGTAATATCGCAGCAACAATACCAGCTGCAGCAGAGATTAATGGAATAATAAACTGACGCATAAGTTTAATTTCAGCATTATTATCCGATTGAGTTCCTTTGGCTAGTAATGCCGTAAGTCCGACATGGAAGCATGTCACTAAAAGAGATCCGCCAATTAATAACGCCCATGCTTTAAATGCAAGTCCGTAGGAGAATGTCTCCTGAAGCTGAAGTCCCCAATTTGTAATCGGATTTAAAATAGCTAAAGTGACAACACCTGAAACTAATAATAAAGCTAATACTTGCCACTGTTTTTTTAATGAAACAAATGCTAAGCATAAAACAAAAATAACAGGAAAGCTTAACCAACCCCAACGAGAGGCTGTTAATAATAAGGATATTAAAATAGGTACAAGTAAAAATGAGAATAGCGCGCTTTGTTTTAATGATTTAACGATAACAGAGCCAAATAAGCTAATAAGACCAAAGCAAATTAAAAAAGCAGCATACGTATTAGGATATTGGAATATAGAGGAAAGACGTAAGCCTGTACCACTATTCCAAACCGCATCGGGATATTTTTGGAGTAAACCAAAAAATGTTGAAGTATTAAACCAGTTCATGAGTCCGAATACAATAAATATTGTCGCGGCAGAAAAAACGGACCAGAATAAAATTTGCTGCTGCTTATCATCACGATTCATATAATATGAAATAATAAAAAATAGAGCTGCTTGAATAGCAATTAACGTGCTTAATGCAGAAAGATATGAAGATGCAGCATTTACTTGAGATATTAATGAGCTTAATGGTAAAAGCCAAATAATATGCTGGATATAAGCTGGTTCGGCATAAGTTTTTTTATTTATTAATTGATAAATAGAAAAAAGTAATATTGTTATTGCTGTTAACAGAAAGCTTATATTTAAGTTTTTACTAAATACGATATTAGATCCATTGATTAACCCTTGTAGAAAGGGCATGATGACGATAAAGCTTACTAAAGAAATAATAAACAGTAGCCAGATGATGTTAAATTTACTTGATAGGCGACTACTTTTATGCTGTTTTATTGCTTGTCCCATTTGTAAACTCCTTTATGTTTTTGTTCTTACATAGTATAGCATATTAGCCGAAAAATTTAGATTAATACAAAATAAAAAACAATTTTACTAAGCCCTTTAGCAATAAATGGCGTTTTTATTAGGATTAAATAGAGTTATAGTATAAAATAATAATAATTGCCAAAAGGCTCAATTAGAGCTGATTATTTTGTTAAAGAGGAGGTAACCCTTTGGTTACTGAGTATTTAAAATCTATAAACCATTACGAAGCCTTAATTCATGATATCAATACTGCAGACTATATTTCATTTGATGTATTTGATACATTGTTGCTGAGAAATGTGCTGCACCCAGTAGATTTATTTAAAATAGTAGAGATAGAGTATAGACAACGTTATGGAGCTGAGATTTCTTTTAGTAAAGCTCGTGAACAAGCAGAGATGTCGGCAAGACTGAAATCAACTAATGAGGATATAACGTATGATGAAATATATACACAGCTTCAACTTAATCTCGGACAAGAAGTCACTCATCGCTGTAAAAAAATCGAGTTAGAGCTCGAAGAGGAGTTTTTAATTGCCAATACTGATATGCAAGCCATTTTTAATTATGCTATTAAAGCTAATAAAAAGGTGCTTATCATTAGTGATATGTATTTATCTTCAGATTTTATAGGCTCAATATTAACTAAATGCGGCTATACAGGTGAATTTGAGCTCTATGTATCATGTGAAGTTAACGCTTCAAAAGCATCTGGAAGTTTATATAAATGGGTAGCAAATCAATACAATATACAAGATACTTCTAAATGGCTGCACATTGGCGATAACAAAGGAGCAGATATTAATAATGCTAAGCATTATGGGTTAAGAACATACTATTATAAGCGCTTAGCAGAACGTGAACATGCCTATTACAAAAAAAGCAATTACAGTTTAGGCTACTCGGTTATGTCTTCTATCCAAATTAATAATAAATATTTAAATGGATTAGATGATTATTGGTATGATTTTGGAATAACTATAGCTTCGTCTATTTATTATGATTTAACATCATGGCTTGTCACACAAATCCAACATAAAGATCATATTTTCTTTTTAGGACGTGATGGGTATATCCCATATAAAATATATAGCTGGCTTAGAGAACGAAATGACAGCTTACCAAAGGCACAATATTTGATGGCATCTAGAAGAGCATACGTGTATCCAACGTTACTAGATTTAGCTCAAGAGGACGCCTTAGATTATTTATTGCTTTATAATGATAGCTTCAATCAAAAATTATTGTTAAGTGATCTATTGAACAATCTAGGATTACCATCAGAAAAATATAATACTCAATTGATTGAAAATAATATAGACATCAACACAGTAATAAACGATCATACAAAAAGTAATGTAAAAAACTTCCTAAAGCAAATTTGGGAAGATATAGTAAAGCAGCTTAAAGCCGAAAAGGATGCACTATTTAAATATTTTGAGCTTATGGGAGTATTAGATGCTTCTGAAGTTAATGTTTTTGATATTGGCTGGGCAGGTTCAACACAGCAAGCCTTAAAGCAATTGCTTCATAAGAAAATAAACGGCTATTATTTTGCAACACATGAAAACGTTAAGGCAGAAATGAGACAAGAAGTTACTAGCTATTTATTTCATTTAGGACAACCACTTCATTTAAATAAAAAGGTCATGCTTAATGTAATGATGTATGAATTTCTATTTTCGGCTCCAACTGAATCGCTTATTAAATTTAGTATAAATGAGCAGGGTGAGCTTATACCAATCACTAAAAATGTAGAAAACAACACCTTGATGTATAAAGCTATAGAAGCTATATTGTCAGGAGCACTACATGTTATTGAAGCGCTTGAAAGCAACAAAAAATATATAAATAGTGTTACTAAAGATGAAGCTATCTATGCATATCAAGCATTAATTGAACAAAAAAATGCAAATGATTTAACAGCGTTTAGCTTAATAACGAATTCTGTAGGCATTGGCGATACTAAAGATGTTCAACGATATGTAGGTGTGTATGAGTTAGAGGAATATAGGGAAAGCATGGTTTCTATTTATGCTAATGCACATACGTTTTTATGGAGAAACGCAATCTTAATAACAACAAATGACGGAAGAAAATTTAGCAGTCATGAAGCTAATTTATTGTATAGGCTGCGAACAGGTAAGCTAAACTACACCTATAAAAAGCTAAATCGATTATTTTTAAAGGCAATTAAGCATCCTGATAAAGCAATAAAAAAAGCCATTAACATCGTAATGGCTTTATTGAAGAAGTAGCGTTATTGATTTTTAAATGCTTGAACAACATCTGAAGCAGGTCCGATTTTGTGTATCTTGCCCTCTTTTAACCAGAGTACTCGATCACACAATGTTTCGACCTGCTTCATGTTATGTGATACGAATAAGACCGTTGTGCCTCCAGACATTAACTCTTTTATTCGTGCTTCTGATTTTTCACGAAATTTAAAATCTCCTACTGATAGCACCTCATCGACAATTAAAATCTCAGGCTGTACGACTGTTGCGATAGCAAAGCCTAATCTAGATTTCATACCAGAAGAATAATTTTTAAGTGGAGTATGAATAAACTTATCTAACTCAGCGAATTCTACAATTTCATCGTATTTTTCTTTAATGAATTTTTTCGAATAGCCTAGTAATAGTCCGTTTAAGTAAATATTTTCCGCACCGGATAATTCACCATTAAATCCAGCACCTAGCTCAAGTAATGGAGCTATAGTCCCCCGTTTTATGACTTCACCAGTTGAAGGCTTTAGTACTCCGGAAATTATTTTTAGCAGTGTGCTCTTTCCAGCACCGTTCATCCCTACAATACCAAGCACCTCTCCTTTGTTTACAGTAAAGGTGATGTCCTGCAGAGCATGGAAAGTTTCGTATTTGACTTGTTTTTTAATAGATTTTATTAAGAAATATTTAAATGAATCTATTTTTTCAGTTGTTAGGCGATATTTCATTGAAATATTATTCACTTCAACGACTACATCTTCCATGATTAGTCCCTCATTTTTTTATAGATGATAAATAAAGCGATTTTGCAGTTTATAGAATACAGCTAGGCCTAAAATACAATATAAAACAGAGTAGCCTATAGCAAATAGGTGATTTGAAAAGTCAGACCATGATCCATACATTAGCATGTCACGAATAATAACGACAACGTGATAAAGCGGATTAAGCTGTACGAGTACCATATACTTCTCCGGAATAATGGAAGCAGGATAAAAAATAGGTGTTAAATACATAAGTACCATTAACACAATGGAGTAAAAATGTTTAACATCATGAAAAAATACATTTAGTGCTGCTAATAGTAGCCCAATACCTGCAGTTATAAAAAATAAATAAATAATCGGAATAAATATAAATAGGTTTGTCCAGCTAAAAGTCATGCCAGTAATGAGCATCATTAGAAATACTGGTATGAAAGACATTGCAGATATTATCATTGTTGATACAACACGCGATAACGGAAAATAATATCTAGGCACGTATACTTTTTTTATTAAGTCAGCATTTGACTGGATCGCTGTCATCGAAAAATTAGTAGCCTCAGAAAAAAACTGATACATCACTCGACCGATTAACACATATACAGGAAAGTTTGGAATGTCATTTTTAAATATGGCCATAAAGACAATTGAAAATACAATCATCATTAATAGTGGATTTAACATACTCCAAAACACACCGAGTACAGAGTTTTTATATTTTAACTTAATATCTTGAGTAATGAGCAATAGAAATAAATCTTTATATTTGAAAAGATTTTGTAAATAAATTTGCATAGTTAATACTTCCTTAGTAGTAGACTTTTTTACTAAGTTTACTCTACCCTAACTCTGTCATGCAAGTTTAATTACATTTATTGGATTTATATGCAAAATGTTTAAAATTAGAAAAATTAAAACAAGACTATTTTCCTACAATGATACGACAAAATTTGATATACTTAAGATATTATGTTGAAAAATCGTTAAAAAACTGACAGAAGGTTGGTATAGATAAGTGTTGAAAAAAGCGAAAGATTCATTGTTTTATTATTTAGTAGAGAAAAACCCACATATTTTGCATAGATATCAGGAATATAAGTGGGGCTTAGAGGGTAAAGAAAATAAGATAAAGTCTTGGTCTTATATAGGTGCTCTGAATTTAACTCATAGAGTTTTGAAGATTAATTCAAATCAATCATATCAGCACCATTCACAAAAAACATCTAGATCTACAATTAATAATAACCTAAAGTTACCATACTTGGATGGCGCAGAGTCTTCTTATCTGAAAAGACCTACAGTAAATCAATTAGCAAAAGATATATTACAATATGATGTTATATCTTTTGATGTATTTGATACTTTAGTGTTGCGTCCTTTTGCTCAACCACATGATTTATTTATGATCCTAGCTGAAAAATTCAATATAACTAATTTTCTAAGAATCAGAAGAAACGCTGAAGCTGAAGCTAGAAAACTAGCTACAATTAAAAATGGTAATCACGAAGTTACTTTAAGTGATATCTATGAATTGATAGAGTATAAAACAGGGTTAGACAAAGAGTATGGAGTAAAGGTAGAGCTAGAAACAGAGTTAGAGTTTTGTTTTGCCAATCCTTACATGATGGAAGTATTTAAGATATTAAAAGAACATAACAAAAAAATAATTGCTGCATCAGATATGTATGTAACTAAGCAAATGTTAATAGCTATCTTAGAGAAATGTGGATATACAGGATTTGATAAAATATATGTTTCAAGTGAATATAACGGAAGCAAGCGAGATAAAAATCTATACAAAATAATTTTAAGTGAAAAAGATAAAGCTGATACTCTAGTACATATTGGAGATAACTATGTAACTGATATTCAGCATTCAAAAGAAATGGGAATTGAAAGTAGATATTATCCGAATGTGCATGATGTGGGTAATAAGTTCAGAGCTGATGGTATGTCTGAACTTACCGGTTCAATATATTCTGGATTAGTAAATACATACTTACACAACGGAGTTAGACAATACTCCCCAGTGTACGAGTATGGATTTACTTACGGTGGATTGTATGTTTTAGGATATTGCCAATGGATATATAACTATGCGAAAAAAAATAACATCGATAAGGTTATTTTTTTATCACGGGATGGAGAAATATACCGAAAAGTGTTTAATATGTTGTTTGATGATATGGACAATGAATATATGTACTGGTCTCGAATTGCGAATACGAAGTATACTATTGAAAAAAATAGAGAAGATTTTCTAACCAAAATGGTACTTCATAAGGCTATAAATGTAGTTCCTGTTCAATTAAATAATCTATTGAATTCATTAGGACTAAATTCTTTTATACCTTTACTTAGTAACTATAAACTTTCCGAAAACGATTTGTTACACAGAGGAAATGTAAAACTAGTAGAAAACCTGTTTGTTGATAATTGGGATTTAGTTGTAGATACACTAAATAAAGATTTAGATTTAGTTGAACACTACTTTAAAACCATAATAAAGGATTCAAAAAAAATCGCTGTTGTAGATGTAGGATGGGTTGGCTCTGGTGGTGCTGGAATAAAATACTTAATTGAAGAAAAATTCAACTTAGATTGTGAAGTAAAATCTTTAGTTGCAGCGAGTAGAAATGTAGGACACATTGCAAATATCCATGATTTAATGAAGGAAGACCTAAATGTCTATATGTTTTCACGAATGAAAAATCGAAACTTATATGATACTCATTCTAATACAAATAATAACACGAACAACATATACTTTGAGTTATTTACCCAAGCTACTTATCCTTCGTTTGCAGGATTTAAGAGAACCAAAGATGGATACTCATTTGAGTTTGATGTTCCTGAAGTAGAAAATTATGAGGTTATTCAAGAGATACATGATGGCATTATTGATTTCGTGAGATTATTCAGAAAAACATTCGGCGGATATACTTATTTACAATCTATATCAGGATACGATGCGTACTTGCCTTACCGAATGATCATTAGAGATTTAAGTTTTATAAAAACTAATTTTGGACATTTGCAATTTTCAAGAGGAGTTATTGGTAATAATGAAAATCAACCATATGAAACATTATTGGAAATAATGGAAGATGTTAAACTTTAATATTTGGAGTGAAAAAAATGATTTTATATCATGCTGTTTCGACCTATCAACTTTTAAACTGTATTGTTCATAATGAAATAAAGCATAAGAATGATGAAACTCATTTAATTCTCTCAAGTTACATTATAAATAAATTCCCTAATTATAAAG
>Ga0182742_1001248_pt1 | contig 33642 bp, 31 predicted proteins | sample eDN5th37CBELigMG_FD_128880 | JGI IMG/M metagenome (GOLD analysis project Ga0182742, IMG submission 128880) | Enriched Miracle-Growth compost microbial communities from Emeryville, California, USA - eDNA 5th pass 37_C BE-Lig MG (version 2)... ... | reverse complement strand
GCTGGGGCAGTGGCCGAAGCTCACGACGTTCCTCACTCATGGCGAGGTGCCGTTGGACAATAACCGTTGCGAGAATGCGATTCGCCCGTTCGTCGTTGGCCGCAAAGGCTGGCTCTTCAGCGACACCGTCAAGGGCGCGATCGCCAGCGCCAATTTGTATTCCATCGTCGAGACCGCGAAAGCAAACGGCGTCGAGCCGCACGCGTATCTCTCGCTGTTGTTTGAACGGCTACCGCATGCCAAGACGGTTGAAGACTTCGAGGCGATGCTACCGTGGAACGTGAAGGCGGAGATCGCCGCGGCTCATTCACGCTGAACCGATGACCGCAAGGTGCGGTTGTTCAAGCGCTTACATAAGAAGCATGGATGTCTCGCAACGCCGCCACGATGTGCTCGGGCGAGTAGAGCCGAGCGAAGCGTAGCAACGTCTTGGGATAGCCGAACCTGCGAACCTGCGTGCATGCTGGTGGACCGTGTCATCATGTTCGTCTTGGCCTCCCTCGGGTAGTAGCTGACCGCGAGTCCTTCGGTGGTGTCACCGCATTCGAGACGATTGCCGCCGATGAGGAAGGTCCAACCCGGGCGGTACTCGGTTTTTCGATTCGAGTTGTTCGCATCGATGATCTGCCGCTCAGCATTGTGCAGGCTGCTTTGCAGACGACTCATGATCTCTCAGAGAGCGGTGATGACTTCTTGCGGACGTATCAGATTTCTGAGGCGGGTTGCATTAACTCATGTGACTGACGAAGCGATCCCCGCACAGCACAGCGGGCTGGTTCATCGCCATCTTCGACTCACGCGCTCCTCATACCTTGCCATCGTTGATATTGCGAAGCGCGAGCCAGAGCAGCTTGGTCGCGGCCTCGTCGCTTGGCAAGTGACCACGGTCCTTGATGATCTTGCGTAGTTGCATGTGCAGGCTCTCCTGATCCGCCGCACCTCGGGTGGGAACACGAAGAACGGAATGACGCTCTCCCACGCTCGGCACCACAACTGTACGATCGTCGGATACTTCTGGCCCAGGTGCCGCTTGCGAAGTCATCTGAGGCCTCTTGAGCAGCAGCCAGAATCGCCGCAGCGTAGATCGGACGCGGCGTTGCCGCGATGGCTTTGCGTTCCTTCCAGCTCGGGTAGCCGGGGCTGGCTGCGGATCAGATGCACGACGCAAAGATTGTACCGTGGCCTGCGGGAACGTCGTCGTGATCGCGTCCGCTAGGCCTGCCACCCCATCGACCAGGCGATCCGGATGTCGTTGATGCCGCGGCCACGCAGCTCGTTGAAGACCTTGAGCCAGAACTTGCCACCGTCGGTCTGCTGGATCCAGATCCCCAGCATGTCGCGCGTGCCGTCGGGCAAGGATCTGCGCACCAAGAAGATTACCCATGCCGGGTGTAAAGGATGTACCTGGACTGGTGTAAACAATGGACCCGGCTTGACAAGCTCTCAAGTTGCATCGGATCTAATGAACATTACGAAGAGTTTTCTGTCTGTCGCCAGAAAAGCCATGTGCACTGAACGTAATCTTGACCGGTAACTTATGACGCGCTAACCGCTGTCGGCAGTGTTTCCAAATCCGTCCTTTGGCATCCTCGAGTGCGACGTCCGCATTAGCCAATAGAATACGTGCTGCAACAACCTGACCTAGCAACGGGTGCGCTTCGCCCGCAACTACCACTTCGCGCACGAATGGCAGTTCAAGTATGCACTGCTCAACCTCCACCGGCGAAACCTTCTCACCGCCTACGTTAATAGCATCAGAAGTGCGCCCGCAGAACCGGAGCCATTCTCCATCCATCTCCACCTCATCGCCGGTACAGTACCATCCGTCTTCGTCGACCGGCGAACTCGCATTCAGATACCCAAGGATAGCTCCCTCACTCCTTATCCACAGAACACCATCGACTATCTTGGTTTCCGCGCCGCCTTCACGAAATTTTAGCCATAGACTATCATTTCCTCGCGACATCGTCCTGGGTGAGCCGACCTCAGTAGTACCGTACTTCTGAGCAATCTTGATCCCAGGAAACAACAGATTCAGCTTGGCCAGCGTGCCCTTGTCCATCGTCTCCGAACCGTACGTTATGACCTTGAGGCTCGTCAAATCATACTTATCATCTGCGTTCTTCGCAGCGCACAGTAACCGCAGAAAGCTCGGAGAAGCAGGAAGCACTTGCACCCTATGCGACTCAATCAGCGCAAGAATAGACCATGGATCACGATGACGCGTTAGAACTAAGGTACCGCCGCTGGCCAACGTGTAGAACAACGTATCCAATCCCGCGATGTGGTCGAAAAGAAGAAATGCTAAAGTCCGCAACCTCCGTCCCGGCGCTTGATATTTGTAGAGGAAACGCTCTGCGCTATGCAGGGCAGCCTTTGGCCGGCCGGTAGCCCCGGAAGTAAAGACGATGATCCCGCCGTCGCCGCTTTGGCTCAGCCTATCAATGAGTGGGTGCCTGGTCGAAGATGGTATGGCGCGCCAGAGGCAGCCGCCGTCTACGCCCATGTCGACAAGCTGAGTGACGTGTGCGTCAGCTATGTATCTCGCATCATCACGATCACGCGGAATGAGCGCGACAATAGCATGACGCGATAGTAGCGCTAGCAGAGCCGCTATCGCCGCTATGGAATAGTCTGCGCGCAGGCCGACGACGGTTCCTGCACTGAGTTTGACTTGGTCCAAGCGACACTGCCAATGCTTGATTTCTTCTAATAGTGCTCCGTATGTATGCGAAGCCCCAGTGTCCTCTACACACGAGCATTTAGAGTTCTCTTTCAATGCTTCTAAAAAAGTTTCAAGACGCTTCATTCTAAGGCAATCCTTATTGAAAGACCTCGCCGCGCTTTCCGCCCGCAGATCGCCCCCAGTGAAAAGATCATTACCAGGCGCTTAGTTTCAAAGAATCTTCATCCACACAGATCTCACGAGAGCAAGCGGTCGCTCCAGATACTCGTTTGCAACGAGGCGAAGGTTAGCTCCAAACTTCTCCACGATACTCGGCGCAACAGCCTCGGGTTGGAAGTATATCGTTACGATGATACCGGACGGAGTATCGAAGAACACCGGCCAGAATCTAGGACACCAGTTTGGTGCTCGAAGCTTGAAAGGCTTCATCGTAAGTTGAAGCTTGGCGCTCTCCGGACGGCACTTCGTTCGAAGAGTTCTATAATTATGTTGCCAGTGGAACTCAAGCTCCGTCTGGCATTCTGGAATCAGGCTGGGCACCCGGTTGTAATCCAGATGATCCAACGCATCGGCCACCTCGCGCTTCAGTTGCATGAGTAGCTCTTGGAAGGAATGTTTGTCTATTCTGATACGCAAAGTAATCCAGTTCACGATAAAGCCGATCATGTTCTTCAGCTCTGGGTGCCGCTGCCGCCCGTGATGAATATGCCTAACAATGAGATCGTCTCTATCACACCAGCGCGCCATCACGATTGCGTATATCGAAAGAACCAATAGATAAAGTTCGACTTGTTCGCTGTCAGCGAATGTTCGCAACCGCACACTCATCGAATGACCCATCGCAACGTGCCGCGCCTCCAGCATTGGAGACGCTGTCCTTGACTCGGTACTCCAAGGGTATCGCGCGCACTGCACCCGAGACATATGATGCTTCCAATACGGCTCGTGTCTCCTCTTCCAGTCCGTGGAGGTCCGATGCTGCCAAACTGCAAAATCTGGAAACTGCACTGGCAATGCAGGAAGTTGCAGTGGTTTCCTTTCCGCATACTGACCGTACACCGTCCATATCTCTTTATTAAGAATTGCGTAGGAAGCTCCATCTGAAACCATGTGGTCAAGAGCGGCCACGAATATATGGTCGCCATCGCGCAGCTTCCACACCTTAGAGGCAAACATCGGTCCGATGGAGATGTCGAGCTTCTGGTCAAGAAATTCCTGGGCCGATCCGTTTGCGATCCTCAGAGCATCGTCCAAGCACAGCGTGCTCAAGTCGACCACCTCAAGATGGTAATCCCGGGGTGGATCGACATGCTGTATCGGCGAGCCATCGACAGTAATCACTCGGGTGCGCAATGACTCGTGCCGGTGTCGGACGAACTCGACGCTCCTCTCCAGCGCCGAGAGATCCAGCGGGCCCTGAATTCGTGCCGAGGCAGCACAAACTCTCGTATTCAGCGGCGCTCCTTGTCGGACCAAGCTGTCCCATAAGAGCCGCTGTAAGGCAATCAGAGGAACAGCAATGCCTGGCGGTCGTGGCTGCACAGGCGCATCTAATGCGAGTTCGGTCAACTGCTCACAATCCATGTACGTGCACGCTCAGTATGACCTAAGGGGGACGGAATGAGGCCCTCGGCGAACCAGACTATGGTGGTACATTAGAACCGCGAAGAGATCGGCTGTGACGCACAGCTTCTGCGAAGTGGCATTGCATCAGATCGAACTTCTAGCGGCGTCGGACGAAGTATCTTTGATAGTGCAGCGGACGCTGCCGGCTTTTACATTCAAAGCCGACAAGTGACACCGCCCTGTCGCCGGTAAAATCTGTTCGGGTTCGTCATTCATGCTGCTCAGATCCATCAGTTGATTCGTCGATTTATCCAGCTAAAGGTTGATGGATATGTTCTCGATACGCGTGAGAGGATTCTCCGAAACTTGCGCCGCGACTTCTTTTAGAGCAGCGCCAAATCTCGCTATGGTGACGGGGCTCAGCACCTGGGCGGTGTAAGTCACCGCCAGATAAATGTCCTCCGGGGTGTCATAGAAGATAGGAGAGAACTTAGTGAATCCTGACCAGCGCGCATGGAACGGTAGAATGACCAGTTTCTGATCAGCAGGGCCACCCTTAAGAGCTTGAGCCCAAGCCGGAACGAGCATGCATTCTGAGATGAAGTGATGGTCGACTTCCCGTCTCGTTGAAGTTGTGGACTGCCAGTTAAAGAACGCCTCCGATGAGCAGTCGGAGATAAAGTCGGGCACCCGGTCGTAATCGAGATGTTCCATTGCACGAGAAAGTTCGAGTTGCACCTGCATGACCAACTCTCGAAAGGTGTCTCTCCGGGCCAAAATGACTCTAAGATGCAACAGGTTCGCTATGAAGCCGACCATGTTCTGAAGCTCCGGTCGACGGTAGCGTCCATGCGCGACGTACGTGATCAGCAGGTCTGCTCGGGCACACCATCGCGCTAGCACGATGGTATATATCGCTAGGATCATCATGGATGGCAGGGTTCCCAAATGGCGGGCGGCAGTGCGTATTGTCTTCGTCAGCGAGCCACCAAATGGGATAGTTGCCACCACTGGAACGGCACGTTCGTCAAATTCGGCATCCGGCGGCATCTTTAAACATCGCACCCCCTCAAGGTGTTGGCGCCAGTATGACTCGTGCGCTCTCCTCCAGGCACTGCATGTCCGCTGTTGCCAAACGGCATAATCTCCAAACTGAGCCAGTAATGGCTCCATAGAAAGCGGCAGTCTCTCTCTTACCCCTTGATAGTACAGCTCCCATATCTCTCTGTTGAGAATACCGTAAGAGATTCCGTCCGCGAATGAGTGCTCCATTGCAATGACGAACACAAATCTCTCATCGGAGAGCTTCCATAGTCTTGATTCGAATAAGGGGTCCGTTAATGGATTCAACTCCTGGTCGAGGAAGCATTGAACCATGCGCCTTGCCTCCTCTTGGGCAAGCGAAGGCGACAGGCAAGTCAGATCTGTCAGCTGAAGCTGATACGCCGCCGGAGGATCAACATGCTGCACCAGAGTGCCATCCGAGAAGGCAATGCGAGTCCGCAACGCCTCGTGGCGTCCTAGCACAAACTCAATGCAAGCCTGCAATAGAGTCGGATTTAACTTGCCCGATATGAGACTTGAACTGGCGCATACTCGCATAACCGCCGGTCGATCTTTTCGATCGAGCCAGCCGCGCCAGATTCTGGACTGGAATGCAGTGAGGGGAATCCTGCAACCTGCCGGTCGTTGCACGATTCGAGCGTTCAACTCCCAGTCGACCGACTCAGAGATCTCCATCACTGCTCCATGGGTGAGCTGTATACAAATGAAAAATACGTGGCCCGCTCGGCAACATGCGAAGATGGCCTAAGTGGCGGGTCATACCTTCATATCAGACCCTGCGCGATCGCTGTACTTGTCTACCTCGATTGCAAGATCAAAGAGCGATGGCGACGTAAGTAGTGATCCCGCCGGAAGTTCAACGGTGAACTCCTCATTGATTCGGAGCTCGACGGCAACCATCGCAACCGAATCTCCGCCAAGGGCGAAGAAGTTGTCGTTCCGGTCTGGAACGTGAGTAAGCTCTAGAATCTCCTTCCATAGCAACGCAATCTTGCGTTCTGTTTCCGTGAGCGGGTTGACAGCTGCGGATGCTGAATCGGGTATCTCTGAAACCATCTCAAACCCTCAAGTACGATAGATACGGAGTCGCCCCCCCCTTTTTGTCATGCTCACTACAAAGTTTTCTAGGAATTCGATGGGACATCTCGATGACTTCACTTGGACGCGCCGCCAACAATGACTCCTGTCTGCTCGCAATCCCGGAATTGCCTGGGAGAACTGCAAGCAAATCAGCCGCTTTGTCAGGAAGTACTTGCAGAGATTCTGGGACCGCGCACGATCTGCATGACCGCAGGTGAACACGTGCACCTTAAATCGAAGGTCTCTCAGTGATCAGATAGTTGTACTATCTTTGCAAAGCAGCGAAGCTACCGACCTGTCTGCCTCGGCGTCGTAGTTCTGTCATGGGCGACACGGGGTGAACGAATGCGAGGCCGCAAGCAACTGGGGTGGAATCAATCTCGAGCTGAAGTTCACGGACGACGGATGTGGCACTTGAGCAAGCAACAAGCGCATGCTTGCGCACGCAGGCACGCATGCTCAGATAGCTGACCGGTCCTCACCGGATCAGCAGCAGGGCAACTCTACCCGTCGCTGTAGTGGAGTTGCCGCCATCTACCGGACACGCTGCGGGTTGATGATAACTGCGGATGAACTCAGGAGGTGACGAAGGCTTCGGCCATTCCATTAGTTTGCGAGCTACGCGGCGGCGTGAAGCACGGCACGAGGCCAAGCCGCGTAGCGAACTCGATGGCCTCGTGCGCTCGATAGCAGCTGCCGTGGCCCGATAACCACTGGATCGGCGTTTGTTGACTTGCAGCACTTTTCAACGCTTTGGAGTATCAGATCTCGGATCATTTCCCCGGTGATTACACCGGCGCCGCCACACCAGCTGACAACCTCGCGATCACACGTGTTCAGTGAGAAGCCCAGTGAACAGTCTCATCCAAGCACGAGCTCTGGAAGCCGTCAGATATCCCCACCCCGGCCTTTCTCCGTGCCCGGTTGAGGAGCGCTGTGAGGCGGCGATAACCATACATCGGCCGCTCGTCTGACCTGCCGGCTTTCTTCGGACCAGTGATTACTTCGGAGATGCGGCTTTCGGATTCGTTGTTGAAAGGGTCTGTTTGAACTGTATAGGTGTGAGTTGCCCGAGGCTCGAGTGAGGTCGAATCTCGTTGTACTCACGTCGGAAGTTTTCGATCAGGATCTTCGCATCGACTCGGTTCTTGAACCAACTGCATGCTCAGGCACTCATCGCGAAACTTGCCGTTGAACGATTCGTTCGAGCCATTCTGCCATGGCTTGCCTGGATCGATTTGCGCGCGGTGCCGATGCTTGCTTGCGTCAGCCAGCGTAGCACGGCTTTGGAGACGAACTCCGGCCCATTGTCGGACCTCAGATACCGTGGGGCACCGTGCATACTGACGAGGCGCGAGAGCAGCTCGATGACGAATGTTGCCGGAAACGTCGATCGCCAGACACTCGCGTGTGTACTCATCGATGACGGTTAGACACTTCAGCTGCTGCCCGTTCGCGCAGGCGTCGTACACAAAATCATAGGCCCAGACTTGGTTGGCCGCCGACGCTGGCAGAGGTCGAGGCCGGCTCGCCGCCACGCGCTTGCGAGGCCGCTTTCTGGGCACCTGCAGGCCATGTTGCCTCCAGATCCGATGCGCTCGGTCTTGGCTCATCACATGGCCTTGGCGGCTGAGAAACACATGGATCCGCCGATAACCGTAGCGTGGATACTGGGCCTGTTGTTGGCTGTTAAGAACCGCCTATTTCTGGCGATGACGGGCGTTTCAACATTCGGGATCGTTCCCGCCTGATTACATCGAGGCGGAAGCACGTCAACGTGCTTGCCGACTTCTCCAACCTGATTCAGCGATGACTTGCGAGGTCGCCGATGTTCTGTCGCGATCGCTTGCGACGGGGGCACGGTGGCGCCGTGCGGGACGCACGAGCGCGCAAGCGTTGCGTGCAGTTGTTTCGGTTATGCTGCGCGGCGCAGGAGGATGAGAGCCGAAGGCCCGGGTCGTTGATTTGGCGTCGACCCCCGGGCCTTCGGTGCGCAGCGCCTTGGCAGGCGTTTTCGCATGACCTTTATGCGCCTGCCACCCGTGCGCTGTCCAGTGCTTCGGGGAGGCACGGGTGCCCGGCGCCGCTCAGCCTGCAACCTACCGGCTCTACAACTGCCGCCGCTGTGGCGTGCAGGTACGCATCTGTCGACGCTGTGATCACGGCAACATCTATTGCGCCGGGCCGTGCGCGCAGATTCGCCGCCGCGAGTCGTTGCGTCGCGCCGCGGCACGCTATCAGCGAACGCGCCGCGGAGCGCATCGACATGCCCTTCGACAACGTCGCTGGCGCACTCGCCATCCGCACACAGTGACTCATCAGGGATGCCATTACGAGGCCGTCGCGCGCAAGGTGTCGACCCCGATAGTCACAGGTGGTAAGGCGAGCGATGCCAGCGGCGAAGCTTCTGAGGTTGCACCCACAGGCGCGGGTGATCCGCGCGGTCCCGTACTGGCCCGATGTTCCTTCTGTGGTGAGGTGTTGCCCTCGTGGGCGCGATTCCACCTGTGGCAATGGAGTGGATGAGATTCATCATCGTCGCAGGTGGTGGCAGTGATGATCTCGCGCGAGCTCGAGGCGGAGATCCTGCGGCTCCATCACGCCGAGCGCTGGCCGATCGGCACATTGGCGCGCCAGCTCCACGTACACCACACGACGGTGCGTCGTGTGCTCAGGCAAGCCGGCATTGCGATCGTGCGGGAGTGTCCGCGTCCTTCGATGATCGATCCGTATGTTTCTTTCATCGAGGACACGCTCACGCGTTACCCCACGCTGCGCGCCAGCCGCTTGTATCAGATGGCGCGAGAGCGTGGCTACCCCGGCAGCCCGGATCACTTCCGACATCAAGTGGCGCTGTATCGGCCGCGATCGACGCCCGAGGCGTATCTGCGACTACGCACGTTGCCGGGGGAACAGAGCCAGGTCGATTGGGCGCACTTCGGTCGTCTGGCGGTTGGTCGAGCGCTACGCCCGCTGATGGCATTCGTGATGGTGCTCAGCTACTCGCGCCAAGTGTTCCTGCGCTTCTATCTCGGAGCGTCGATGAGTTGTTTCCTGGATGGTCATGTCCAGGCATTCAACTTCTTTCAAGGCGTATCTCGCCAATGCCTCTATGACAACCTCAAGAGCGCAGTGCTCGAACGCATTGGCGATGCGATCCGCTTTCATCCCACGTTACTCGAGCTGGCGGCGTGGTATCACTTCCAACCGCGCCCCGTCGCAATCGCCCGCGGCAACGAGAAGGGCCGCGTTGAGCGAGCGATCCGCTTTGCGCGCGAACGTTTCTTCGCCGCTCGGCGCTTCTCCGATCTGGCCGATCTGAACGCGCAGGCGCTCGCCTGGTGTGCGGGCGAGGCCGCTGAGCGGCCGTGTCCGGAGGATCGCGCTCGTACGGTCCGCGCGTGCTTCGAGGAAGAACGACCCCGGCTGCTCGCGTTGCCTGCCGAGCCTTTTCCATGCCAGGAGCGCGTAGACGTTCCATCGCACAAGACCCCGTACGTGCGCTTCGATCTAAACGATTACTCCATTCCTCACACGCATGTCCGCCGCACGCTGCAGGTCGTGGCAACTCAGGAACGCGTGCGGGTACTCGACGGCAACGAGGTCATCGCCACCCATGCGCGCAGCTTCGATCGTGATCAGCAGATCGAAGAGCCGAGTCATATCGAGGCGCTGGTTGCCCACAAGCGCGCCGGCCGCGCCCATCGCGCCATGGATCGACTTCATCATGCTGCCGCCAGTGCCAGCGCACTCTTCAAGCTCGCTGCCGAGCGCGGTGCGCATCTGGGTACGCTCACTCGCGGGCTCATCGATCTGCTCGATAGTCATGGCGCGGCCGCCCTCGAGGCAGCCATCGCCGCGGCGTTACGCGAACAAGCCGCCCACCTGGGCGCCGTGCGTCACTTCATCGACCAGCAGCGTTCCCGGCGCGGTCAGTCGCCGCCGATTGCGATCACGCTGCCGAACGATCCACGCGTGCGCTCGCTTACCGTGCGTCCGCATTCCCTCGGCGATTACGAACAACTCCTGCGAGAGAACCATGAACGCACAGATGAGCACGCCATCGAGCCCGTTGGTCATCACCGCAGCGACGAGCCCGAGCGTTGAGTCGCTGCGAGCGCGCCTGCGCCGGCTCAACCTCTATGGGCTCGCAACGCACGCCGAGGAGATCATCGCCGAGCCTTGGCTTGCGCGCGTGTTGGAGGTCGAGGACTGCGAGCGTCAGCGGCGCAGTCTCAAGCGACGCACGGACAACGCCCGCTTGGGTCCTTTCAAGCCATTGGCCGACTTCGATTACGCTTGGCCCAAGGAGATCGATCGTGCGCTGCTGGAGGAGTTGTTCACCTTCGCCTTCCTCGAACAGGCGGCCAACATCGTCATCGTGGGTCCCAATGGGTTGGGCAAGACCATGATCGCCAAGAACCTGCTGCACCAAGCGGTGCTGCGCGGTTACACCGCACGCTTCACGCTCGCCTCCGACATGCTGCACGATCTGGCTGCGCAGGACAGCTCAACCGCGCTATCGCGCCGGATCCGCCGCTACACCACGCCGGCGCTCCTTTGCATCGACGAGGTTGGCTACTTGTCCTACGACGCCCGTTACGCCGATCTGCTCTTCGAGGTCATCACGCGTCGTTATCAGCAGCGTGCCACGGTGCTAACCACGAACAAGTCGTTTGGCGAATGGAACGAAGTCTTCCCCAACGCCGCCTGCGTCGTCACGCTCGTCGATCGTCTCGTGCATCGCTCCGAGATCCTCGCCATCGCAGGCGATAGCTATCGACTGAAGGAAGCTCAGGAGCGGGCCGCGCAGCGCTCGGCCAAACGTGCCAGCAGCAAGAAGGTGCGCTGAGTCGGCCGGGAGGAGTCGCCACCATGGAACCCAATGATCTGCCGATCGTGTGCCTGCCGCTGGACTTGAGCGATGCCTCGGCCGCTTCGCTCATCGAGTTCCTTCACAACCTCATCGAAGCACTCGAACGGCACTACGCCGGCCAACTCATGCGGCACGATCGCCAGCACGCCTCACCCGGGCCGATGCCGAAGTCGGTGGATGCCTCCAGCATCGATCCGCCGTTCTGATCCAAACCACCGCCGCGCCACCCAGGCTGTCGCAATCAGGGCCTTGAGTATCGAGGAGATCGTCAGTCAATGAAAAACGCCTGTCACCGCCAGATTCGAGCGCTTCTACGCCGCCGCTAACAGGGCCGACAGCTCGCGCATGGCAGTCACCACCGGCGTATCCTTGGCCACCAGGCGGGACTCATACCGAATGCTTGATCTAGCCACCGACATTAGCGCGCACGCTCGTCGCTGCGACACGCCACGTTCACACACGAACGCGACCTGTCGGCGACGCACTTGCGCGCTCACCATTTTTTTGCGGCGACTTCCTTCATCACGTCGATCTCAAGGTCGCGCTCGGCCAGCAGCTTCTTGAGCTTGGCGTTCTCCTGCTCCAGCTGGCGCAGTCGCTTCACATCGACGGACTCCAACTGCCCGAAGCGTTTACGCCAAGCGTAGATCGTCACGTCGCTGACGCCGTGCTTCTTCGCCACCTCAGCGATCGGCGCCTGGTCGGCCTCTCGCAGAATCTTGACCATCTGCTCTTCGGTGAACCGGCTCTTCTTCATTACTTCTCCATCCCGAGGAGCCATCATCCCACAAAGCATTAGCTGGTCCGAAGTTCAGCCAGCAGGTCAGCTGCAACACGGCCGGCTTTTCTGATCCAGGGAATACAGGCGACGGCGCTGAATAGCACTCAGCACTTCAACTCGATCACTGTGCCGTTAGACAGAGGCGTATGACTAGACTTACGCCTTGCGCTCCCAGCCTACGCAACTATGGAGCGCGACATTCATGAGGTCGGAGATCGGTTGGGCTTTCCATCCTTGCCCCGGTATACTCGCGATCATTCGAGGGAGAGATATATAGCGACGGTGATCTGATCCCGTCACATCTCGACCGCTTCATTTGCCCGGTCACCAGAGCCATGTGGCTTGTTAGTCATCGGCCCCATTCGCCAAACGCCGTGCTGTTCGAGGAACTCCTCTATCTTGGTTGAAGTCTCCTCGCCGCCTGCACTTTGCTGCGTGATTCTTCGGATCCTTGACACGCGATCGAGAAACGCACTGTCATGAGTGATCCTCAGCGCAGCCCGCCTCAAGTTCTCAGCAGTCATGTCACCCTTTCTCAGATGCACCGCCAGGCCAAGGCTCTCGAACCTCTCCCCAAAATAGCTTTGCTCTGGATAATCATACGATGTGATGATCGTCGGCACTCCGTGATAGGCGCCCTCCGCAATTGAACAGGTTCCTCCCAAACAAACGAATAGTGTGGCGTGCCGAAGTATCTTCACGTGCGGCTGACGCTGGACGATCTCGAAGCCGGGTGGAAGTGCAGGAAAACCCGACGTCTCGCCGCTGTATCCAACGGAGAGCACGACGTGCCATTCCAGTCCCGCGAGCGCCTCGATACACAACTTCAGATGTTCAGTGCCCTGGAGGTAAGTAGTGGAGGTCGTGATCAGCGCGATCGGGCGTCCGTCATCGTGCGTCCGCTCCCAGTTGCCGTAGTAGGGTTGCTCGCCCGCGCATCGGCCCGCGTGAAATACGCTAGTATCAAGAGCATCGTCGCAGGGTTCGAAGATTCGTGGAAAGAAGTGGATATTCAGCTTTTCACGATGGAACAGGAAGCCGTCCGAATGAACGCCGTGCTGCTCCAAGAATCTATCTGCTTGGGCGCTATAATGAAGGATCTCCCTCCTGAACGCCGAATCAGTCATCTGTCGATCCAGATATTCTCGACTGAAAGCGAAGTGCGGGCTTGTCTGAATCAGAGGTATCTTCCAACGATTCGCCAGTATCCTTCCAGCGAACGACACAAAATCGCATATGATGAGATCGGGCTTATCGTTCTCGTAGAATTCTGTGACTGCGGTGAGTGCCTCAGTGGCCAACTGACAGAACACACGCGGCAATTCGGACTTCTGCGCTTTTGCAACGATGTCAAGGTAAAGGGGGCAATAAACCACCTCGGCACCCAATGCCGCGACGCGTGATCCAAATAGCTTTGCTGTTACGTAGGTCACGCGAAAGCCACGCCTGACCAACGAACCAACAACAGGAAGTGTTGGGTTTACGTGTGGATGCTGCGGCTGACTAAACCACGCGATATGAATCTGCTTCACGTGCAATCCCTCGCAAGACGCAGCTATTCATACTGCATCATCGATCACAGCCCGCGCCAACTAACCACGGCGCAGGTCAACTTGTGAATGTTGTGCATAAGACGAAACCTTGAATCTTCGGCTATGCGAACGGCTCAACTCTAAAGTCGTACAAACCCGAACCGATGTCAATCACCGCCTCGCTATCGAGCCGCTCCACCAATCTAAGTTCGGGATGAAGCATCACATCGTGGCGTCCCTCCCTAATACGATCAGATTTCTTTGAGGGCAAATGAATGCGGGCCGAAGCGTTCGCAGGGATCAGAACGCTCAATTTGAAGCGGCCGTCCGACTCTCCCGACCAGTCCGTCGTGATGCGGCCCATTACGGAGTCGAAGTCCCCTCCTCCGGAACGAATTCTCTTGCTCCATACAGGACGAATTCGAATTCTTTGAAAGCCAGGCGAGCTAGCGTTGATGCCCGCAAAGTGCCGATACAGGAAGCCGGACGCAGACGCAAGATCAGGGTGGTTCCTGCACCAATTGTCACCGCTCCAGGTCTCCCATATCGTGGTCGCACCTTCCCGAATCATGTGCCCCCAGGATGGGTAATCTGTTCTGAGAAAAAGCTCGTACGCGAGCTCGACCATACCCTCAGACACCAGAACATCCCATACGAACTGTGTGCCGAACATTCCGGTTGTCAAGGCGACGCCACGACTTCGAATGTTCTCTGCTAGATGCTCCGCTGCCGCGGATCGCACGTCTCCCTCCAACAGATTAAATCTCAATGCGAGGATATAGCTCGATTGAGTTCCATTTGCGACCCTGCCATCCGATTTCACGAATGCGCGGCCGAAAGCCTTCTTGATCAGTGTACGAGTCGCTCGCAGCCGTTCCGCTTCGAGGGGTCGCGACACCGCGTCTGCCATCTGAGAAAGCAAGTCGACAGCATGTGCCCAGAATGCAGTAGCGACAAGGTCATGCGGAGTCTGAGGCAAACCCGTGCTAGGATCCGACATGTTCAGCGCAAACCAATCTCCTTGGTCGTGACCGAGCTGGTTTCGCCAGAGGTAATCAGGATTGTGGTCTAGTATGAACTGGAGGTGTCGGTTCATCGCTATCCAATACTTTTCGATATTGGACGTGTCTCCGTAGCGCTGCCAGGCAACGTACGGGAGAATAATCGCCGCCTCTCCGTGACCCGGTGTGGTGCCAGCGGTGTCCTCCACCCCGTTATTCCACAACGGCGTGAGAATCCTGCGGGGAAAGTTGCCTGCCTCCAGCTGATTATCGACAAATACATCCATCACTCGCGGGGTAAGCGCTGCAACATCGGCCTCGTGGCTAATGCCGTCCCACATGATCGCTGGGACTTCGGAGTAGTGTCTCTGTTCACGGCCCGGAGTATCAGTGGGTAGTCCAACGATGTTGCAACGTTGTGTGCGCACCGTCGCTTGCCAAATGCTATTCAGAAGTGCGTCACTGCTCCGGATGCGCCCTGTCACTTTCAAGTCCGTCTCAGCGGCGATAGCCATCACCGTATCCGACGTGGGGCGTGCAACCAACCCTCTCACCTGAACGTAACGGAAACCTCGATATGCAAAAAGGGGAGCGAAGGTCTCTCCCCCCGGAGAGCCTTTCAGTATGAAGACGTCTCGCTTGGGAACTCCAGTGTTGAAGTACGGCTGATGAATCAGGCCCTCAGCATTGAGCAGCTCTGCATACTCCAGGACGATGCGAGTCCCACGTGATCCGATGATATGTAGGCGACACCATCCCGATAGATTCCTTCCAAAATCCAACACATAGACGGAGGGTATCGGCTCGGTCACTTTCAATGCGCTCAAGCAGTCAACAACACGGACTGGCGGGCTGATCTGTGCCCGCAGCGCACAGGTCGGCTGGTCTCCGATCTCCGCGGACTCCCAGGCTGTGTCGTCAAACAGCGGATCTGCCCATCCGTCCTGCTCCCGCCGGGCATCGTGAATCTCACCCACCCTGACTTGTGATTCCAGAATCATGCTGTCGCTAATGCGCCAGCCAGGACCGGTGCTGACCATCTGACGAGTTCCATCGTCCAGAGTTATTTCCAGCTGGGCGAGCACGCGCCGCGGAGGCGGGCCGAAGGAATAATTACCATCGAAGGATGCATACCAGCCGTCCCCAACGGTCAGCGCGAGAACGTTCTCGCCACCTTTTATCAAGGCAGTGACATCGTGCGCTCGGTATAACACATGCTTCGAGTAATATGACGGCTCTGGGGCAAGAAGCGCATCCCCCACTCGACTTCCATTCAGGCGAGCCTCATAAGCGCCTAGTGCCGTCAGGTACAACCTAGCCTTAGAAACATTGCCCTGAACAACAAAGCCTCGCCGCAGTCGCATCGCAGGTGCTGGGGGAAGGGGTTGATAGCTGAGCTCAACGGGCTGTGCCTTGCCCCATTTCTGATCATCGAAGCGCGGCGATGCCCAACTATCGTCATCTTGAACAGACTCGCATCTCCATGCCGGACCAGTCGTCATTCGTACGACTTCGTCGTTCGCGAAATGCAACCGCACGATTCCTGAAATCGCCGGCCTGAACCGAAAATGACTCAAGTCGATATGCGGCTGCTTGCCAGGAGACTTTGCGGTGATCTCCACCTGGACCGCAAGTACATGATGCCCCCGACCAAGCGCACCAAGATCGATCTGGAAGTGGCTCGATTCCGTAATGCCGGAACGATCAACGTCGCTTTCCCATTTGCCTGCACCTGCGACGGGACGACCGTCGACCCATACCCTCGTGATTTGGCTCCACAGCGGCCAGTCATTTGCGGTCACATATAGCCATGCATCCCGAGCCCGCTGAGGAAGCGTGAACTGAAATCGGAATCCGCTCTTTCGATCGTCGCCGCCGGAGCTACGCCAGATCCAGTGCAACCCAGCTTGCCGATCGGCTTTCCTACAAGCGCTCTCGACGGATATCCATTGGGCCGACCAATCCGATGGCTCAAGCAAGCCCATTTCCCATTGACTCGGCTCGCTGTTGCAAACATCGTCGCGCTCATTCCAAACACGAACCGACCACCAGCAAGTTTGCCGCGACTGCAACCGCTTACCGACATAGCGAACGTCGAACGACCTTTGCGACAATACTTTTCCGGAATCCCACAGATCACCCTCATCTTTCGATAACTGAGCCTCGCTGCTCGCAACGAGTATCCTGTATGCTGATTGCTTAGCACTTCTTCGATCAGACTGCATCTGCCACGAGAACCGCGGCTCAGCGTTTTCGAGCCCAAGCGGTGAATCTGTCATGTCGACTTTTAGATTTACAACCCGACATCCGTTAGGGCTGGCCAAGATACGGCGTGGATCGTAGGTGAAGATCCCGGCCGCCGCTCCACTGGCAACCAAGAATCGCCGGCGATTAATTCTCAGTGGCATCGCTTCGCACTCCGTATCTCATGCCTAGTTCTCATCTAGCTCACCTTTACCCGCACCATCTTTTCAACCCCAGAGCCCCCAGTGACACCGGTATATCCGACGCCATAGAACGCCTGGGGACGGAGAACTTACGCACAAGCTATGAAAGAAGAAGGGACCGGAATCGATCGTGTAGCTGCGAGCTATCGCTGCCGAACGGAGATGTCGTCATCAGCTCGCCATCGAATTCACATTATTATTGGATTGACCACCCAAGCCCGTAGCCTTACCCCCTAAACAAAGCGGATGCGGAACATAGTGCGGTACTGATCGAGGATTGCTCCTGCATCGTCGCTACTCGAGATCTTTTCGAAAAGCCATTTGCGTAAACAGATCGGTCAGCATGAAGAGAAACGACCTCACGGAGACAGATTATGGACCCGCCAAGCGATGCTTCGCGTCGGGAGACCTAAGCTCCACGGGAATTGCTGGGAGCTAAAATCCGCCGCTGATATTTGTAGCCAACCCGCGCCGAGGACCTTTCGACTCGCAGAACGAATCGTGCCCGACGACCCAGCCGTTGGAACGCGTTCCAACGATGCGAGGCGTTCATCATGAGGCGACGAATCAAGTGCGAACTGCATCATTGGTCAGCAGACGTGTGAGGCTCTCAAGCGTGAAGGGCTCTCGGTCCGCTATCGGCGCTCGATCGCAGCCAGCACGTGAAGGCAACTGGACAGGGTGGCGCAACGCGCGGTCTAGGTCTTGCCTAGCGAGGCAGATGCCGAGAGCGTCGATTGCGATTTCGACTGCTTATGCATGCGCTAGAGATCAGGTGACGAAGGATCCGCGCAGTTCCATCAGCTATCCACGACCTCAATGCGATGCTGCCCCAGCCTTCCGATGCCGTCTGGCCGTATTAATGCTCCGAGTCATCCGATTGAAGCAGCGATTGATGCATATGTTCTCGCATCAAAACAGCTGTTATCGCGGATGTTGAGGAGATAGCCGTGCGTGCAGTACCCAATCGATGAGTGCAGCGGCCATCGCGTCATCACCCAACCGTTACCCCATAGTTCGACGTCCTGCTTGGAGGTCAGCACCGGGGAAGCCTCATGGCGTCGGCTCATCAACTGGAAGGAACGCAGGACGCCGAGCCCGGGGAGGCTTTCCTCGCGCTTGATGGAAGGCTGGAAGGAAAGTCTAAGGGGCTCCGGCGTTTTTACGCTCGGCAACGGGGATGAACGCATCACGGCTTGCAGACGCCGATTGTTGCGCAGATTGACCTGCTCCGGAAGTCGGCCTGCGCCCGCGAGCTCGCGCAATTCCAATCTCACGAACTGATCAATCTCAGGTGTGGGGGGCTCCCGCACGAAGCTCTTCAGCTGTGTGCAGCCACCCGCATAGCCCGCTGCGCGCGTCTCAAATGCGCTGGTCACGTGCACCGTAACCACTGACGATGTCGGTTGGCAACAACTCCCCCGAATGCGAGTCAGAAGATGGCATCGACCACCGCTTTTTCCGAAGTCATCGGTGAATCTCCCTGCACCCATTCCGAGACCCCGCGCCCATCCAATTACTCATCCTCGATCATCATGCGCTCTGAGCCTCATCTTAAAGCAACGAAGCTCGGGTGCGTGTGCCCATTTGGCTAAACCAGTGCCCGTGCATCTCTATAAGGCCTTGATCGGTATCCGTCTTCATATGCCCGATCTCACACTACGCGCATCCGCTTCATTCTCCATGAGAGCTCCGACGCGCCATTCCACCCATCAAATCTAGCGCTCGTCTGGCTGGCGCGGTAGAAAGTGAGCCACCCCTGTCGGGATGCGATTCTGCACGCGAAGCGTGTTGGACCGCGCTCACGTTATACGAAGGTCCGAGAACTTTTGTGCACGCACTATGCATCACATCGCTCACTGCCTCATAAAGCTGTTCACTACCTGCTCAAAGTCCCCCACAGGGCTGAAGTCAACGCAGGTGGCAAGGTGAAGATTCTCATCTTCGCGGGAGGAACTGGCCCGGTCGCCTTACAGCAGGGTCTGTTTCAGACATTCGAAAGAGAACTGGACGGCCTCGATATCAAAATCATAGTTAACGCCTACGACAACGGCCTATCCACTGGTGCAGTCCGGCGCGTATTCGGCGGGCAGATCCTCGGTCCCTCTGATGTGCGAAAGAATCACACTACCCGACTGCGACTAATAGATTCGCAAAGCCCCTGGCTAGAGTTTCTGGAGCATCGATTTAGCTGTGAGACAGCGACGGCCCGCCTTCACTGCGAATACGTAGTTCAAACGCTTCGCGACAAACTTCAGATTCAGGACCGTGACACTGCTGGATGCGACGCGCTCCTTGAGGGGATCGACGCATTCTTCAACGTGGGCATGGCGCACAGTATTTCCTACGATGATTTCTCAATAGCGAATGTGGTGTATGCAGGCCTTGCGGCACAGAACGAGTACTCACTTCGACGCGCCGCCAGTATCATGGCAGCCGCGATTGGAGTGCCAGACAACGTACTCTTAAACGATGACGAGTCCCTATTCCTCGGTGCACTTACGCGCAGCGGGCGCCGAATATCAGATGAGGGCGAGATCGTTACTTGGGCAAACGAAGCTGACCCGATTGTCGACGCCTTCTTCGTCGACGCAAAAGGGCAAGAATCCCTTCCAGAGCTATGCTTGGAGGCCTGGCAGGCAATCCTGGAAGCCAATTTGATAGTGCTTTCCAGTGGGACTCAATGGTCATCGCTAGTCCCGACATATGCCTCCCACGGTTTTACATCTGCAATTCGCGAAAGCAAGGCGGAAGTGCTGATGGTGATGAACCGTGAGCCGGATAAAGATGCTCTCGGCCAAAGCGCCTCAGACATCATCAACGTGCTGGTTCCGCGCTACTTCGATGCGAACCGCGTTCACGTCCTGACCGACAGAAATTCACATCCAGATTTAAGAGATCTCACGCCCTCCGCCATGTGCAAGGTGGCGTCTCTCTCTCAAGCCGATCTCTCTGACCCGGCCGACCCACCAGACAAGCATAATCCGGCTAAGCTCGCACACGCCGTCGGCCAATGTTTCTTTCGAGATTATCTGGATAGCGACGCCTTTGTATTCGATTACGATGACACACTTGTCGGACGGAAAAATGAGTATCCAAAGTCGTCCCGCTACAATGTAAATGCCATTCGTCGCCTAAATCGATTGACGACAGTGAGTGTCTGCACGGGAAATTCAATCAACGCACTTTGCCTACGAGAGCACCAACCAAGCATGACCGTCGCACCCGTTGGATCAGAGGACAAGCCATTGCTTGTGTTCGCGGACGGCGGAGTAAATCAGTACTTGTATGACGACCGCGCACAATGCGATGCACAGTCTGTAGGGATCACCGCGAACGAATGCGTTGCGCCAAGTGTTCTCTTGACCGCTGATCGCTGCGCTTCGGTACGTCAGATCCTCAACTGCTTAAGTAGAGTGGGAATTGCCGCTTCGCTCGTGGAGAACAGGGGCGACGCGGTCATTGCCATAAAGCCGATCGATGCTGAGAAGCGTCCGGTCGTTGTCAGCTTGGTGAGATTCCTCATGCTGAGTTTCGGGCTCGAGGTCCGCGAGACCGGTCGCACCACCGTGGAGATTCGCCACCCGAAACTGTCCAAATCATTTGCCTTGAGACGTCTGAACACACTCAACCCCGGCAGAAACATAACCTACGTTGGTGATGAGTGCGAAAGTGGAAACGATTCTGATGTAGCTACACTAGCGAGCGAGCACACGGGATTGAGATGCCTTCGTGTGAAGAATCCGGCACACACGGCCTTGTTCATCAGCACCCTGCTTAGACGGTTCGCAGACGATGGCAAGCGTTGATCTGTACGTCGTCGCAGCCGGTAATGGCTCGCGAATCAATCTAAGTACCCCAAAGGCGCTTGTCCCAATCGCAGGAGAACCATGTTTGACAACGACGCTGCGAAGTATCGGCTCGAAGTTCTCGCGCGTCTTTGTGGTGACAAACGAACGAATGGCCGATTCATGGTGTGCTTACTTTGAAGACTTCCAGGAAATTAACCCACACATCGGTCAGAACGTTATAAACCTCCCCATTCAGTCTGGACTTGGCGATGGTCACGCCGCCCTTCAAGGGATTCTGAGTGCAGAGAAACTGGGTAATACGTCCGAGGAGATTGTTGTCGCCTGGGGCGATGTCTTCTTTCCGAATGCCGAGATCATCGATGAATTGCTCTCTGCCCGGTCGGCCGGATCAGGTCTGCTTCCAGTGATCCTAGAGCGCGATCCATATGTATCGATACATGTCAACAGTAGAATGCAGTGCGTATCAGCCGACTTTTCCAGATACGGCGAAGGCAATCCTAGCGGCTTCCATGACCAGTCAGTATTTCGATTCTCTCGTGCACGCCTTCGGTCAGCGCTTTGCAACCTGCACAATTGCTTGTGGAAGAATGGCAGATACATCACGTCGGCGGGCGAACTCACGTTCTTGTACTCGATCCATCATCTCTACAATGCTGGCCGCCCGGCTTATGCCTACGAAACAAAGCATCGCACTCTAACTTTCAACACAGCGGACGATGTTCTGGCGGTCCGGCGAGAGCTGGGGCTTTTATCTCGCGATCCTGCCCAACTAGAGTGCACAGCGCTCGATCGTGAAGCCCAACTCAGGTGACTTGGTCAAGCACGCAGGCTTGTATCGAAACGTCACCTGCGATTCCGACGCACCGACTGTGACAAAGGCTACGCCGATCGCCATAAAGGATCGCAAATGTCGGCTTCCGAAGTAACAGGCCCTCCATGGAGGATTCAGGCGCAACTATGGCGCAACCGCAGCTTTTGTTGGCTGTTGGTCACGAGCAGCATTAGCTTCTTCGGCAACCAGTTCTCGCTTGTTGCCATACCTTGGCTGGCTCTCCGCGTAAGCGGTAGCCCCGAAATTTTAGCAGCGACGATCGCAGCCATGGCCGTTCCGCAGGTTGCATTCGTGCTTATCGGCGGTGCTACGGCTGACCGACACTCACCACGGACAATTTTAACCGTCGCCAACTGCGTCAATGCCATCGTGCTGGCGGCGCTGGCCGCGACTACGGCGTCAGGGCTTCTTCGAATCTATATGCTAATCGGCTTGACGCTACTCTCTGGAACCGCAGCCGCGTTCGCGATTCCCGCGACAAACTCATTACTACCCAGAATCGTCGCCCCAAAAATGTTGGCTTCCGCGAATTCTCTTTTAGTCATTTCGCGTCAGATTACAATGCTGGTCGGCCCAGTTGTAGCGGGGACCTTGATCACATGGGTCACCTCTGTGACAGATCGACTTCCGTCAGTGCCATTCGCGGAGACAAGGGGCGTCTCGATCGCGTTGGCAATCGCCGCTATCGGCTTCTTAGTTGCCTCGTGCACAGCGCGATTCATCCGCTCGACGTCACGCGCGCTTCCGATCTCTCATTCAGTTCTTGACTCTCTGATAGAAGGGTTGCGGTGGGTCTGGAATGATCGTCCATTGCGAACGTTGCTGCTCTACTATGGAGCGATGTTGCTGCTTGTAGCGGGACCGTGGCAAGTGGGTCTGCCACTTTTGGCGGACAGGCATCTACATCACGGCACAGCAGCGCTTGGAATTCTGCTGGCTGCCGGCGGTGTGGGCACGATAATAGGAATGACTATCGCCGGGCTCCGGCGAACCAGGTGGATGGCGACACTAGGTACGATCATATTGGCCACGGACATTCTGGCCTCCGCCTCGTTAATCGCACTGAGCCACACACGCTCCATGGTGACCGCCGCAATACTATGTACCGTGATGGGTCTCGGTGGTGGATACACGCAGGTCGGGGTAGTCACATGGATCCAACAGCGTACCCCGTTGGCGATGCTGGGGAGGACGATGAGCGTCATGACTCTGACGCTTTTAGGAACTGCCCCAATATCAGCGGCAGTCACGGGGCTGCTCCTCACACATTTCGCTATCGTCCCAATCCTCACGACGTGCGGATCGCTTCTACTTCTGATCGCGGTGCTATGCCTGTCGAATACTACGTTGCGGTCAATTGATCCTAAAACACCATCGAGCAGTGTATCCCACACTTGATGTTAGAACACACGGAGCATACCGGCCCTGATCCACGCTGGCGTGGCAAAGGGCTCCGTAGACAATAGCGACATTTATCCATGGATGTGGCCAGCGATGCTCCAGCTATGTACACCGACTGAAGATCAAGAGATGAGTTGGGACCGGAGCCAGTCCAGACTGGATGGTGCGAGAATCGGATCCGCCTACCGATCCTACCGATCACGTCTTGCTGGTGGTGTACGAGCGGCGCGTGATCGCTGAAGCGGTGATCACTGTGAGTCTTGGCAATGTTTGGTTACCACATGTGACTTAGCCGCGAGCGATTGTAGGAGACGCGCGCCGGCTCGCTCGACCCGAAGATTCCGAAGCTGGGGCAGAGGCAGCTAATTCCGGGGAAGGCGCTTGCGGCAAGCCTATGTGCAAGGCGTCTCGACCCGCTCGGTGGACGGTCAAAGCGATGGGCATAAGCGGGATCAGGCTGTGCGCAGAGATCGACGAGCGGGTGCATGCGTTCCTCAGCCCCCATCGAGGGCGACTGCCATACTTGTGGATCGACACCACGTACCTGACGGTGCGCGACGCCGGCCGGATCGTCTCAGTGGCCGTGATTATTGCGGTGGCCATCAACGCCGACGGCGTGCGTGAGGTGCTGGGCGTGGCGATCGGCCCGTCGGAGGCCGAGCCGTTCTGGCGTGGCATTCTGCGCTCGCTCACGCGTCGCGGCCTACGTGGCGTGAAGCCCCTGATCTCCGACGCTTAAGAAGGTCCGAAGGCAGCGGCAGCGAAGGTGATGAAGTAGACGTGGCAGCGCTGCCGGGTTCACTTCCAGCGAAACGCCCTGGCGCATGCTGGTAGGGGTCAACGCCCAGGTCGTGCTCGCTAATCAACACGGCCTTTGCGCAGGAAACCCTGGACACATCGATCTTGCAGTGGCGCAGCGTTGCAGATCAGCTGCGCACGAAGCTCCCTATGCTCGCAGCGCTCATGAATAACCCCGGAACATGATGTGCTCGCGTTCATGAGCTTCCCCAAGGCACTCCGCACGCAGATCCACTCTACGAATCCGCAGGAACGACTGGATGCAGAAATCAAGCGGTGCACCGACGTGGTCGGTATCTTCCCTAACGACGCATCGATCACGCGAGTGGTCGGTGCGCTATTACTCGAACACAACGGCGGGTGGTCTCCGCAGCGGCGATACGTTCAGCTTGAAGGCTTGCAGAACTTAAGTGAGAATCAGGCCGCCAGACTGTCGGCCGTCGTCAGCCGAGCGCGAGTCCAAACCAGCTCGCACACCACGTCCCGGGACGCGATCCGCCAGCCGGGCCGCCCTGCACAATGGCTCGGTCCGCAAACCCCGATACGGAACACCTTCGCACCCAAAAATTATATCAGGTCCCCAACCAGCACGCACTACTCAGTGCCATCATCGGATAGCTCAATCAAACGCAAATCCCTCAAGAATTCAAATATCATCTCGTAAGCGTATGTTGTGTCCTTCAGGTCAAAGCCGTGACCTCCTCCACGAATCGTCACTAGCTTATTGAACACTCCCGACTTCGTCAGCTCGGCATGTAGGCGCACTGCGTGTCTATATGGAACACCCGGATCCCGATCGCCATGAATTGAGATCACAGGTGGCGAACTTGTGCGAATGTAGCTCAACGGAGATACGGACCGCGCGAGCTCCAGTCGATCGGGCTGGTTCCCGATCCATATCACCGCATACTCCTTCCTGTTCTTTCCTTCGATAAGATCCGCGACATCTGTGATTCCATTCCAATTGATGATCGCAGCAACGCGTGCCGATCGCATGGTTTCTGGATCCTCTGCGTCTTCGCGAGTGCACGGCCCACCAAACCCGGAGTCCGAAAGAGGGATTAACCCGGTTGTCAACGCAAGATGCCCGCCTGCAGAATTTCCCATGGTAACCAGACGGGCGGCATCAATGTTGTATTCTGATGCATGCCTGACGATCCAGCGCATCGCACATAAGCAGTCTTCGACGGCAGCGGGCGCCAAGGAGACGCTGGACGGACGATAATCGATGTTGATGACAACCCAATTCAAGCCAAGGAATGGCGCAAACACAAGCGGAAAGCTGTCTTTCGTGTAGTTCTCCATCCACCCACCGCCATGGAAATAAACTAACGTTGGCCGCTCACCGCGAATCCCATTCGGCTTGTACACATCAAGTTTAAGAGAGGCGTCGTTGGCAGTCCGATAGGTAATGTTAGATCTGACCACAAAATATCTTTGAGCAATGCCTACTTGGGCTAAGAATTCACCTCTCGATTCCGATTCATTCTTTGGAGGCTCCGCACCAATACCCACGCCCCATGACAGTGCAAGCAAGAGTATAGCCGCGGCGGTTACCGACGCCGTCATAGAAGGTTCCAGAAAAAAGCGACAGTTTGATGTGACTTCCTGAGGATTGATCTAGTCTGGTGAGTTCTGGAAAACATTCTCGCGCCATGCGCCAAACGACTCATTGATGCTTCCCCACCCCAACATGACGAAGGACCGGATCAGCGGGCGCCCCCACCCCTCTTTTCGGTGAAAGAGCAAACGCCGGGTAAGGTTCTCTAGATCGTGACGTCACCCCGCTATTCCGTAATCCTGTTAAGACTGGAGTAAGCCGCTTCCGGGGCCCTTGTTTCGACAAGGTGAGGAAGCACGAAGAAGACCAAGTTCACAGAAGAGCAGATCCTGTTCGCCCTCAGCAGGGCAACGCCGGCCATCCGGTGGCGGACGGATGCCGACAGTTGGGGATCAGCGAGGCGACGTACTACGCCTGGAAGAAGCTACGCGGATCTGGGCATCTTGGAATGCGTGAGCTCACGGCTACGAACGTCTTCACATCCTGCTGACCCGAAAGGGTTGGCGGGTGGGTCGCAAGCGGGTCCACCGCCTGTGCAAACTGGAGGGACTCCAGGTTCGTACGAGAGTCCCGGCACAGGAATCGCATGAGCCTGCATCGGGGGCCGGTTCCGACTGCGACCACGAGTGGTCAATACCGGGCAATGAATTTCGTTCATGGCCAGTTGGCCAAATGGCAGGAAGTTCTGCGAGATCGACAAGTGACATCGGACGTATCAGATTTTTTGTGTTCGAGGCGGGTTGTATTAATTCGCAGGGCTGACGAAGCGATCTCCGTATAGCACCGCGAACTGGTTCATCGCCAGCTTCCACTCGCGAGCCGATCGTACCTTGCCATCGTTGATATTGCGAAGGGCGAGCCAGATCAACTTCGTGGCCGCATCATCGCTCGGGAAGTGTCCGCGAGTCTTGATGATCTTGCGCAGCTGCATGTGCATGGACTCGATGATGTTCGTCGTGTAGATGATTCGTCGAACCTCCGGCGGGAAGGCAAAGAACGGAATGACGTTCTCCCACGCACGGCGCCAGGACTGGACGATGGTCGGGTATTTCTCGCCCCAATCGCTGCCAGCAAAGGCCTCCAGCGCTTCACGGGCAGCCTCAGCAGTGGCCGCCGCGTAGATCGGGCGCAGCGCTGCGGCGATCTTCTTTCGCTCCTTCCAGCTCGCGTAATCGAGGCTGCTGCGGATCAGATGCACGATGCAGGTTTGCACCGTGGTCTGCGGGAACGCCGTTTCGATGGCGTCCCCAAGGCCTTTGAGTCCATCGACGACGGCGATGAGGATGTCATTGACCCCGCGGCTGCGCAGCTCATTGAAGACCTTCAACCAGAACTTCGCACCTTCCCGTTTGCTCGATCCAGATGCCCAGCACGTCGCGTGAGCCATCGGGCAACACCGCCAGTGCCAGATACACCGCCTTGTTGCGCACGACGGCGTCGTCGCGGATCTTCACGCGCAATGCATCGAAGAACACCACCGGATACATCGGCTCGAGCGGTCGGCTCTGCCAGGCGGTGACCTCGGCCATCACCTCGTCGGTTACTTTGCTGATGAAGTCCGGCGAGACCTCCGTGCCGTACATTTCCAGCAGGTACCCCTGGATCTCTCGCACCGTCATCCCACGAGCGTACATGGCGATGATCTTCTGATCGAAGCCGGTGAAGCGACGCTCGTGCTTGCCGATGATCAGTGGCTCGAAGCGACCTTCGCGATCGCGCGGCACGTCGATATCGATCGAGCCATCGTCCGTGATCACTGTCTTGCCGCTGGTGCCATTACGCTGGTTGCTCTGACCGACCGGCTTCGGATCGCCATAGTTGTAGCCCAGATGCTGGTTCATCTCGGCGTTCATGGCGCGCTCGATGATCGCCTTCTTCAGGGCACGGTAGCTCGTCTCGAATTCACTCTGGGCGATCTGACCTGTAATCAATTGATCCAGCAGCTCTTTCGGGATCTTCGGCTCAGCAGCCTTGGACGCGTCTTCGGACTTCTTCTTTCTCGGCATATCTTCCTCTTTGGGTCATGATATGCCTCGAACACAAATTTTCAGACAGGTCCGTGAAATCGGCAGTGCGCGGCCTTGCAGGCGGACTACAGCCTAACCGGCCAAAGTGTCGTCGATGCAATGAACCAGCTTGCCCTCAAGCGCGGCCTGCCTTATGCGATAACCGTCGATCATGGAACGGAATTTACATCCAAGGCACTCGATAAGTGGTGTTACCTTGGCGGCGTGAAGCTCGATTTCATTCGCCCCGGTAAGCCGGCTGAGAATGATTTATCGCGTCGCTCAACGGACGATTGCGCGACGAGTGTCTGAACGTGAATGACTTTCCAACCCTGGCCGAAGCACGCGAGGTACTTCGATCTTGGCGGCATGATTAAAATCATCATCGTCCACACGGCTCGCTGGGCCATCTGCCCCCAGCGAATTTGCCGCTCAAGTTCAGAAAACGGGCGCGAGAACACCAAAACTCTAGTTCTCAGTTGTACGAAAAACGGACCGAGCTCAGGAGCAGCCAGGCTATAGAACAACCCGCTACTCAAGATGCGGGACGCCGTGTTCAGAGCGGAATCTGTTCGATTCTCAAAGCAACTCCAGCTCTCTCTCTCTCTACACTGCATTAACCCTTTCGCAATCCTTCACTGGATCGCTGCATATTACCGCAGTGCAAGGATAGGAAAAAGCCGAACTCCACTGCACACACCAACAATCCAATGCCGACCACTAGACCCCAAACTAGAGCTGCGGCAGTTCCAACTGCATGACCCGTAATCCATTCTTATAAATTGACTCTCCGCACGGATATCGATGAATAGCCAACGGCGACCAAAGGGTGGACCATGCAGCTATTGTGCATGCCTCGCGCTTCGAATTATGAATACTTACAGCAATCCGCCGCAAACTAGTACGCGCGCTGGAATTGCGACAACAGAGAACACTGATTTACGGACAGACCGACTATTCGTGTCGTTGTTAATCATTGCTTCCTTGGTCGCACTGCTCGTTCGAATCGACGACCTAAGCTATGTGACTGAAAGCCTGTACGGCGAAGACGCTTGGCTCCTGATCGCTCAAGCTCATGAGCTGGGCATCAGATCTGTATTCGAACCATTCGCTGGTTACCTGTGGCTATACCCCAGACTTGTCGCACTACTTACGCTCCCCCTACCCCTCGTAGCCGCTCCGTACGTGTTCTTCGTCGCCTGGTTGCTGACCTTCTTTGCAATCGCAACGATTCTGCGTGATCGAGCGAAACGTCTTGGGCTTGGTGAGCTGCTCATCATCTTCTTGACCTGCGCAATCGCTCTTCAGCCTAGTCACGGAGAGATCTTTTTCACTCTAAATCTTTCCACGTACACCTTAGGGTTGGCGCTCGCATTTCATGTTTGCATTCCGACCCAGCGGCGCGCATCCGTGTCAACGCACGCATTCTTGATACTAGCCTCACTCAGCGGACCATTCTCCACTCTCATGATTCCAGTACTGACTCTGCAATGGGCAATCCTCCGTGATTTCTCTGCGAGGAGATCAACCTACTTGATCGTTCCTCTTTGCGGTGTCATCCAATCAATTTTTCTAGTCCAAAGAGCACATGCAACGTCTAATCACGCAAGCACGGCTGATTGGCTCCACGCAGTTGCAGGTTTTTTATTCTTTGGAGGAAGTAACAGACTGACTTACGCAGCGGCCGCCATCTTTTGGGTCATCCTATTGGTGTTCTTGTTAAAATGGACCACGACGCAGGCACTCGCCGCATCTCGAGCTCAATTGCTGTCTCCATCTGTTTCAGCACTGACGGCGTTACTCCTGTACTTTACGATGGCAATGTCAACCCAGTATCTGTTCGACCGACTGAGTCCAATTGGTATCAATTCTAGATACTTCTTTATCCCATATTCGCTGCTGTTCTTCGCGGCCCTGGCATGCACCCGACATAACAGATCAGCACAGACGGCCACCATCGCTCTAATAAGCACTATATGCGGAGCCGGGTTCTTGGCGGTTGATCGTGAGGAAAGGGCGTCCCACACTGAGCCCATATCGCACTACAACCTGCAGTGGACCGCGTTTACAAAATTTTGGAAGATCCGGCCCGACATCGCCATTCCTGTCAACCCTTCCTTGCCGATGTATCCGCCATTCCGGCTCGAGCTTAAGCAAGTCTCCTTCATGAACGAGGCACGGACCGAGGCCACGACGCCAATTTTGTTGAATCCTCAGCACGGCATGGCAGGCGGTTCCTCCACAGAAGTCGACAGTGCGTTTTACTTTGACATTAAGGATCATTGTAAACAAAGCGAATATCTCGCTTTCGAGATTGCGATATGGCGCGCAAACATGGGTTGGGCCAGGATTTCCTGGGGCACCCCCGGGAGCTTCGGCAGCGAGCGATCGCTGGAACGATTCTATTTGGGTGGCGACTCCGTAATGCATTTTGCGTTTCGCAGAAATCTCTCAGAGGATGTAATCCGCCTCGAGCCGGCAGAAGGCGTCGGGACAGAGCTTGTGCAAGCGCTCGATCCTGCGCGAGAGGCCTTCCGGCAAGCCGGATATATCCTCGCCGAAGCGACTAAAGCAGGTGGTGAGGTCAAGATCCGTGCCGTACGCCTTTTCTGTTTGCAATAGAAAACCCACTCTGTCTACTAGTCAGCCCGCGATCTGTGCGCAAAGCGGTGCCAAACAAGGGCCGCTTTTCGAACGATCCATCGGCCGATGAAACTCATTGACTGGCGCCGCCCAACGCCGCAGAACTGGACGGATGCTCCGATCTCATGACCTAGTTGCCTGGTAAAGCAGGCAATCGCGCTCGAAGATAGCTATGTTGATTGTTGGAATGCTGAATCCGAGTCGATCTTAGTCTGCATTGCGCTCTACAGTTCGACAAACCGCCCGCTTCACTGGCACACACCAGGAGGAATCTTCGGCTATCATTTACCAAGGCACTTCAGACGCCCTTGTTTCTTCGCGCCTCGCCCCCCATTGACTGCGAGCCCTCCGGATACGACGTCCGGTTCCAGCCGTCCATGATCTCAGAGGAGGCGGACTTAGCACACAAATGGGGATCGCGGGTGGGCCGATCATTCTTGGACGCTTGATTCGAACGCGGAAACGCGCTGACTTAGCCTTGCCAGTGAGCGCAAGTCTCGAACACAGAAAATCTATGCGTCGTCACCAGTTGGTCCGAACAGTACCCTGTGAGAGGGTCCCGACTAAGCCACCGGCCCGCTGCGCCTTGGGTTGCTCCTGGTGAATTCACTCTTCTCGCATGAATTGACATCTAGCCAGGACCGATAAGGACTGCCACCGATTCCGGCACTCCCGAAGTCGCAGAGACGAAGCGCGCGCCCGTCCACAGCATTGAATTCCATGAGCAACATCGGCGGCAACCATTGATTGAATGTTACGATCTTGCCGCTCAACCCCCTGGCATCGAGTGCCGGAATCCCGCCAGGATCGATTGTGTTGAAACGACGATCATAGGTCAGAAGAATCGGGCCACGATAGATCGCTACCTTGTTCTCATACTCCCCCTCGCCTACCCAGTACTGCAGCGAAAAGTCGAATACAACGTCGACCTGGTCGTCCGCACGCCAGAGGCGCGCCAGCGCAAGATATTCTCCGGACTTCACATTGGGCACTGTTTCTCCATTGATCCGCACTTGTGTTACGCGAGACCAGTACGGGATTCGCAAGCTCAATGTGAACGACAGAGGCTCGGTCAACTGGATCTTCAAGCGCACCCGATTGTCGCGCGGATAGTCCGTCTCCTGCTTGAGCGTCAACTTGCCACCGCGCCACGGCACGCACATCGATCCAGGACCGTACCAGTTCAAGATGACCTCATCACCTGCGGACATCAGCGCCCAATCGCTAATCATCCCGAAGCCCCGCGCCCCATTCACGGAGCAGCAATTCAGTTCTGAGCTCCCTTCGCGGGCCTGAAAGACGATGTCGTGCGCACTCGCCTTCCGAACACCATCCATGGGTGTGTTGTAAGTCACCCAATGCCCATCCGGCGAGTGGAGACCAACGACCGAGTTCAAGGTAGAGAATTCCAGTTCATCCGCGACTATCGAATTGCGGGTCAGTCGCAACATCTCCACACTCAGCGCGATCCATGCGATAGTGCAGCACGTCTCGATGGCTCCTTTGTGATAGGGATTGCCGACAGCCTTTTCCCCGGACGAAAACCCCCCGTTGTTGTGACGGTCGGTCTTCACGATGCTCCACCAAAAGTGCTCCACTGCTCGTCGATATTTTTCATCACCAGTGATCGCGTACAGCTCTGCGAGCCCCATGATGGGGTAGATACTTTCCCACCGCGGCTTGCTTAACTCATGAAACTCTTTCCTAGCCTGCGCCGCATTTATGTAGTCGCCGGCCAGCGGTTTGCCGGCAGCATCAGCGGCCGAAAATTCGTCGCAAATCTTCTTGGCAAGATTCAGATAACGTGGGTTTTCGTCGTGCTCGTACAACAGGCACAGTGAATGAATCGGAGCTTGGTGCATTTCAGTGAAATTCTGATCCCAGGGTTCCGCCTCCATATCCAGCAGGGGCTTGTGCTCAAATACGTTGCATAGAAGATCTGCGGCCTTGCGCGCGGCAGTCAGTGCCGATGCATCCCCAGTTTCCTCATACCACAACAGCAGTCCAACTATGGCATGGTAGTGGCCCAACGGATCCCAGGTGTGCCTCGCGCTTTTCCACCTCTCACATTCATCGTCGTTGCATTTACTGAGCACCAATCGGACGTTGGGTGCCTCCTGAGTAAGCCGATTGTTCTTCGGCCACGGTCCCAGGTACCCATCTTCCGCCTGTAGCGAAATCAGTTGACCGATCACGTCATCGATCACTCGTCTAAGCGATATGTCTGCGGTAGCGCGGTATACTTGCACAGCCGCCACGACATATTTCCAGGCTAAGTATCCCGACCATGGCAACAGCTCACGCTTTGGCTCACGATCCCGATCCCGGAACATCTCCAGCATGGCCGGATTGCTGTACGGTGCGACCTTCAACCATTGCTCACTGACGGCATCGAGGTAGTTTCCGATCCATCCGCTCAACTTAAACTGGGTGCCCGCAAGACGGTTGCAAGCTCGCCTTTGATTCCGCCTCATCATTGACGCTACCCGCGCCGGCTGATCGTACTGAGCGGGGGCGGATGTCACAAAGCTTCCCAGGGCTGCGACCTTGAGCAGATCACGCCTCGAGATGGGGGCTGAAACCTTTCCATCACAGACCATATTTGTCTCTCTTGCCCGCCCGCTCCTTAAGACACGGACTCTTCTTCCTAACCGATCTGAAACACTTCGGCTTCATGGCGATCGGCGTCTCGACACCCAACGAGAGATCTTTTCCGCACGGACCAACTTGTTGCGGCTTCTCGTACGCCTAGAGCAATGACCCTAACCATGTCAACCCAAGTAATGTTCGTTGGCGATTGTTTTCGCCTGAACCAGCGTTCCTGCAAGAGCAGCTCGTCATTCTTGCGATTTAACGACCGCAAGCCACCTCGTCCTCGATAGGGCTCGATGCAACGGGAGGGCCGCCATCACAAGCAACGCGACTTCCCGCTACCGAGGCCACCGGAGCTACGCCCAGGGCAGCCGACTGATAGACCGGCACCTGCAGTTACCTCGCCCCCAATCGGACGACCTCGTGGATCTGACGCAAACGCCGGAGCATCGCAGCCGCGACTCTCGCGCCAAGAGGGCCATGGCGATGCGCACGATCCTTCAGAATACCTGTCTCTCCAACATGCGGTTGCGCCGCGGGGCCACATCCAGATGCCTTACGGATGCCTCACGGCCACTCTGCCTCTATAGAGGCCGTTTAGAGGATTCAACGGGGTCAGGCTTGCGTATTCCGCCCGATGTCGGCCATCGATTCCGCCGCATGCCGGCCCCGATTCCACGCCAAGCCGGCCGGGGATTCCGCGGCATGTCGGCCCCCTCCCTGTTGAGGTGACCTGAAGCCGCGGATGGCGCCAGGGTAACCCGCTATCGTGCGTCCCTTTGTCCACCAGGGGGGACGAGAGTCGATGGCGCAACCGAGGTTATCCATGCGGAAGATTCGCGAACTGCTGCGGCTGAAGTTCGATCTCGGCCTGAGCATTCACAAGATCGCGGCCAGCTTGTCGATTGCTCGATCCACCGTCACCGAGTGCTTGCGGCGTGCTGCCTCCGCTGGCGTTGCCTG
>Ga0182742_1001247_pt1 | contig 33643 bp, 28 predicted proteins | sample eDN5th37CBELigMG_FD_128880 | JGI IMG/M metagenome (GOLD analysis project Ga0182742, IMG submission 128880) | Enriched Miracle-Growth compost microbial communities from Emeryville, California, USA - eDNA 5th pass 37_C BE-Lig MG (version 2)... ... | reverse complement strand
TCGCGCTTCCTTTCAGGAAGGGGGGCCTGATCCGATGACGCATTTCCGCTGGGCTTCTGACTGGCGTTCCGCCTCGGCCGTCATGCTGCTCGCCGCCGCCGCTTCCACCGCGATGGCCGACAATCGCACGACCGCCGGCACCGTCATCGTGGATCCGCCCACTCTCATGGCCCTCGGTTTCGCCTGGAACATCGAAGGTGACGACAACCGGAACGCGCGCGTCGCTGTCGAGTACCGCAAGAAAGGCACCGAGAAATGGCGTCCGGCTCTCGACCTCATGCGCATTCAGAACGAACAGATCTGGACTCGTGGCGCCACGGACCTCACGGCTCCGAACATGTTCGCCGGCAGCATCTTCGACCTCGAAGAGGCGACGGACTACGAAGTGAAGCTCTCGATGACGGACCCTGACGGCATCAGCGGCGAGGCCGCGAAGACACTCACCGTACGGACTCGCGCGGAGCCGAAGCCGTTGAGCGAGGGCAGGGTGTTCCACGTCTATCCGCCGGGATACACCGGGCCGAAAGAGCAGCCTGCATTCTCCGGCCTTCTGGAGGCCTACTACATGGCTGCGCTCGGCGGCGACTGGAGCCGTGCATCCCCGCCTCGCGTGCGCGCGGGAGACACCATCAAGGTTCACGCCGGGCTGTATCTCACGAAGCGCGACCACTATTCGCACGAGATCAACTCGGGCTTCCGTACTTGCTGTGGCACGCCGTGGGATGGCACGTACTACCTCACGCAGGACGGTACGCCGGACAAGCCCATCGCAATCGTCGGCGCGGGTGATGGCGAAGCCATCTTCGACGGCGGCGACAACACCGTGCTCTTCAACCTTATGGGCGGGGATTATCACTACTTCGAAGGCATCACCATCCGGAACACCGGTACAGCGATCGAAGCGGGGATGAAGAACATCGCGGGAGCTAAAGGCCTGACGGTGAAGCGCGTGAAGTTCGAGCGCATCGGCACGGCCGTGCATTCGGACTGGTCCGGCTCGTCCGGCTTCTACATCGCCGACAACGACATGCTCGGGCGCGAAGATCTCACGTACAACTTCACCTGGTACGGCATCAAACCGTGGGTGGACAGACCGGACTTCGCGGAGAAAGCGAAGCTGAAGTCGTTCTATGCGGTGTCGATTTACGGCCAGGGGCACATCATGGCGTACAACCGCGTACGCGGGTTCCACGACGGCCTGGATCACGTCACCTACGGCATGCCGGACGATTATCCGGATACGCCTGCCGATCGCCTGCCCGTCGCCATCGACATCTACAACAACGACGTCGACGTCGTGCACGACAACTGCTTCGAGACGGACGGCTCCGTGCGCAACGTTCGCGTGCTCCGGAACCGCTGTTTCAACGCTGTTCTGGGTGCGATGAGCCCGCAGCCGGTGTTCGGCGGACCGGTGTACTTCATCCGGAACGTGGTCTACAACGCGTGGTGGGGCCCCGTGAAGATTCACGGCGAGCCATCCGGCATCTACTACCTGAACAACACCTACGTCGGCGAGTTCAAGCAGCTCACGCCGGCTTCGAACATGTTCCTCCGGAACAACCTCATCATGGGGCAGGGGACGCAGCCGCGCGTGTTCGTCCTGGACACATTCACGAATTACACGAGCAGCGACTACAACGGATTCCGGCCGAACCCGGAGTCGAAGGACGCATTCTCCTGGAACTCGCCGCCGTTCGAGGAAGTCCGCAATTTCTATCCGGCGCACAAGGCGCCCGGCGCTCCGGCCGGCGTGCCGCTCGTCCAGCGCACGTTCCCGACGCTGAAGGCCTATGCCGCTGCCACGGGGCAGGATCGTCACAGCAGGCTGGTGGACTACGATATCTTCGTGAACGCGCCGAAGCCGGATTTCACGGATATCACGCGCGTCGTGAAGGTGGAGTCGGTGGACCTCCGGCTGAAGAGGGGCTCGGCAGCGGTCGACGCAGGCGTAGCCTTGCCGAACGTGACGGACGGGTATGTCGGCCGGGCTCCCGATCTCGGTGCCTATGAGCTCGGCGCGCCACTTCCTCACTACGGGCCGCGATAAGCGAGGGGTATATGGCCGACAAATCTTCGGATCGGAATGCTTCGGATCGGCGCTCCGCGGATCGGAGCTCCCTGGAGCGGAGCGCGGGCCGCTTCGCGGGCAAGAGCGTGCTCGTCACGGGCGGGGCAAGCGGGATCGGCCGGGCGACGGTGCTCGCCTTCGCGGACGAGGGTGCCGACCTCGTGATCGCGGACTGGAACGCGGAGCAGGGCGAGCAGGTGGCCGCCGAGGCCCGGGCCCGCGGCACGCGGGCGGAATTCATGCGCGCCGATGTATCGAAGGCGGCGGATTGCGAAGCTCTCGTGGCACGCGCCGAAAGCCTGTACGGCCGGCTCGACGTTGCCTTCAACAATGCGGGGATCAACATCCGCGTCGCGCCGATCGTAGACATCACTGAAGACGAGTGGCAGCGGATCATGGGCGTGAATCTCACGGGCGTGTACCTCTCGATGAAGTACGAAATTCCGGCCATGAAGCGCGCGGGTGGCGGCGCAATCATCAACACGGCGTCGGTCGGCGGAGTGATCGGCACCGCTGGCGTCTCGCCTTACTGCGCCTCGAAGCATGCGGTGCTCGGCCTCACCAAATCCGTTGCTCTCGAGTACATCCGCGACGGAGTCCGCATCAACGCGATCTGCCCGGGCGCGACCCGGACCGCGATGCTGGAGGAGTGGTTCCGCAACCCGGAGGTGGAGAAGGCGGTGCTCGCGCAGTCGCCGGCCGGGCGCATCGCCGAGCCCTCGGAGATGGCGAGCGTCGTGCTGTTCCTCGCTTCCGATGCGGCATCCTTCGTGGCCGGCGCGGCTTTGATGGCGGACGGCGCTTTCACCGTGCAATGATTACGGGGTGAGCCCTCGACGGGCCCTCGCAAGGAAATCCGGCTTTGACGATTACCCTCGGCTTCGCGGCGATCATCTTCGTCCTGACGATCGCCACCAGTCTCATCGGGCTGAAATCCCCGCAGCTCATCGACAAGATGGTCCTGCGGCCATACTGGCTCGCGCGCAAGGGCGAGTACCACCGGCTGATCACGAGCGGCTTCGTGCACGCCGATCTGTGGCACCTGATCTTCAACATGGTCACGTTCTGGTTCTTCGGGTTTCCCCTGGAGGGCGCGATCGGGTCCGTGAAGTTCGCCGTGCTCTATCTCCTCGGGCTCGTGCTGAGCGATCTCGGCACCTGGTACAAGCACCGGAACGATCCGAATTACGCTTCGCTCGGCGCTTCGGGCGCGATCCTGGCCGTGCTGTTCGCGTCGATCATCTACGCGCCGGGCCAGTCCATCATGATCTTCCCGATTCCGATCCCGATTCCCGCGCCGCTGTTCGCCGTGCTGTATCTCGGGTACAGCTACTGGCAGTCGCGCCAGAACCAGGGCCGCATCAATCACGATGCGCATATCGGCGGAGCGATCACCGGGCTCGCGTTCGTGGCCGTGACGGATCCCGCGCAGTACGGTTATTTCTTCGGCCGCGTCCAGGCCATGCTGTCCTGAAGGAGTCCACGCCATGCAGATCAAGCCCGTAAATCCCTGGGAATGGCAGGACAAGTACGGCTACTCCCAGGCCGTCGAAGTCACCGGCGCCACGCGCACGCTGTACTGCGCGGGGCAGACATCAGTGGACGATGAGGGGAATCCCGTGCACCCCGGCAACATGGAGGCGCAGCTCGCGAAGGCTCTGGATAACCTGGAGGCGGTGCTCGCGAAGGCGGGCATGACGCTCGCGAACGTCGTGCGGCTCAACTACTACGTGACGGACGTGCAGCTGTATTTCCAGCAATCCGGGCCGGCGGCGGATCGACTCGCGGCTGCGGGCTGCAAGCCGCCGGGCACGCTGCTGCAGGTGGTGTCGCTGTTCCACCCGGATATCGTTGTGGAGATCGAGGCGACAGCAGTCGCCTGAGAGGCCCTCAGTCGCCGGGCGGCTTAAGAAGACCAAGAGGCCCTCAGTCGCCGGGCGGCTCTAAGAAGGTGGCTTGGTTTCTGAGCCGCGCGGCGACTGAGCGCTTCTTGTCCCTTCTGAAGCCGCCCGGCGATTGAGGGCTTCTTCAGCTATCAGGCGAGCGTGTGAAACACGCTCTGCACGTCGTCGTCCTGCTCCAGCTTGTCGATGAGCTCCAGCACTTCCGTGGCCTGCGCCTCGGGGAGCTGGGTGGGCACGGTGCAGATGTATTCGTGCTCGGCGGACAGCGGCGTGAGCTTCCGGGCTTCCAGCGCTTCCTGCATCTTGCCGAAGTCCTCGAACTTGCAGCGGATGACGATCTGCGGCTCGCCTTTTTCGCCGGTGCCTTCGCCCATTTCCTCCAGGCCGTGATCGATGAGGTACAGCTCCAGATCGTCCTGGTCGATGCCGGCCGGGTCGAGGCGGAAGACGCCCATCTTGTTGAAGAGGAAGCTCACGCTCCCGTTCGTGGCCAGGTTCCCACCGTGCTTGGTGATGATGCTGCGGACGGACGCCACCGTGCGCGTGGGATTGTCCGTTGCGGTCTCGACGAGCAGGGCGACGCCGTGGGGCGCATAGCCCTCATAGATGACCTGCTGGTAATTCGCCGCGTCCCGCCCCGAGGCCCGCTTGATGGCGGCCTCGATGCGATCCTTCGGCATGTTCACGGCGCGTGCGTTCTGGATCACTCGCCGGAGCGTCGGGTTCGAGGCGGGATCCGCGCCGCCCGACTTGACGGCCATCGTGATGTCCTTGGCGATGCGCGCGAACTGCTTCGCCATGCGGTTCCACCGCGCGAACATCGTGTGCTTTCTGACTTCGAAAATACGTCCCATGGCAGGTCCGGCAAGGGCGTTCTGCGGCCCGAAGGATGCGCATGGTACGGGGCCGGGGGCCGGGCGTGAACCCGCCGGCCCATGAAATCCCGCGTAGCCGGCAGGACAGTCCCGGGCTCCCGGCCTGCATCGGCCGCCGCAAAGGCGTCCGGGCCCTGCCAGCCGCTTACATCCGGAAGAGCCTTCGAGGCGCGCGGGCTTCCGCGCGGCTCTCGATGAGAGCTACTGCCCGATGAGAGCTACCGGAGGAAGAGCTCCTGCCCAACTCCTCGCTGTCCGGAGAGTTTTGAGCCGCCCCCGGTGGAGGAGCGCCCGAGGCGCGCGGGATACTCGACAAAGAGCTTCTGCCGAACTTCTCCGCTGTCTGGAGAGCTCCGGGCCGCCCGGCGATTGAGGGCTTCCCCCTCCTAGAGCACGCGTTCTTCCGGCTCCGGATCCGAGATCACGGATACCGCCGTATTCGGCGACATGGTGACGTTGTACATGCTCCGATACGCCTTCCACTGCCCGTTCGTCTTTCGCCAGACGTTCAGGTAATCCCCGTACTCGACGTCGACTCCCCGCGCGACGTTCCGCACGCGATACGTCCCCTGCTCGATGGCGACGTCCCCCGAAACGATGCTCAGCGCCGACTCCGTATCGAACGAAATCTCACGCGCAACCTGCTCGTTGAAGAAGCGCTCGATCGCGGCCCTCCCACGCACGGCGGGGGCGTCCTCCGCGATGATCTCCGCATCATCGGCATACAGGTCCGCGCACGCCTGGATGTCGCCCCGGTTGAAGGCGGACTCGAGCGCGGTGGTAACGCTTGCAGGCAACGTGATATCGGTGCGCGCGCACCCGCCAAGCACCAACAGGGCGGAAAGCGAAAGGAGGCCTGCAGCAGGCAAAATAGATGTGTTCATCGTTCCCTCGACGGAGCCGAACTGGCTTCAAGGGCGCGCATCATACGAGCGAAGGCGCGCGAATCCAGTCCTTCCTGGCTGCTGCGGCGCGAATTTTCACGCCGCGACGGCCCGTTCGTGCGGGCCGTCGCATTTTCGAAGCAACCGGACGTGAGGGACTATCGCCCCGTCACGGGATTGCGGTAATGGAACGGAGGCGTGAACAGCGCCGGATACGGATCGTACGCGACGGACTGCGGCGCATCGGGCGGATACTGCGGGAACGGCGCGAACATCGGTGACGACACCTTCGCCCAGCCGTCCTCGTAGTTCGTGTAGAAAGTCTGGTAGCCGTGAAGGTGGTTGTACTTCCACACGCCGTCCTCCTTCACGAGCGTGTTCTCGTATATGCCTTCACCCCACTGCGCCTGCCTGTCCACGGCACCGAACATCACGACGAGCCGCGCGCGAATCTTCGCGCTCTGGCCGTCCGGCGAGATGTGCACGACGGGTTGCAGCTGCATGTGATTGAACAGCGATCCGTTCTGCGGCGCTCCCAGCCGTCGCATGTACTCGTACACGCGATCCTTTCCGATGAACACGCCGCGCCCGAGGATCTCGAGAATGGCGTTCTCCGTGAACAGCGCTGAGATCGCATCCTGCATGGACTTGTCGACGTAGTACCCGTACTGCGCATTGAAGCGCTCGACGTCATCCATGCTCTTCAGTCGATCCAGCCGCAGCTCCAGCGCGCGCACTTGTGCTTCGAGCTCCGCGACCGTGTTGACGGTTGGCGCGGGCTTGCCCGCTGCAGATTTCGGCAACTCCGGACCGCCGAACTTGTACGACGTCGTCACCGGATTTTCGTAGTGGAACGGTGGCGTGAAGCGCGCGGGATACGGCTCGTACTTCACGCTGGTGGGGCGCGTCGGACGCACGTTCGACTTGCCGTAGCGGAGCGCGGAGTCCTTCGACGCGCGCGTCCAGCCGCCTTCGTACGGCGCGTAGAACTTCGTGTAGAAGTGAAGCTTGCTGATCTTCCACACGCCGTTCTGCTGAACGTACTCGTTCTCGTAGATGCCTTCGCCCCAGTCCCCTCCGGAGCCCTTGCCGTAGATGCCGGCCTGGATGAGCGCGCGCCAGCGGCCTTTTGCCGTCTTGCCGTCCTCGGAAAGCGTGACGACGGGTGAGAGCTGGAAGTGATTGTTGAGCTCACCCGGCCGCAGCCCCGGCTTGCCGCCCGTGAGGCTGTACAGATATTTGCGGATGTTCGCCTTGCCGGCGTACACGCCGTTGAGACCGAGCTCGATCGTGCCGTCGTCGGCGAAGAGATCCACCACGTCGTCCCACATGGCCTTGTCGACGTAGTAGCCGAAGATGCCTTGCAGGTTGCGGATGGCGTTCACGCTCTCCACACGATCGGCGCGCGCGATGATTTCGTGGACGCGCGCGGCGTTCTTCTCGAGCTTCGCTTTCAGCGCGGGGCTGAGCGGAGGCGGGGGCGGAGGAGGCGGCGTCTGCGCGACGCTGACTGTGGGCGCGAGGAGCGCGGCGATGACGATCGCGGGCAGCATCTTTGCCGAGGCGACGTGTGCGGCGAGCTTGGTCACGATGTTCTTCGTTGTCATGTGGCTGCCCTCAATCCCACGCCACAGGCTTGCCCGTCACCGGGTGCGCGTAGTGATACGGCGGGAGATAGAACGTGGGCCACGCTTCGTATTTCTCCGTCGGCGGCTGATCGGGCGGCAGATCCGCGAGCGGGCCGGGCGCGGGGAAGCGCTCCTTGTGCCAGCCCTTGTCGTACGAGCCCTTCACGGTCATGTACCAGTGGACCTTCTGCAGCTTCCAGACGCCGTTTTCCTTGATGTACTCGTTCTCGAAAGGTCCTTCGGTCCACGTGCCGTCCTGGCCGGCGATGCCGCCCATGATGACGGTGCGCCAACGCCCCCTGGCGCTGCGACCATCCGGCGAAACATGCAGCACGCCCTGGAAAATGGGGGCTTCGCGGATCTCGCCTTCCTTCAGCGCGAAGCTGCTGTGCGTGAGGAATTCGCGGATGCGCTTCTTGCCGACGTACACGCCCTGCTGGGCGAGCTCGATGGACGCGGCCGGGTTGTCGGCGAAGAGCGCGGCGGCTTCGTCGCCCATGCCTTCGCTCATGTAGTACCCGTAAGCCTGCTGGAGGCGCTCGATCGCCTTGGCATCCTCGAGCAGGGCGACCTGCTGGCGTAGCGAGGCGAGCTTGGCTTCGAGGATTGCCACTCTGCGGTCGTCGTTGATGATGCGGCTGTCGGTGACGACAGGGTCGGCGGGGACCGCCTGTGTCACGAGGCTCAACGCGAGGGCTGCGGCAATCGGGCGATACCCGGGCTTCATGGCGTCTCCTGCACTTCGAGAGGGCGGGCAGATTACAGGACGGTGGCCGCACACGCTCCGACGAGGAGGAAATCGATCCGCAGCGCGTATTTCGCACTGACCTCGCGAACCGTCCCCGCGAGGCTCGATGCCCGCGCGAATGCGGCGAACGGCGGGCGTTCGTCGCGGTCGTACTTGCGCCGCTTCCAGCAAACGACAAGCCAGCAAAAGACACAAAAGGATGCGCATCGATGATCAGGACCGCTCTCGCGATGACGGCACTTGGGGGGCTTGCGCTCGCCGCATCGGCTCAAGCCGTCGATTACCGCGTTTCGGGGGAGCCGGATCGCAGTCGATACCTGAAGGTCACTGTGGATCGCCCGACGCCTGAATCGGAAGACAGGCTCGTGCTGAGAGGCGCGGGGATTGGTGCCAGGCCGGCTGACTCAGTGGCCTTGGGCACGAGTCACGCTGGGACGGCTGCGTCCGCGGCTTCGGGATCGAGTCGCGCCGGGCCGGCTGACTCGGCGGCTTTGGGCCTGCAGCGTGACGGGACGGCTGCGTCCGCGCCTTCAGGTGCGAGTGGTGATTGCTCGGGTCTGGCGTCCCCGTCGGATGCCGTGAGCACCGATGTTCGCGTGGCGAGGGTCACGCTGGACGGCGTGCCAGCAGTGTTGCGCATCCCGCGTCGAGTGACGCAGCCGCCGGTGCTCCTGTGGCACGGGTTCGGTCCGCCGGCGAGCGAGGAGGAACTCATGCGCGCCTTGCCGCTCGATGAGGTTCCGGCGGTGAAGGTGTATCTCGGATTGCCGTTGTTCGGCGCCCGCCAGCTCGCGGGCGGTATGCAGGAGCTTGCCCGGCGTCAGCAGGAGGATGTCGCGCTTCAGGTCTTTGAGCCTATCGTGATGGGTGCCGCCGGGGAGTTGTCGAAGGTCGTGGAGGCGCTGGCGAAGGGGCAGTGCATGCGTACTGGGGATGCGGTCGCGCTCGTGGGCTTTTCGGCAGGCGGCGCTTCGGTGCTGGCTGCGCTAGCGGAGCGTCGGGTTCCTATCGATGCGGCGGTCACGCTCAACGCGTCGACGGGTCTGTCGGACTCCGTTGCTGCGTACGAGCGTGCGACCGGGAAGTCCTACGAGTGGAGTCCGCGCTCGCGCGCTTTGGCTTCTCGCAGTGACGCCGCCAAGAGGTCTGCGGACATCGCCAGGAACACCCCCGCCTTGCTCATGATTCACGGACAGGAGGACCCGATGCTGCCCGCGGAGAATGCCCGCAAGCTCTACGACGTGTTACGGCCGTTCTACGCGAAGGCCGGCGTGGAATCGCGACTCCAATTAAGCGTCGTTCCAGGTCTGGCGCACTCCATCGCGCCGCCGCCCGCCGCAAACGGAACTCCTCAAGCGTCAGGCGGTATCGGAAGCCCTCAATCGTTGGGTGGCAAAAGACGCCCTCAATCGCCGGGCGGCAACGGAAGCCCTCAATCGTCGGGCGGCTCGGACAGTCGGATCGCGGAGGCCCTGAACCAGCAAGTGGCGGAGTGGCTGCGCCGATCTCGTTAGAGTCGCCCGCGGCCCGCTGACATCGGCGTCAGATCAGTCGCTCGGCTTCAAGCTCGCGTTTGAGATACGCGTAGTAGATCGGCGCGACGATGAGCCCCGGCGCCCCGAACAGCGCCTCCATCATCAGCATCGCGATCAGCAGCTCCCACGCCCGCGCGCGAATCTGCGTGCCGATGATGCGCGCGTTCAGGAAGTACTCGAGTTTGTGGATGACGATGAGGTAGCCGAGGGCGGCGAGGGCCACCCAAAGCGAGATCGACAGCCCCATCACGAAGATCAGCGTGTTCGAAATGAGATTGCCGATGACGGGCAGCAGCCCGACGACGAACGTCGCCACGACGAGCGTCTTGGCGAGCGGGAGGTACACGCCGAACAGCGGCAGCACGATCAGCAGGAAGATGCCCGTCAGCACCGTGTTCACCGCGGAGATCTTCACCTGCGCGAAGACCACATCGCGGAAGGACGTCACCAGGTTCGCGGCTCGCGTGGTCAGGGCGATGGCCAGAGGCCCCTTCTGCGTCAGGTCCCGCGCCTTAACGAGCGCCACGTGCAGGGCGATCATGGCCCCGATGACGATGCCGATGATGATCTGCACGAGGATGCGGACCGCCTGCTTGCCCGCGCCCTGCAGCTGCGCAGTGTGATCCCGCAGCCAGTCGACCACGACGGCGCGGATATCGTCCGGGCTGGCGGGCAGATACTCCACGAGGCCGGGCGGCAGCTGGCCGCGAGCCCGATCGAGCACCGGCCCGAGACGCTGGAACAGGAGGGTCGGGTTGCCGTGCTCGCTGTTCAGGAACGCGATGCCGCCGATGATGACTCCCGTGATCAGTCCCACCACCACGACCACGAGCAGGGCGACGACGAGCCAGTGCGCACGCGTGCCGGAAAGGTGCCGCTGCAGACCGGGGGCGAGGGAGCCGACGAGCGCGTAAACCAGCAACCCCGCCAGCAGCGCCGCGATGACGTTCCACTTCAGGATGGCGATGAGGACGATCCCAGCGAGAATCTGGCTGGCGACCGTGACACGCGGCGATGGGATTGTCGGGAGGAGCGTCAAGGCCGCGGATTATAGACGCAGCCGCCGATCCGCGCAGGACCGTACGGGCCGCCTCCCGCCGCATTGACTTTGCGGCAGGAACTGACTAGGCGGCCGCGGCGGCTGGCGATGTAGCGCTCGCTGCGGGAGCCGACGCAGTACTCGCACTGGCACTGGCAGCAGACGCTCCTGCCGCTGCGCTCGCATCCTTCTGCACTTCACCACCGAGCGCCTGGCCCAGGTCCTCAAGCAGCTTGGCCAGTTCGCCCGCCATCACCGCGAAGTCGATGTCGAACTGCTCGGCCGCGTCGACTTCGCCACCATCGGCAGTGTCCTTCGTCATCTCGAGAAACTCGACGCGCTTGACTTGCAATTTGTCCGTGAGCACGAATGACACGCGATCGGCCCACGTGAGCCCGAGCCGGGTGGGGTACTTGCCGGCCTTGAGATGCGCCTGCACTTCGCGCACATCCAGCGGATGGCGCGTGTAGCGGATCGTCGCCTTGTTCGCATCCGGGGACTGCAGCTCGAGATCCTGCTCGATGATGAAACGCGTAGGCGCTTCGCCCTGCGAGAGCCACAGGCTCATCGACTGCTGCGGCGACTTCGCAGTCTCCATGAACTGCACCGCGAAGCTTCCACCAAGCGTCACGCGCAGCACCTCGGTGAGCTCCTCCGCCTTGGCGGCACCGGCCGCGTCGACGACGAACCATCCATTCAGCGGATCGATCCACGCGCGGATCACGCGCCGACGCGTGAGCGCACGCGCGCGCAGCTCTTCCGTGACCCGCATCTTGAGATCGCGCATCTGCCGACGCCCAACGGGGTAACCCTGCTCCTGCGCAAGCGCCTCGGCGCGCTCCTGCGCAACCTGACGGATGATCGAAGCAGGCAAGAGCTTCTGATCGATGCCAAGCGCGATGAGATGCTGCTGATTCACCGTGTGCAGCAGGCGGCCTCCGGAAGTCGGCGGCACCCATCCGCGGCTCACCATCTCCAGCGGAGAGCAGGGCTGCAGCGTGCGCTTCGTCAGTAGCTCTTCGAGCTCGGCGGCGGATACGGACCAGTCAGCAGGAAGGCGATAGACGATGAGGTTCTTGAACCACATGGCGCGAGAGATGAGCGTCCGGCCAGCCAGAAGGGGCGCGCAGTATACGGACCATGCTCGACCACGCCAGTCCTTGACATGTGGGAGAAGACGGCCTCAATCGCCGGCCGTCTCAGATTCGAAGTTCTCAGCCGCGTGGCGCTCGCGCGCGCCGTTATGCAGCGTTATTGCGATGGCGCGGCAGGCGACGCAGTAGCAATCCCCGCGTGCCGCTCGGCGGCTTCGCCGGTCCAGATGCGCGTGCTGTCGAGCGGAGAAGTCAGCAGTAACTTGCCGTCGAGATTGAGTTTGTCCATCCCGTACACCTCGTACAGCGCTTCGAAGCCGGGCGCATTGCCCGCTTTCGCCATCAGTGTCTGAAGTGCGGATGGATCGGTGAGCGTTTCGGCCATGTGCATCGCGGCCACGTCACGCGTGCCCGCGATCACGATGATGCGGTTGCCGCTCGGGCCCGCAAACGTGGCGAAGTAACCGTAGTCGTGGAAGTTGCGCTCGCCGCGGATGGGTGCGCTGGCTGCCTGGCTGATGTAGCGCCGCTGCGTGGCGCTATCCACGAGCTCATCGAAGGAGTCCCCCACCGAGAGTCGCGAGCCGGAGAACACGACGTCCCCAAGCATGCCGAGGCCGCTCAGGTATCCGACGTAAACGATGTCTGCTGACTTGATGACAGCGGGATTGAGCTGCGACATCGTCACCAGCCGCACACGTCTGTTGGCGGGCGCGAGGACGGGCATCACCTCACGCAGCGCGAATGCCGCGGCCGTCGGCAGATACGCGAGCTCAAGATCCATGTACTTGTCGGCGAGCTCGGGATTCACCTTCAGGTGCTTCTCGAGATCCTGGCGCGAGTTGATGTCGAACTCGCGCACGAGCCGCCGGACCTCCATGGTCTCGTCCGTCTCGCCGAAGATGTAGTAGTCGCCGACGACGATGAACACCGACCGCTGCTCGTTGAGCAGCGGAGACCAGATGGGACTCTGGCGCACCGACTCGAACTCGTCCGCTTGCGGCGAGAACCGGAACAGGAGGACGGCGAGGACGATGGCATTGATCGCGAGCGCGGCGCCGACCACCGGCCAGAGCCACTGCGGACGCCGTGCAGGAGGAGCGGCTTCTTCGACCGGCTCTTCTTCCGCTACCGGCGCGGCCGCGGACTCGATGACGAAGCGGTACTCGCCCTTCGGAATGCTCAGCCGGACGGGCTCGCCCGCGCCGGGCCCCGCATAGAACTCTTCGAGCTTGCGGCGGAGCTTGTGGATGTAGACGCGGACCATCGCGTCCTGCGAAACGTCGAACTCCGCGCCCTTGCCGAACGCATCCACGGCAACTTCGATTTCCTTCGGCGCGCGATTCTGCGCCGAGCACTCCAGCAGGAAATCGAACAGGCGCTGCATGAGGGGCGAACGACCCAGCACGCCGCTGGCCCGGATGCGATCGGCGTGCGCGCGCAGGGCTTCCACATCACTCATGGCGCGGCATCCTAGCACGCGGCATTAACGGGAATAACGTGCTTGGAAACAACAAATTGCGGCCGCCCCATGAACGCGCCGATAACGTTGGGCAACGCCGGTTGAACAGTAAATCACCTGACGCCCCGCGCGGACCCGGACACGCTGAAGGCCTTCCGCATCCATTCGTCTTGCAGGGGGAGTTTCCATGCGTAGCCCGGTTTCGGCCTGGTGGACCGTTCCGGTCGCCGTCGTTGGCGTCTCGGGCGTGGCCCGCGCCCAGGCGATCGAGGAGGTCACGATCGTTTCCCGGCGCCTGGAGGAGAGCCTGCCGGCGCAACTCGAAGTTTCGGGCTCCCGGGTGACCACCGTCTCCGCCGCGGATATCCGGAATGGCGGGTTCAACGATCTCGGGCAGGTTCTCCAGTACAGCGTCCCGAGCCTGTTCCTGTCGATGGCGGCCGGGCAGTTCAGCTACGCGGACGTTTCGCTGCAGGGGTCCCGGCCGGGGGACATCCTGTGGCTCGTGGACGGGGTCCGGGTGAACAACCGCCTGTATTCCGGCACCTTGCCGCTCGATACCCTGCCGGCGCACATGATCGAGCGCGTCGAGGTGCTGGAGGGCGGGCAGGGGCTGCTCTACGGGAGCCCGGCCATCGCGGGCGTGATCAACGTCGTGACGAAGGCGTTCACCGACCAGACGAGCGGCGAGATCGGTCTCGCGGTCGATGACAACGATGGGAAGCACGGGAGCGCGTTCCTGCGCGGCGCGCTCACCGGCACGAACTATGTCGTGTTCGGGTCGGTCGACGAGGGCGATGGCTATCAGCCGTTCCGCGACCGCGACTACCAGCCGAGCGCCACCGATCGCAAGCGCGGGTACGACGTGAAGACCGCGGGCTTCAAGGTCCTGCGGGACTTCTCGGAGAGCGTGCGATTAAGCGCGACCTACCAGCACACCGACGCCGACATCGAGCTGCTGCGGCCGATGTGGACCGCGAAGAACGTGAACTCGCGGGACGAGGATCTCGTCAGCGCGAAGCTGGATCTCAAGCTGGCGGATAGCGTCGATTTCTTCGTGAAGGGCTACTACCACGACTGGGATACGCGCTACACGACGCTGAACAACAGCCTCACGAATCCCGGCACGATCGAAGTCGATTCGGAGAACCTCTACTGGGGCTTCTACGATTACGGGGCGAATGCGCTGCTGCGACTTGGCCTGACGAAGGGCCTCGACTACTACGTCGGGTATGACGTTCAGAAGTACGGCGGGCGGGATGACGTCCTGCTCATCGCGGACAACAGCGAGAAGACGCAAGCCTTCTTCGCGCAGGTTCGCACGACCGACGACTGGCTCGAGAATCTCCATCTCAGCGCAGGCGTGCGATACAACGACCCGAGCGATGCCGAGTCCGCAACGGTGTGGACAGCCTCGGGCAAGTACGACATCACGCCGAACCTGTTCGTGAGAGGCCTGGTCGGAACGGGGTTCAAGCTGCCGACGGCGGAGGAGCTCTACGCCATCGATCCCTTCGAGCAGGGCAACCCGAATCTGAAGCCGGAGAAGAGCCGCAACCTGAACCTTTCCATCGGCGGCGCGGTGGGGCTGCCGACGGGCGCGCTCACGTGGGAGCTCATCGGATTCGCGCGTGAGATCAGCGATCTCATCTCGTGGGAGTACGACGAAGTCCTCGATCTGGACGTGGCGACGAACGTGCCGGGCGAGGTGCGGGTGCGCGGAGGACAGGTCGTGCTCGGCGCGCCGCTCGGCGCGGGGTTCCGCGGCCGCGTGAGCTTCATGCGCAGCAGTTCCGAGAATGCGCAGGGCCGGCAGATCGCTCGCATCCCGCGCAGTGCTTTGCAGGCGAGCGTCGACTACACCGCGCCTTCCGGGCGGTACGGCGCTTCGCTCACGGGCAATCGCGTCGGCGATGTGTTCGAGCCGATCCTCGGGAGTCCGGTGCACTACGGCAACTACACGGTTGTCGATCTCACCGGCAGGTATTTCCTCGATGCGGCGCGGCGGCACCGGCTGAACGTGCGTCTGGAGAATGCGTTCGACGAGGAGTACGGCCGGCCGGGAACCGGGCGGACGGATGCGTCGAATGCGGGTTATGCGGTGATCAACGTGAGCACGCCCCGGACATTGCACGCCTCGTACACGTACACTTTCTGAGTGGACACGCCCCCGTTCTGAGTGGGTCCGGCCGGGGATCGGGTGGCCCGACCGGAGGATCGTATAGGCGGGGCGACCCGCAGGCTGGGCGGCACTGGCAGCGCGCCTATGCCGCCTGGCGCATGCGGGCGCATGATCTCTGGCATGCGAAGCCGAAAGGGTCGTGCGAGCGTGCGTCGTCGCGAAGTCGTCGCGGGCTTGAGCGCGTCTTTGGCGGTAGCGACCACCTTGCCGGCTCGCGGCCAGACGCGCGCACCGGCGTGCGTGCTTACGCCCCAGACGGAAGAGGGGCCGTTCTACTTCGATCCCAAGCTGGTCCGGTCCGACATCACTGAGCGCCAGCCCGGTGTGCCATTGGCACTGGAAATCCGTGTCGTCATGGCGAAGGATTGCCGGCCCGTGCCGAAGGCGCGCGTCGATGTGTGGCATGCAGATGCCCAGGGCGTTTATTCGGGCTATTCAGGGCAGTGGGGCACGGGTGAGCGGGCGGATCGTTCCGCGCCCGGAAAAACCTTTCTGCGCGGCACGCAGTTCGTGGACGACGATGGGTTCGTCAAATTCAGCACGATCTATCCGAGCTGGTATCGCAGCCGGACTCCGCACATCCACTTCAAGATCTTGCTGGAGACGCGTGAAGTCGCCGTGAGCCAGCTGTATCTGCCCGACGAAATCAGCGAAGTGGTGTACAGCGGCTCGGCAGACTACCGAGCTCGCCGAAGGGGCCGCGATACATACAACGACAACGATCGCTTCCTGCGCGGCCGCGTCGGCGGAGCTTTCTGCGACGTGGAGAAAAGCGGCCCGGGATACCGGGCCGCGGTGGTCATCGGGATCGAGAGAGCCTGACCGGCGGACTACTGGACCGGCGGTATCGCGATGTCGAACACCCCGCCGGTGAGCGGAGCGTTGGAGCCGGGCAGGGGAGCCGGCGGGCCGCGCCTCACGATGACGCGCTGGGTCTTGCCGAGCGGCAGGTTCTGCCGGATCTGCGAGAGGTCGATCGAGAACAGCAGGCGGGTCGTCTGGCCGACGAGATAGTTGATGCCGCTGCGGTCGGTGTAGATGTCGATATCCGTCGTCGGCGACATGTTGAGGCGACGGCCCTGCTCGTCGTAGAACTGGCCGATCGTCTGCAGCTGACCTCCGCCCGTGTTCGAGCTGCCGGTGGCCGTCTTGTCCGCGATGGTCACGAGCGTGTCGGCGTCATGATCGATCATGTAGAAGAGCGTGTTCGCCGCGCCCACGACGTTGTTCGTGTACGCGCCGCCGGTGATCTCCGGATCCTTGCCGAAGTTCACGTCGCCGGCAGCATAGGCGAACTTCGTCTGGACGGCGACGGTGCCGAGGTTGGCGCCGTTCGCGCTGTTCACCACCGCGAGATTCTGGTCGTTGCTGCCCATCACGCGCAGCGCGTTCGCCACGGGATTGAAGTCCATGACGTTGCCGAAGCCGCCCGTGAAGCGCGGGTTCATGCGGCTCACCTGGAAGATCTGGCCGAACCGGTTCGTCGAGACGTCGATGTTGTAGATCGTGCCGAGATCGGTGAGGCCGTACAGTTTCGTCGGAGTGTTGTCGGCCGGACGGAAATCGATGCCGATGAGATTGCCGCCGTCCGGTGTGTTCACTCGGCCGAGCCGCACGTACTGGCTCGCGCCCGGACGCAGCACATAGATGGCGTTGTCGCTCGTGAGCGCATAGACATTCGCGCGCGGCAACGTCACCCCCTTGGCTACCCCCGTTGCGGTCGCGGTGCGCGCCGTGTTCGTGTTTTGCGCCATCGCCACGACGCTGACTGCAAGCAGCGCCGGGATGGCGAGGGCCGAAGCGATCTTCTTAAGAGTCATGTCCGTCAACCTCTCTGGATCTGTTATGTCCACGGGGCAAGCAACCCGCGGGGCGAGGCGAAACGCTCCCCACTCGCCGTACGGACGATCCGGTTGCGCGGATCAACTCGAGACGAAGATTTGATGCGCAGGTCACACAGACGACCGTGCAGCGAGAAGAATGCAGGCACTTGTCTGTGAGCAAAGACAAAACGAATGGGGCATTACCGGCGACGCTACCCACGCTTTCTGGCTGAACAGGTGGCCACCGCATGCGACGCGCGATATGTGCTGATCTGGCTCGCGACATCGGCCAGCGGCGAGGGATTCGGGGGAGGCGTCACGGATGAGTGGCTCAGTGGTCCGCTCGTCCTCGCGCTAGCAGCGCGTTGACGCGCGCTCCAGTCCCCCGTGCCGCCACGCACACTTGGCGCCGTCGCCAACCGCACACTTGCCCGCATTCGCAACGCTCCGTGTCCGAGCTGCGCGGCGGGTTTTCCTCCCAACTTCGTCCGGCTCCGAGCCGCCCGGCGACTGAGTGCTTCTTCCGTTGTGAGCGGCCCTGCCGATTGAGGCATCCCTCCCGTCCTTGCCATCAACCCCCATTCGCTGCTATCTGTATACCCATCCAGTCCGAGTCGAGCCAGCATCCGGCGCTCATGTCGTCCGCGCATCCACGCCCGTTCTATTACCTCGAGAACTTTGAGACCGCGCTCAGCTGGCTGCGCCAGCGCTACGACGACCTTCTCTCCGACGAAGAGCGCGCTTTCATGACCACGTTCGAGGCGCTTCCCATCCCCTCGAGGGCACTGCTCGTCCGCATGATCATGCGCAAGGGAGACCTCTTCCGCAGCAGCAAGCTGGGCTACGAGGAGATCGGCTGCCCGCGAGCCGCGGCGCGCGCCCTCATCGAGGCCGGCTGGGTGGACGAGCGGCCGCTGCTCGGCATATCCGCGCTCTTCGCTCTCTTCAGGAAGGACGAGCTCGCGGAAATCTTTCGCCTCCCGCCGTCGGCCCGCTCGCTGCTCAAGCCAGATCTTTTCGCCCGACTCGCCGCGCATTCGATCGAGTGCCGCACCTTCGATGCATGGTGGCCCGGTTCACCCGAAGTCGTTTTCCGCGTGAGGGTGCTGGATCTCTGCGAGCGCCTGCGCCTCATGTTCTTCGGCAATTTCGACCAGACCTGGTCGGAGTTCGTCCTCGCGGATCTCGGCATCTTCAATTACGAGAAGGTCCCGCTCTCTCCCGCGGCTCGCGCTTTCCAGCGGCGCGAGCACATCGACGACTTTCACGCGATCTTCCGCTGCCGCCAGCGTTTCCAGCGCGACGAGCCCGCTGACCGGATTCTCGAAGATCTGCCCGCGCCACCCGCCGACAACGCCTGGCTCGCGTCCCGCCGCGCAAAGCTGATCTTCCGCATGGCTCAGCGGTACGAGAAAGCGCAGGAATTGCATGCCGCGCTGGACCTGTACCGCACCTGCGGCCATCCGGGCGCAAGAGTGCGCGCCATTCGCGTGCTTGAGCGCGCGGAACGCTGGAGCGAAGCCGCGGAGCTCGCAAGGCAGGCAGAGCTCGCTCCCGAAGACGACGTCGAGCGGCAGCACGTGTCGCGCATTCTGCCTCGCCTGGCGCGCAGGCTGGGCGGCCCTCCCGCTTCACGACGCCGCACGGAGGGCTGGACCACCTTCAACCTCAGCGTCCCTGCCCCGGAAGTCGAGCTTTCCGTCGAGCATGCCACGCGCGCGTTTCTCACGGAGCCGCACGCGCCCGTGCACTACGTCGAGAACTCCTTGATCAACTCGCTGTTCGGGCTGCTCTGCTGGGACGTGATTTTCCTGCCGCTGCCCGGCGCCTTCTTTCACGAGTTCCATGCCGCGCCGGCCGATCTGTTCGCGCCCGATTTCCAGCGTCGACGCGAAGCGCACTTCGAGGCCTGCCTCACACAGCTTTCCACGGGCGAGTATCGCGCGACGATGCGGCGTACGTTCGAGCGCAAGGCCGGCATCCAGTCGGTTTTCGTTTCCTGGGGTCTCCTCACGTCGGAGCTGCTGGAAGTAGCCTTGGAGTGTCTGCCTCCGGCACATCTGGAACGCTGCTTCAGGCGCATCCTGCAGGACGTGAAGAGCAACCGTGCCGGGCTGCCCGATCTCATCCAGTTCTGGCCGCGCGAGCGACGCTACCGGATGATCGAAGTGAAGGGCCCCGGCGACCGGCTTCAGGACAATCAGATTCGCTGGCTGGAGTTCTGCGCGTCCCACGGCATGCCGGTTTCGGTATGCCACGTGCGGTGGGCGGAGGGCGTGCATTGAGCGAGGCCGCGACCTACGACGTCGCCGTGCGCGCACTGTGCGAATTCACGGCGAAGCAGGGCGACCTGGACCTGCGCTTCACGCCGTCGCCATCCTCGCTGGAAGGCATCGCGGGCCATGCCATCATCGCCGCGCGGCGCGGTGAGCAATACGAGCGCGAGATCTCGCTCGCCGGATCGTTCGGCCTCGCGGAATCCGGCGCGCAACTGCGCGTACGCGGCCGGGCGGACGGATACGATCCGAATCTGAACCGGCTTGAAGAGTTCAAGACGTATCGCGGCGACCTCGAACGCATGCCGGCGAATCACCGCTTCCTGCACTGGGCGCAGGTGAAGATCTACGGCTGGCTGCTCTGCGCTTCGAGGAACCTGGGGAGCGTTCAGCTGGCGCTCGTGTACTTCGACGTTGTCAGCCAGCGCGAGACCGTTCTGGTCGAGGAGCATTCGGCGGAATCGCTCCGCGAATATTTCGAGCGCCAATGCAGCCTGTTCCTCGAATGGGCGGCGCGCGAGCTCGTCCATCGCGGAGCGCGGGATGCAGCGCTTGAGACGCTGGCCTTTCCGCATGCGACGTTCCACGCCGGCCAGCGGCAGCTCGCGGAGTCCGTGTACCGATCGATCAGAAATCGCAGGTACCTTCTCGCCCAGGCGCCCACCGGCATCGGGAAAACGGTCGGCACGCTTTTCCCCGCGCTGAAAGCGATGCCTTCCGAGCGCATCGACAAGCTCTTCTTCCTCGTCGCCAAGACCTCAGGACGGAAACTCGCGCTCGACTCGCTGGCCCAGCTGCGCGCGGGTGACGGTGCGCGACCCTTGCGTGTGCTCGAGCTCGTGGCACGCGAAAAAGCATGCGAGTTTCCGCAGAACGCGTGTTTCGGTGCCTCGTGCCCTCTGGCGAGAGGGTTTTTCGATCGGCTCCCACAGGCGCGCGAAGAAGCGGTCTCGTGCAACGTGCTGGACCAGAAGGCCGTGCGCGAGATCGCGCTCAAGCATCAGGTCTGCCCGTACTACCTGAGCCAGGAGCTTGCACGGTGGGCGGACGTCGTCGTCGCGGATTACAACTATTACTTCGATTCGAGCGCGCTCCTTCACGCGTTCACTGTCGTTTACGAATGGCGCGTGGTCCTGCTCGTCGACGAGTCCCACAACCTCATCGAGCGCGGGCGGATGATGTACTCGTGCTCGCTGCTTCGGGAGGAGCTGAAGGCGGCGCGCGCGTCAGCGCCAGCGTTCCTGCGCAAGCCACTCGACAAGGTCGGCAGGAACTGGACGGCCATGGTGAAGGAGCAGAACGAGGAGTACCGGGCGTATCCGGAAATACCGGAGTCGTTCGTCAATGCGCTTCAGCAGGCAGTCTCTGCAATCACGGACTACATCAGCGAGCAGCCCACGGGCGCGAGCGACGATCTTCAGCACTTCTACTTCAGCTCGCTCCAGTTCTGCCGCCTGGCCGAGCAGCTGGATTCCACCTCGTTGTTCGACATCACACGGACAGGAAAGCACTCCGAGCTTTGCATTCGGAACGTCATTCCGGGACGCTTCCTCGCGCAGCGGTTCGCAGTTGCGCACAGTGCTTCGTTGTTTTCGGCAACGCTGAGCCCGCCGGAATTTTACCGCGACGTTCTCGGGCTTCCGGAGAACGCGGCAATGCTGGACGTCGGCTCGCCTTTCTCGTCCGAGCAGCTTTCCGTGCGGCTCGTGCGCTCCATCTCCACGCGGTATCGGGACCGCGCGCACTCCGTCGAGCCCATCGTCGGGCTGATGGCGCGACAGTTCGACGCTGAACCCGGCAACTACCTCGCGTTCTTCAGCAGCTTCGAATATCTCGATCGGGTCGCGGACGTTTTCGGCTCGCGACATCCGGGCGTTCCCATCTGGCGGCAGTCGAGGAAGATGGCCGAGGCCGAACGCAACGCGTTCCTCGCGCGATTCGAGCCGGAGGGGCAGGGCATAGGCTTTGCCGTTCTCGGCGGCGCGTTCGCCGAAGGGATCGACCTTCCGGGCAGCCGGCTCATCGGGGCTTTCGTCGCAACGCTCGGCCTGCCGCAGATGAATCGCGTGAACGAGGAGATGCAGGCGAGGATGGAAGCGCGGTTCGGCGCTGGGTACGAGTACGCGTTTCTCTATCCGGGGCTGCAGAAAGTGGTTCAGGCCGCGGGCCGCGTCATTCGCACGACGTCGGATCGGGGCGTGCTGTATCTCATCGACGATCGCTTCGCGGAGCCGCGCGTGCGGCGGCTGCTGCCGGGCTGGTGGCACATCGAACCGTACGGGCCAGCCGCGCTCCGCAAGGCGGTCGCGTTGTCCGCTCCGCCGGCTGCATAAACGACGTTTCGGCGATGCTCCCGCCGGAGTCACGATCCGGGGGGTTCCATGTCGATCGCATCGAAGCGCACTTGCCTGCGCCTCTGCTTGCTTGCGCTCTTCTTTCCGCTCGCCGCTTTCGCGCAGACCGCGCGGCCCGAAGCGGTGGGAATGTCTTCCGAGCGACTCAATCGCGTGAACGAAATGGTCGGACGTTACATTGCGTCCGGCGAAATCACCGGCGCCGTCACGCTCGTCGCGCGCAGTGGGCGCATCGTGCATTTGCAGGCACACGGCGTGATGGACGCGGAATCGAAGAAGCCCATGCAGAAGGACACGATCTTCCGCATCGCTTCGATGTCGAAGCCCGTCGCCGGCGTCGCGATACTCATGCTCGTGGAAGAGGGCAAGGTGCGCCTCAGCGATCCCGTGTCGCGCTTCATTCCCTCGTTCAAGGATCTCAAGGTGGCGATGACGCTGCCGGCGCGCCCGAGCGGTTCCGCGGCCGGGCCTCCCGGTCCGTTGATCCCGCCGGAGCCCTACACCGTGCCCGCCGATCGTGAGATCACGATCCTGGATCTGATGACGCACACGTCCGGCCTCCTGAGCGGACCTGCGAGCAACGCCACTGCCGGCAAGGCTTTCGCCGAGCGCCGAACTCTCGGACTCAAGTACGTCGAAAGCCTCGGCTCTTCGCAGCTGGAGTTCCAGCCGGGGACGCGGTGGGCCTACAGCGCGGTGGCAGGATTCGACGTGCTGAGCCGCGTGGTCGAGATCGCGTCCGGCATGTCGTTCAAGGATTTCGTGAACGAGCGGATATTCAAGCCGATCGGCGCAAAGGAGATCTTCTTCTGGCCGACGGCGGCACAGCGCGAACGTCTCGTCACGTCCTATACGAGCGGCCCGAAGGGGCTCATCCCACGCGAGAACCCGGACGCAATGTCCTCCGAGGTGTACTTCTCGGGCGCGGGCGGTCTCATGTCGACGGCCGAGTCGTACGCGCGCTTCGCGATGCTGCTGGCGAACGGCGGCGAGCTGAATGGCGTACGCCTGCTCGCTCCGCGCACCGTGGAGTTGATGGGCGCTGCATACATTCCGGACACGTTGCCGGGGCGCTCGCCGGGAGAGGGGTACGGTTTGTCCGTGCGCACGGTGACGGACCCTGTCGCCCGCCGTACGACGATCTCGAAGGGCAGCTTCGGATGGAGCGGCGCCTACGGCACGTTCTTCTGGGTGGATCCGGAGAAGCGCATCGTCGGCGTGCTGATGGTCCAGACGCCCGTCACGCCGATGTGGGCGGACTTCGAAAACGCCGTGATGCAGGCGGTGATCGACTAGACGGGGGCTCGTGGGCGCCGCCCGGCGGCGCCCACGCAAAGCTGCCTCAGCGCGGGTTGTCGTGGTGAGTGCCGTCGACCACGTGCTTCAGGTCTTGTTCCACACAGGGGACAGGTTCCTGCAGCTCCTGATCCATCAGCACCATCTTGCGCGGCTTCAGCACCCAGGGCTCGGCGAGCACGGCGGGGTCGTATGCCGTGGCCTGCCAGGTCATCGTGTTCCCATCGCGGGAGAGCCGCTCGACGACGCGCAGGTCCTTCGTGTGGAACGCGCCGTCATCCGTGAGCCACGTGTCCTCGTTGAAGCCGATGGTCTCAACGACCAGCGTGTCGCCTTCCCAGCGCCCCACGGCGTTGCCCAGGTAGCTCTCGTCCACGTCCTCGCGATGCTTGCGGCCGTCCGTCGGGATGATTCGCCAGAAGCTGCCCGACACGTCGTCGTACAGAAACACGATTTCCTTCGCCCGCTGCACGATCTTGTCCGGCGGGCCGATGCGCGGCAGTCCGGGGGACTTGCAGCGCAGGACCGGATCCATCTCGACCTGCCGCGCCTCCAGGTCCTTCACCTTCGCCATGAACTCGGGCTTGTACTTCGGCCGGTCCGGCGGCGTGATGACGCGGGCGGCTGGCGCCGCAGCCGCCGCGCCCGCGGGCGGGGCCGCGGGCTTGCATCCGCTGATGCAGATGGAGCCGTCCTCGCCTTTCTGCGGCTTGAGGAAGTCATAGCCGCTGCCGTTGTCCCACGACCCGTTGAAGTCCGGATGCCCCTCCGGAGTGCGCGGAAATTTGGCCGCGGGAGCATCGGCTGCGAACGCCGGCTCCGGGATCGAGAGCGAGGCGATCGCGCACGAGGCGATCACGGCAAGGGCGACGAAACGATTCACGGCATGCGCGTTCATGAGCGCTCCTTCTGCGGCGTCCTAACGATCGGCCGAGAACTGAAATACTTTTCCGTCCGGGTAGGTGATTTTCACGATGTAGCCGAGGTGCGCGGTACCGTCGCGGGCAGGATGCGCCACGATGGTGACCGTCTCGCCGTTCCCCTGGAGCATCGCCTTGGACAGCCCCGCCTTGCGGGCCATGCCGACCGGTACGCCCTCAAGGCGCCAGGTCGCCGCCTGGTCTTGCGGCTGCTTCACGGCCACTTCGATGTAGATGTGCGGGTTGACCCAGTGAACCGTCGAGACGACTCCGGAAAGCGTGACGGTTTTCTGCAGGTCGAACTGACCGCCCACCGAATGATGGGCGCTCGCGCCAGGCACCCCGCCCACAAGCACGGCGGTCGCCGCGGCGAGGGCGGCGGTCCCTGCGCTGAAAAACTTGGTCATCGGCTCCCCCCAAGGAAATGACGACACTTTCCGGACCGGTTCCCGGTGCGCATCTTGCCATCACAACCGGGCTGCCGTCCGGCCCCCATCTGCTGCCGGCTCCGCGTGCCGGGCAAGCGAGGGCATTCGCCGCTTTTCAGGGGCAGGGGGCGGGTCAGCTCGTCAGGGCGCACTCGCCCTCCGAGCGCAAGCACGGGGGTCGATGCAAAACACCGTCCGTTGTCGCGCCCTCGGTGCACGAGGCACCGATGTGAACGCGGGAAACACGCTATCGCAGTCGGCGTGTCCGCACGACGTGTGCGGGCGGTATCGAGGGTGGATCAGGATAGAGGCGGACTGGTGCCGCACAGGGCCGAGCTTGCAATGGCGCCGCCAGTTGCTTTGTGCTCGCGACTTCGGGAAGCACTACCGATTCCGACAAGTCGCTGCGAATGATTCGTCCGCACACACTCCGCCACGACTCCTTCAACGTTGAAGTCGCAACATCCTGCCATCCGGCGCGATGCGATGACCGTGGCGTGGATGTGTCCATAACGGTGCGTCATATTGGAGCTCGATTCAGCGCTCCGAGGAGCGGGTCCCCCATGCATCGCTCGAGCGACGGGCTTTCAATTGCGGCACTATACGGCCCGGTATTACACAGGTGACTAATCCGTACGAGAGTCGACATGAGCAAGAGCGCCCGACGCGCCGACGAATCTGTTAACGGCGACCTGCTGGTTCATCGTGATCGTTTCGTTCCGTATCTCCTGGGTCGAATCAGCCGCGGCGTTGCGTCAGCCGCATCGATCCTTTATCGCAAACGCCTCGGCGTAGGCATCAACGATTCGCGTATCGTGATCGTGCTGGCCCGTCGTCCGCGCATCACGGCGAAGGACCTGAGCGAAGAAACCTCGTTGAACAAGTCCGTCATCAGCCGTTCGCTGAGCACGCTGCGCTCGAAGGGCATCGTGCGGATCACGGACAACGACGGGCGGCGCGAAGTGGAGCTGACGGCCGCCGGTCGCAGCCTGCACGATCGCATTTCCAAGGTGGCCCTGGAGCGCGAGGACCTCATGCTGCACGGGTTCACCGGGAAGGAACGGGATCAGCTCATCGGCTATCTGCACCGCGTGCTGAAGAACGTGCCTCGCGCGAACGGGTACGATCCGCTGGCCCGCGGCCGCCGCGCGAAGAACGGGAAATAACCGCTCCCGGATTGTTACCAAGCGCTACGTCGGCGGCCGGTGGGAACCGGCTGCCGGTGGTGCTGTCGGAGCATCCGACAACACCAAGAAGCGCGGCATGGACAAGGCTCGGCGGCGAAATCCCCTCAATCGATTCACCGTTCTGGCCATCGTCGTGGGCGGCCATGTGCTGCTCGTGATGCTGTTCGCGAACAGTCGCCCCTCGGAGCTCCGCACGGTTTCCTCGAGCAACGAGGCTCCGCCCTCGCTGGTCCTCCTGAACCTCAGGCCGGAGCCCGAGCTTGAGGAAACGCCGCAACCGCTCTTGCCGGAGCCGATCACGGCTTCCTCTGGCGTGATTGCGGATCCACGCGCGTTTGCGAACGAAGTTCCAGCGTCTGCTCCTGAGCCCAATGTCGGATCTCCCGGCAGCGCTTCAGTAGAGGGACCACCGGACGAGCTCGGCATCGACTGGGAGCGTGAGGCGCAGCGGACCGCCGAGGCCATGGCGCCCGGACTTGTACGCAAGCAGATGCAAGAGTGCGAGGAGGCGAAGAAGCACGGGAAATATCCGCCCGGCTGCAAGAAGCCCGCGAGCGCATACGAGCCGGACTGGGAGCCGGAGCCGGATCGTGCAGGGCTCGCGCCGCTTCCGTTCGTGCGTCTCGGCAAGCGATGCGTCGTGGGTCTCGGCTTCTTCGGTTGCACGCTCGGCAAGCTTCCGGACGCGGACGGTACCGTTTTCGAGAACATGCACGACACGGAGCGTCCTCGCAGCTCCGTGCCCGAAGTGCCCGCGACCGTCTGGCCGGAACGACCGGCCCCTCAGGTCCTGCGGGAGCAGTAATCTCGCGGCCCGATCGATCCCTTAGAATCAGTCCAGGCTCAACGCAAAAAAACACGCGATTGATCTTTTAAATCGAGCACCGTCCTCGCGAGCTTGAGTCGCACGCGAGCGTGCTGCGACGTCCGTTGCTTGATGTGCAGCGCTGCTTCGAGCGCGACGCGCGCGAACGCCACGACGTCAACGCCTTCGGGTGTGAGCGCAACCGAGCGATGCGTGCGCCTGAAGAGCGTGACGCCGAGATAGTCCTCGCATTTCTTGATCTGGATGCTGAGCGTCGACTGGCTTACGCAGCAGCGCACGGCGGCTCTGTGGAAATTCAGCTCTTCGGCGACGGCGACGATGTACTGCAGCTCGCGAAACGAAAATCCGATGCTCGCGTTCGTCATGCTTGCCGCGTTCTTCATTGTCGGTGTCTCTCGCGGCGCTCGCCGCGAGTCCTCTCCTGCTGGGTCCCGCCAAAGGTAAGCTGAAACCCGCTTCATTGCATCCCTGCGCGGATCGAGCAAACTGAAAACTCGGTTCGTGCCTTGACAGTTCCGCCGGCGGAAGGACCAGCCTTCAGTCGAGGCCGGCCATTGCCGTCGCGAACATGAGGGCCATTGCCCCGGCGCGCGGGTCGACTCCGAAGAGCGCCGCGCGGCGCACGTAATCGTCCACCGACTTCAGGTTGAAGGTCGATTCGCACACGTCGACGATGTGCCCGTTGGGCCCCGTTCGCGCGAGCACTGCTTGCCACGCCTTGTCCACGATCGGCTGGAATTTCTCGCGGGGCAGCCACCCGTGCCGCATGCCCTGGAGCATCGAGAACCCGATCATCGCCGTGCCTGACAGCTCCGCGAATGTGCCGGGATGGTCGATGACGTTGCGCCAGAGTCCATCGCCATCCTGGTACGGCGCGAGCGCGTTCATGTGCGCCTGAAAGGACTCGATCAGGCGCGGCAGGTCGGGGTGATCCTTCGGAAACAGCGGCAGGCTCAGCGCCAGACCGATCGCCGGAAAACCGTTGCCGCGCCCCCAGGCAGCATCGGTCGCGGGGGAGTGGCGGTACAGGCCGTCCGCGCGCAATACGAGTTTCTGCATGAACGCCACGTGCTTCGCGGCGAGCTCGAAGTACTTGCGATCGCCGGTGAGCGCACCAGCCTCCGCGGCGATGGCGGTGCCCATGAACACCGAATCGCTGTATCCGTCGTGATAGGGCATCGACTCCTTCATCCGCCCATCCGCCTCGAAACCGAGGTCGGCTGCTTTGCGCACGATCTGCACGTAACGCTGATCTCCCGTGCGGCGGGCGAGCTCTGCGAACACGAGATGTCCGGCGAGCACGAGCGAGTTCGGGCGTGCCAGGCTGTTCTTGGTGCCATCGACATAGGGTTCCGCGAGACGCTTCACCTCCTCGAGATTACCGAGCCGGATCTGCGCGATGAGCGCGAGCGCCTGGATGTAGAGCGGCTGATCGAGGTCGTGGCCGTAGACTTGCGCGAGCTCATCAGCGAGCTCGCGAGGCGTCCGCTTCGCGCGCCGATCCATCTCGATTCGCGCTTCGGACGGCTTCAGGCTACGCGGATTGATGTCCAGCAGTGCCTTGCGCCCCGGTACCCGCCGCGCCGGAATGCGGCCCGTTTCCGCGACGGCATTGCTCGACAGCGCCTCGGCGAGACCAAAGTCCTGCTCTCCGGCCACGATGACGAGATCAGGCGCGTGCAGTCCGATCCAGCGCCAGAGCACGTTCGCCTCGGTGTTCTCGCGGTACGCGACGCCCGTCGCGGGAAACTTCAGCGGCACCCCATCCGGGTTGGGGTTCGCGATGGAGAGGAGGTTGAACGGCCTTCGCGAGGGTTCCATCTCGTCGAACTTCGCAGTCTCCTTCACGACGCGAGCGACGGATGCCTCGTCCCCGTTCAGCCCGCCGATCAGCAGCACCGTGCGGGCTTCCTTTCCCGCGGCGGTGAGCCTGACTGCGTGGATGGGCTTCCCGCTTGCGGTCAGCCCGATGGTCAATCCTTGAGCGCAGGAGGGTGCCGGGGCCGCGAGCGCGGCCAGCAGAAAGACGGAGAGGATTACAAAAGCGAGACGCCCTGAGGAACGCGGACCACCGCGGTGCCTGCGATCTTGTCGTGCCAAGACTGTTTTCCTTCGTCGAATGCGATCCAGATGAATCCCAGGCCGAGGATTATCAGGGAAAGGAAACAGCCGAGCGCGCGAACGATCGCCGTCGACCAATCGATCTCGCGGCCGTCCACTCGCACCACCCTGAGGTTGCAGACGATGCCGCCGACGGTCGTGCCCTTGAGCTTCCACATGATCGCGCCGTACGCCGCCAGCGCGACGAGCTGCAGCTTGTGCGAATCGTCGAGAATGCTGAAGGCGACACCGATGATCACCGCGTCGATCGCGAGCGCGAGCATGCGGATCCAGAATCCCGCGCGAGGGGCGCTCAATGCGTCCATCGTGCTCATGCGCGGAGAAGGGCCGCCCGCGTAGGCCGGCCCATACCCGCCGCCCGGACCGCCGCTTCCACCCGAACCGCCGAAGCCCCCTCCGGAGCCGCCGGGCGGCGAGCCGCTGGCGAAGGAAGCGGAGGTCCCGGCGAATGCCGGGTCCGCTCCGGGATCGAAGCCCGACGGCGTGCTGCCTTCGGCGCTCGCAGTGAATGCACCGCTTGCGCCAGCAGCTCCAGTGTTCGGCGCGGGTCCGTCTCCCGCGCCGTATGCACTCGCGGAGCCCGCGGCCGGCCCTTCTGAGGACATCCCCATCGTCGCGCCCGCCGGCGAGCCGCCGTTCGGTGTCACCGAGGGTCCCGGCCCCGTGCCGGCCGGCGGAGGCGAGCTTCGCCGACGCGCCTTCGCGGACTGGAGGAGCGTGTACACCACCACGCCGAGGGCGAGGATGCCGAACAGGTTGTAGACGATGAAGCCGAGGATCGGCACTACGTAGAGCAGCAGGATGATCGCGCCACCGAGCAGGATCGCGATTGCCGGGTTCCACTTGTCCTCCTCGTCGAACGAGCGAAGGAGGCTGCGTCCGATCCACGCCAGCACGACAGCCTTGCCGAACAGCGTCGCGAGGAAAATGCCGAAGCCTGCGATCGGGATGAATGCAATCCCGATGACCGTGATCGCAAGGATGGTGAAGAGCACGGGTGTGAGCAGGACGGTGAGAAGCGAGGCGAGAACCGTCTGGCCCGGCTGCTCGCGCAGCGTCTTCACGCAACGATCCACCGGCTCGCGGAACATCCCGCCGATGAGCGCGTACAGGGCGAGGAACCCGAGGGCGATCCCCCACGCCCAGCCGAGCCCCGAATCGAAGCCGAGCGGGCGAAGCAGGGCGAGGCAGTTCCTCATCCAGGATTGCAGGCCGTCCATGGTGCCCGGGGGCAGGCCGAAGACGTGCTGGACCGCGCCCTGCACGATGGCCGCCGGATCACGCGTGAGCGTGCCGCCGACGACCACGATGTTGCCGCGGACGTTCGCTTGCGGGCCGAGCTCCACATTGCCCATCACGGCAACGATGTCGCCCACCGATGCGTTCACATAGTTGTTGCCCATGACGGCGACCGTGGCGTCGCGGACTTCGCCGGCCTCGACGCGCGTATCGCCGAACACCGAGACGACGGCATCGCGAACCTCGCCGCGGCTCGTCGACGAGCCGAAAATCGAGATGACCGCATCGGCCGTGCGACCGGCCTCCAGCGTCGAGTTGCCGCCGACCGTGACGATCTCGTCATTGCTGCGGTCCCGCCATGCCGGGAAATCGCGGCTACGTGAACGATCCCGATCCCAGACGATGCGCGGCTCGTCGCCATCCGCCTGCGTCGTGCCGGTGTCCGGCGCTTCGACGTCAGGCGCTTCTACCGCCGGAGGTGGCGTGGGTGCTTCGGGCCCTGCAGGCGGAGCAGGCCTTTCCGCCGGCGGCGGAGCGGCTGGAGGAACAGTGGGCCGCTCCACCGCCGGCGGAGGCGTCGTGCGCGGCGCATCCTGTGCATGCGCCAGTGCACCGACGAATCCGAGCGTCGCGAGCACGATGAGAACGCGTGTGGGTGTCTTCATGTTCATTTGTTGAGATAGAGAGTTCGGTACGCGGTCGCGCCGAGCACGAACAGCGTGATGTAGAGGCCCGTCGAGAAGACGAGCGCCAGGGTGATCCAGTAGGACGGGATTGCGTTCAGCAGTGCGTGTCCCAGGGAAACCATCGTCGAGAACAGGGTGGCTGTGGATTTCGCCCACACGACGGAGCTCTCCACCGTCTGCGTGACAGGCGTGTCGCTGGAGAAGAGCCAGACGACGAGGTCGACCGTCAGCTTCGCGACCGCCAGCAGAGCAACCAGCAGCGCGAAGCGCGCGGCGATCGGCCATCGGCTGAAGCCCGCCGTGCGCCAGGAGGCCGACTCCTGCAGCTGGATGCGCGCCATCACACGTGCTTCCAGCGATGCCGGAGCCTTCCGCAGGGGCTGGTCCCGCAGCACACCGTCGATGAGCCGTTCGAGCGAATCCGGGGTGTCTTTCAAATCTGTCATGACGGCTACTCCGTGATGGCCTCGCGGGCCTCGGTGGCGCCGGCGAAGATCTTCGCGAGCGCGGCTCGTGCGCGGAGGATGTCCGTCTTCACCTTGGGGAGTGAGACTCCCAGGTGCTGCGCAATTTCCTGATAGGGCATCTCTTCGAAGTGATAGAGCACCAGCGGTACCCGCTGGTGCGACGGCAGCTGTTTCAGCGCCCGCTCGACCAGCGCGCGCCGGTCGGCGTCGTGGATGCCGGCGAAAAGGTCGTCGGGCGTTACAAGGCCGGGTAGCACGAGCTCCAGGCTCGGTTCCTCGTCATCGCTCGCATCCCGGGCGATGTCCGAGAAGAACCGCCAGCGCCTGCGCTGGCGGGAGAGGTAGTTCAGGGTGAGGTTGCGGGTCACGGTCTTGAGCCAGCCACCGGCGGCGGGGCTTTCCCGAAGCATCGCGAAGCTTTCGTAGGCCTTCAGGAACACCTCCTGGGAAATGTCTTCGGCCTGGGCGTCGTCGCCGGTCAGCCGGGCGGCGGTGGTGAAGACCATGTCCTGGTAGGCGCGCATGAAGGGGGCGAATTCGCTGGCGAGGCTTTTGCTCGGTGGGGTTTGCACTGGCTTGCGTTGGGTTTAGGGCCAGAACACGGCTGGGGTGGGAAAGTCGCAACTGTCCCGGTTCGGGCAAGTGTAGGAGAGTCGGGGGCCGGCGGGCGGCCGCGTCAAAAGGACCGGGCCGGCCCGATGAGGTGCCGGGTTCGATTTGCGTTGAGGGGAGGCAGGGGCGGCGGCGTCCTGTGTGAGCGGATGGCGCTGTCGGAAGCCGAACGTGAGTCGCGGCAAACGATCGGCGCTGGCCGGCTCTCCGGGCAAGCGGCGGGACCTTGGCTCCTGGGGCCTGTCGCCAGGTTCTTCCGTTGGTTCAAGTTCTTGCGCCCGCGCTCGGGGCCCTGTGAGAAGATCCGCGCCCCCGCTTGCCATTGCTGAGTTTTGGACGAGGTCGATGAAGATTCCGGAGATTGTTCAGGTTGAGACGCAGCAGGTGCCAGGAAGCCTGGCCAGTGTGCTGAATGTGATTGCGGAGGCGGGCCTGGTGCTGGAGCACCTCACGACGCTGCATCGGGACCAGGGAAAGACGCTCTGGGAGATCACGGTCGAGATCGAGGAGGGGAAGCAGGACGAGCTGCTGGCGCGACTCAATGCACTTCCGACGGCCCGGTTCGTCGGGTGGTCGGACCGCGTGTTCGACCGGCACCGGGGCGGGAAGATCGAGGTCCGCTCGCGCATCCCGATTTCCACGCAGCAGATCCTGAGGGACATCTACACCCCCGGCGTAGCGCGCGTGTGCCTCGCCATCCAGAAGGACCCGGCCAAGGCCGCCGAATACACATGGGTCTCGCGGTCCGTCGCCATTATCACCGACGGCTCCGCCATTCTCGGGCTCGGCAATATCGGCGTCCGGCCCGGTTTGCCGGTCATCGAAGGGAAGGCGGCGCTGTTCGCCTCGCTCGTCGGCCTGAGCGGCGTGCCGCTCCTCGTCCAGAGCAGCTCGGTCGATCATTTCGTGGATGTCGTGCAGTCGGTCGCGCCGTCGTTCGGCGCCATCCTGCTCGAGGACATCGCGGCGCCACGTTGCTTCGAGATCGAGCACAAGCTTCGCGCGCGGCTCGAAATGCCCGTGCTTCATGACGATCAGCACGCGACCGCGACCGTGGTGCTGGCTACGCTGCTCAACGCCACGCGCGTGACGAATACGGCGCTCGAAAAGCTCGTCGTCGGCATCATCGGGCTCGGAGCCGCGGGCCTTGGGATCGCGCGGCTACTGCACGCGTACGGCGTACATCATCTCATCGGTACGGATCTGCGCCCGGAGGCCATGGGGCGGCTCGCGAGCCTGGGCGGGCAGGGCATGACGCTGGACGAAACAGTCAAAAAGGCAGACGTCGTCATCGCCACCACCGGCGTGAAGGGTCTCATCAAACCGGAACAGGTGCGCCGGGGGCAGATCGTCCTCGCGCTTTCGAATCCGGATCCGGAGATCGAGCCGGCGCTCGCTCGCGCCGAAGGCGCGGCGGTGGCGGCGGACGGCAAGAGCATCAACAACGTGCTCGCGTTTCCCGGCCTTTTCGCCGGCGCGCTGCGCGCGGGCGCGAAGGACTTCAGCGACGCCATGCTCATCGCGGCGGCCCGCACGATTGCGGCCGCTGCGCCCGAAGGGCATCTCGTCCCCGAGCCGCTCAACAACTCGCTGCATGAAGACGTGGCGGCAGCGGTAGCAGGCGCTGCAGTTGCGGGTGCGCCTGTCCCAGCAGGCGCGGCTTCAGCGAGTGGGGCGGGCTGACGCGAAGGTCTCCAGCACCGCGCGGCTGGAACGCTCGATTCCCTCAAGCTCATCGCGCACGTGCTCGCCATCCTCGCCATTCTGAGCGCGGCTCGGTGACCCGGGCCGCACTCGGATCGAAGGCTTCTCCGCCTCCACTGCAACCCTTTCTGCTTCGGCTGCATCAATAGCCCCCGAGACCCGCCGGGAAGACGCGGGCAGGGGGACCATGGCGGCGATCGGCGAGACTTTCATCCGGGATACGTCCGCGCAGGACGTCGTCATCGATCCTGGGCCGCGTGCGCGCAAGCGACGCGTGTTGTT
>Ga0182742_1001246_pt1 | contig 33663 bp, 28 predicted proteins | sample eDN5th37CBELigMG_FD_128880 | JGI IMG/M metagenome (GOLD analysis project Ga0182742, IMG submission 128880) | Enriched Miracle-Growth compost microbial communities from Emeryville, California, USA - eDNA 5th pass 37_C BE-Lig MG (version 2)... ... | reverse complement strand
CAAGCAGTTCATCGGTTGTCATCGAATGGAATATCGCAGTTGCCAGTACGTCTATTCGTTTATCGACCCCATTTTCACCAATAATTTGTCCGCCGAGAACTTTATATGTTTCTTTATGATAGACAAGCTTCACGTTCATCTTTTTATCATCAGGATAGTATCCCGCGATATCCCTTGATGTAATGGTTATTGAGCCACATGGAATATGCAGCATGTTTGCCTCTGTTTCAGATATCCCTGTTCTTCCTAAAGTTAATCCGAAAAATTTAATGATTGATGTGCCTACAACACCTTTAAATGTTTTAGGTATATTTACGATGTTTAACCCTGCTATTTGACCTTGCTTATTCGCATGTGTGCCTAATGGGATATGATCATCCTTTTCTTTTACACGATGATATTGTGTTGCGCAATCCCCTGCAGCGTAGATATCTTCAATATTTGTCTGCATATAAGCATTTACTTGAATTGCCCCATTTACACTTGTTTGAATGCCCGTACCATCCAAAAATGCAGTATTAGGCTTCACACCGACAGCAACTAACACTAAGTCCGTTTCATACTTTCCTTTATCGGTTTTTACAAATTTAACATGTTCATTACCGCCGAACGATTCAACAGATTCACCCAGTTTTAACTCAATGTTTTGCTTCACTGCTTCTTCATGGATAAGTTCTGCCATTTCTTTATCAAATATTTTGGCTAATTGTTCATTCCGTTCAATGATCGTTACCCTTTTCCCGAGCTCTGCAAAGCTTTCCGCCATTTCAAGGCCAATGTAGCCTCCGCCAATCACCGTTACATTTTTTATATTCTTCTCAAGATAATTCATGATGGCCTTTGCATCAGGAATTGTTTTTAAAGTGAAAACCCCTGGAAGTTTACCACCTTCCCAATTTGGAACAACAGAGCTGACACCAGTTGCAATAAGAAGACGGTCATATGGTAAACCAAATGTCTCACCACTTCTGTGATTGATTCCCTTTACCAATTTATTTTCAATGTCTACCGATTCTACTTCATGAAAAACTCGGGCATCAATGCCGTATTTTTCTTTAAACGTAGACTGTGTCCTGGCGATTAACTTATCTGTTGACTCAACCTTTCCGCTAATGACATAAGGCAGACCACATTGCCCGTACGAATACACACTACCCTTTTCTAAAACAGTAATCTTAATTTCAGAGCTGTTTCGTACAATCTGCATGGCTGCGCTCATGCCTGCAGCATCCCCGCCAATAATAACTACTTTCATCGTCATCCCTCCTTTCTTTATTTTCCATATATAATGGATTTTTAAACATCATTTACTCTAGTAAATATGTCTCCCTTCTAAGAATTTGGGTACACATAAAATTTTCATTTACACCTTATAACATATGTATTTCCTCCTGTTTCTTAATTGTAAATGGTTTTTTTACAATATAGATAAACTCCCTTTACACTACGGTGATAAGTTGTTTTCGTATCATAATCATATAAATTAGGAGGTTTTGCATGAGAAGTATAGAGAAGTTTCGTTATCTTATTGTCATTGCTTTGGTTTTATTTACATCGCTTTTTTCATTTGATACTTTAAGAGCAGCTAGTACTTTAACTGTTTCACAAGCGATTCAGACACAGAATAATTCTGCACAAACCGTTGAAGGGTATGTGGTAGGAAAACCAATTTCTTCATCAACAGTGGTAAAAAGTAGTTTTCCTGATGATTACGCTTTAGCTATAGCAGAGCGTAGCAGTGAAACAGATTCTTCAAAAATGCTATATGTTCAGATTCCTTCTCAATTTCGTTCACAATTCGGATTAAAAACAAACCCGGATCTAATGGGAGCGAAACTGAAAGTGACAGGCCAATTAACAGCCTATTACTCACATCCAGGGTTGAAAAACACATCGCAAATGGCAATCGTGGGTACAGATGATACTTCTGAAGATGCACCTGAGGGCTCATCAGGTGACTATTATGAAAATGCTCTAGGTAAATCAGGTTCCAGTTTAAAAACAGCTTTACATAACATCATTGATGATCATACTGAAATTTCCTATTCAAATGTCTGGGAAGCACTAAGAAACACAGATGAAGATCCTGCTAATCAGAATAATGTTATTCTTCTATATACCGGCCGCTCTCAAAGCAAAACATCTAATGGGTCATCCATTGACTCATGGAACCGTGAACATGTTTGGGCAAAATCACATGGTGACTTTGGAACGTCTATGGGGGAAGGAACAGACCTTCACCATTTGCGACCTACAGATGTCTCAGTAAATAGTTCAAGAGGCAATAAAGATTTTGATAATGGCGGCACTGCACAAAAAGAAGCGCCTGATACGTATGCTGATAGTGATTCTTGGGAACCACGTGATGAAGTAAAAGGCGATGTCGCCAGGATGATTTTCTATATGGCTGTGCGCTATGAAGGAGACAATGGGGAGTTAGATCTGGAGGTAACTGAGAAAGTAAATAATGGCTCTGCTCCATTACATGGAAAGCTATCAACATTGTTACAATGGCATCAGCAAGATCCTGTTGATGATTTTGAACGCAATCGCAATGATGTTATTTATCAGGACTATCAGCATAATCGCAATCCATTTATTGACCATCCAGAATGGGTTGAGGCGATTTGGTAATAAACTTCTTAAATAGTTTTGAAATAAAGGCCACAACTGTGGCCTTTTATCTTTTCTACAGAAAAACAAGTGAAGAAATACGAAATGTTTTCCCCATTTGTCTTTAATTGAATCTCTTCCTAATGATGAATATTATACATGTGATACGATGAACTCAGCCTCACCTGAAAGTTTATATTCACCAATTCCATATGGAAGAATAAAATGACTGCCTTTTTCCATTGTGAAATCTTTTTGATCAATTGTGATGGTACCTTTTCCTTCTGTCACACTGACCTGTAAAAAGTCTTGATCGAGTATCATGGATGCTTCTCCATTTAATTGCCAATGGTATACGGTGAAATAGTCTGATTCTGTTAATGTCTTTGTCGTTAAACCGCCCACCTTGGACTCATTTTGTTCTGTTTCCACATCTTGATGTGGGACAGTTGTTACCTCTATCGAACGATCTAAATGCAGCTCACGTTTTTGACCACTAGAATCAGTACGATCATAATCATACACACGGTACGTAATGTCTGAACTTTGCTGTGTTTCCAGTATAACGATACCTTTTCCAATTGCATGAATCGTACCACTTGGTACATATACAAAATCACCGGCTGTTACTTTTTTACGACGTAAAAACGTTTTCCATTCTTGATCAGAAAGCATTCTTTCAAGTTCTTCTCTTGATTTTGCATGGTGTCCAAGAACGAGCTCAGCATCTTCTTCTGCACTTAACACATACCAGCACTCTGTTTTTCCGTATGGAACACCTTCTACTTCACGTGCAAATGTATCATCCGGATGAACCTGTACGGAAAGATCAGTATTTGCATCTAATATTTTCACAAGTAATGGATATTCCTCATTATTAGATGTGCTTTTATTAAATAATTCTCCATGTTCCTGCCAAGCATCTGCAAGAGTTTTTCCTGTCAGGAGACCATTTTTAATAATACTTGGACCATGAGGGTGGGCAGAGATGACCCATGCTTCCCCGGTTTTTTCATAAGGTATCGTATACCCAAATTCAGTGTGCAGCTTTTGTCCACCCCATATTCTCTCTTGGAAAACAGGCTCTAAAAATATCGGTTCTTTATACATTCGGCATCCCCCTATTTAAACTTAATGAACTTCCTCTAACACCTTCATTGTTTCCTGTTTAGAAGAAACATTTAATAGCAGATTTCTAAACTCTTCATCCATTAACTTACGGGACAGCATTTGTAAAATCTTCAAGTGTGCATCACCGGCATTTTCCTCCGGCACAGCGATCATGAATATAAGCTTTGCGTCTGTACCGTCTAGACTATTCCAATCAACACCATCACGCTTTAGCCCAAAAGCGACAGCCGGTCTTTTTACAGCGTTTGACTTACCATGTGGTATAGCAATATTCATACCAAGTCCTGTTGAGCTTTGTTCTTCACGATTAAGGATTGCTTGTTTATACACGTCCTTAGAAGTTAATATGCCTTGCGAATCGAATTGTTCAATTAGTTCATCAATAACAGCATCACGTGTTGTTCCAGCTAGATTGATATTCATTAAATCCACGTTCGTAATATCAACCAATTTTTCAATTTCCTGCTCTTCTTCTTGTTCAGGAGCAATTGAATTACTTTCCTCTTGTATTTTATCATTAGATACAGTTTCTACATCTTTTTTTAAAAAATTTACCATAAATGCTGTAACAAGGACACCCGCTATTGCTGCGATAAAGAACATCACAACATGATCCACAGCACCTAATACAGCAACAATAGGGCCGCCATGTGCTACTTTGCCCCCTACATTCCCAAGCATAGCGATAACAGATCCTACTACTGAACCAGCAACAATGCTTGGAATAACACGAATTGGGTCTTGTGCTGCGAATGGAATGGCACCTTCTGTAATTCCGAAAAGACCCATTGTAAATGATGCTTTACCAGCTTCCCTTTCATTAGGAAGGTATTTTTTCTTATTCATTAATGTTGCAAGACCCATTCCAATCGGCGGAATACAGATAGCGACTGCAATTGGTCCCATAATTTCATAGTTTCCTTCAGCGATCATGGCAGAACCGAATAGGAAAGCTACTTTGTTAAACGGTCCACCCATATCAACTGCGATCATGGCACCTAGGATCACTGCCAATAGAATAGAGCTTGCTCCTTGCATACCCGCAAGCATTGATGTTAACCCTTCAAAAATCTGTGCAACTGGAGCACCAATAACAAAGATAAATAAAAGCCCAACGATAATAGATGAAAAGATTGGGATAAAGATAATTGGCATAACAGGCAATACTGCTTTAGGAACTTTAATTTTCTTAATGCCCAAGGCAATATAACCTGCTAAGAAACCTGCTATAATTCCCCCAATAAAACCAGCACCTGCTTCACTTCCGTAAAAGCTTCCGTTTGCAGCAATATAACCGCCAATCATACCTGGTACTAACCCCGGGCGATCAGCTATACTTACTGCAATAAAGCCAGCTAATATCGGAATCATAAACATAAAGGATGTGGCACCAAGCGTTTCAATTTGTTTCCAAAAAGATCCCTCTGGAATAACAATACCACCTGGTGTTTGCTCACCACCAAGAGTTAAAGCCAACGCGATTAATAATCCCCCTACCACGATGAACGGAACCATATATGATACACCGCTCATTAAGTGCTTATAGATTGGATTTTTCTTTTGCTTACTCTTCTGCTTCATTTCACCTACTGACTTCAACTCAGATCTGTAAAGTGGCACATCACCACTTTTTATTTTTTCAATCAATTCTTTCGGCTTACGAATACCATCTTGTACACCTGTAACAATTACTTTCTTCCCAACAAACCGATCCTTTGGTACTTCTTTATCTGCTGCGATGATAATGCCATCTGCTTCTGCAATATCTTGGTCTGTTAATGCGTTTTCAATCCCAATTGACCCTTGTGTTTCTACTTTAATATCAACACCTAATTCCTCGCCTGCTTTTTGTAAATTTTCAGCAGCCATATATGTGTGAGCAATCCCGACCGGGCATGCTGTGACAGCTAATATCTTCATGAACCTTTCCTCCTTAAAATCTTGATGTAATTGCTTACATTCATTTTACTAGTCATTAGGTCATGAATTGATTTTTGTTTTTACCAGAACTTCCGGTAAAAATAAATTATTACCGGAAGTTTTGGTAAAAAGGAGCCCTTTATTTTAGCTTCTCCAGAAACTCTTTTACACTGCTTGATTCTATTAATGAATGAATAAATAAATGACGGAGTTTCACTATAGGCTACAATCTGTCCGACAGCTTTACGATTTAGTTTTGGATCTAGAGTCGATATAGCCAGCATGAAAACGAGGGATACTTGCTCATTCCCCCAATTTATTGGTTCCTTCAAAAGAGCAATGGCAACTGCGGATTGATTGACCATTGTTGGACTTCCATGTGGAATAGCGATTAATCCACCGATTGATGTAGAAGACTTTCTTTCTCTTAAAAGTGCACTATGAATAAACTCTTTTGTCACGAAACCTTTTTCATATAATTTATTACCTAACATTTCGATCACTTGAAAAGGATGCTCTTTATCTACATGTATGTGAACTAAATCTCCTCTACTTAGTTGTGTCAGCACCTTCTTTTCATTACTTATTATCTGTTTCTTCTCCATTTCAGTTAAAAACTGATTCAGTTTTTCCTTATCCTTTGCTTCCAACAAAGGTGAAATCGTAAGATGAGGAATACTAACCTGTTTTAACTCTACTGTAGAGATGATAAAATCAACGGTACTTTTCTTTAAATATTCGCTTAGTTCAGCTTGTCCAATACATCCAACAACTTGCATATCTTTGTAATGCTGTTCAATCTTAGCCTGTAATAAATGGGACATACCGACACCCATATGACAAACAATTAAGGTTCTTCGCTGTTTTTCTCTTTTTTCTTTTAACCGTTCAATTGATGCCTGGAAATGGAGAACTAAGTAAGCGGCCTCATCCTCGGGAACTTCCAGTTCGTGATTTTCCTTAACTTCATTCAACGCTAGTAACACCATATTAAACAAATATGGGTACATTTTTTTGATATTTGGTAAAAGTGGGTTTGTGATAGGAAAACCATATTTAATGCGGTTAATGACCGAGTGTACATGCACGATTAACCCGTTTTTTAAAATCAGATCATCTTTAAATGGAAATAATGTCATTGTACTAAGTTTTGTTGTTAAGTCAGTAATGACATTTAACAAGTAATCATTCTTTATAAATGGGTCCTCTATTGCATCATTTTTTCTTTTTCCACTAATCAAATGCCAAGTAAAATAGATTCTCTCATCTTCAGAAAATTTAATTTGGAAAGCAGATTCAAGCTGTTCAAAAAAGGGAATAGCATATGAATATTCTTTGGAAGAATATGCTGCCTCCTTTTCTTTATCCGGAACCGTAACAGGAGATTTTTGACGCGTTCTTTTCATCATAATAAGTGAATGAACAAGTAAACTTTCTATTGCAGCATCTGTAAATGCAATTGAATTCTTTTGCTGTAATTCATTCAATGCTTTTTTTACGGCCGTTATTTCATAAGGCTGAAACAATTCAAGTACATAATTTTTAGTATCGGATACAGAAGAAAGAAGTTCTGATAAATGTGCCAATGCACTGCGTTTCCTTAGTTCTGTTCCTTGAACAACGTTTCCTAATCTAGGTTTGGAAATCAACTCTAGTTGATAGGTTTCATACCATTTCGCAATGCTGTCAAGATCCTTTTTTATCGTAGCCTTTGGAACATAGTACTTCTTCGACAGTTCCTGCAAAGTAATGGCTTTATTACTTACTAATAAATGATAAGCAATTTCAATGAATCGATCTTGCGGAGTTTTCGGCTCAGTGGATAATAGCTTTTGAAACAATTCAGACCGACCGGTTTCTTCAATATCAAGTGTAATTCCAATCCCCGGTTGCCGACTTAAATAGGCAGTAGGATACTCTGCTAAAAGCTCCTCGATTACGTTCAAGTCATTACGAACTGTCTTTTCCGCACATCTCAGCTGTTCCGACAAATCCCCTATATGTAAAGTTTGTCCATTCTGAACTAATAACGTTCTTAATAATTCTTTTTGTCGATCGTTCATGGCTGCACCTCTCTCAGGTAGTCAAACAGTAGTGTAGCTTATTGCATTCATAAATTCAATCATCGGTAAGAGTTTAATATTTTATCCACTCTAGAATTGATTGGAAAATAGCAAAAAATGTTAAGAAGAAAGAGTTACATGCTGTTATAGTGTACCTAAGGCAGGTGAGGGATGATGGATTATGGTAAATGTATACAACGAACGCTTGATTACATTGAAGAAAACCTTGATAAACAATTGACATTAGAAACCTTGGCAGAACTTGCTTGCTTTTCTCCCTTTCATTATCATCGTGTCTTTCAAACATTGGTGGGGGAATCTGTGATGGATTATATTAGAAAAAGAAGGCTAACATATGCAGCAGAGCGTCTATTCTATACAGATGAAAAAGTGATTCATATTGCATTAGATGTTGGTTTTCAATACCAAGAATCCTTCAACAGAGCGTTCAAAAAGGTCTATGGTGTTTCACCGAAGCAGTATCGCCGTGCTAAGAGCATATCCGGACCCTTACGTGGAAAAGCCAGCCTTCATTCAATACCAATATCAGGAGGAGAGAAGATGGAACCAAAAATAGTGAATAAACCTGCGTTTAATGTGATTGGATATGAACTATTAACAAAGAATGATAACGGTCAGAACAATAAGGATATCCCTGAATTTTGGCAACAGTATATGACAAAGAATTTAGGGGCCAAAATTCCTAATCCCTTATACAAGCATGTGGAACTTGGTATTTGCACAGATTTCAAACCTGAAACAGGTGAGTTTGGTTATATCATTGGAATGGAGGTAGAAAAGGGATCCCAAGCACCTGAAGGCATGGTGTACAAAAGTTTTCCAGAACTGGAATATGCAGTGTTTACTACACCAAAATCAGATGAGGAATCATTTACAGCTTCGATTCAGTCCACTTGGAATTATATTTTCACAGACTGGTTTCCACGATCGGGTTATGAACATTATGGAGAAGTAGAATTTGAACTGTATGATGAAAGATGCTATGGTTCGGAGAATAAAGAAATTGATATCTACATTCCAGTAAGGAAACAACATGTAAAAATATAAGCAGCCTTATCTGACCACTAACAGAAATTAAAAAGCCCTCTCTCAAGTTACAGTGAGAATGGGCTTTTTTGCATCCTGACAACTATTACATACACTAAAATTCCTTGGAGGAAAAGGGCAAAAAGAATTTAACCCCCCTCTTATTAAATGGTAAAACCTTCATATCAGCAATCAAATGACTGCCATAGCTAAGTAAGCATGTTAAAAACACGCCGTCGACTCTGATGGAGGCTTGAAAATAATGAGCAATGAAGGCAAAAAATCCAATTCCTACTAGTGAATGGGTGTAGCTTCTGTGAGGAATAAAAGAAGCAATCATTATATAGGTCCCTAATAACATGAGCCACATTTCATGTAATGCAATTCCTCCCAAAAGAATTCCTAATCCGGTAATTGTTAACATATGCCTTTGTTTAATTTGAGAAGCAACTAAAATGATCGCAAGTCCAACGCCTATACCCAGCCATTTTTCTCTACCTATTCCTTCAAGAATTGTGTAGACGATCATCATTAACCCGATTAATTGTGCCACAGACCGAATCAATGTATGCGAGAAAGTGATTCTGTTACTCAATTTCCCATCTATATCAATATCAGGAATCAGTCCTCCTATGCCACCAATCCCCACTAATAATAAGGTTGTTGTCGGGTCAGCTTGCACCGACTGGGCAACAATAAACCCTGTTCCGGCCCCTATTGTTCCATGTGCAGTTCCATTCAATTTATCCACCTGTTTCTATGTAAAAATTTCATCAGCATATTATTATACACCAAAAAAGGTGGGACAAAGGTTGTGTTTAACTTTAGAATAGTTACTTTTTTATAAGAACATAACCTGCCGTTTAAAGACAAGAATGTCGATAAAAGGTCAATATTCTTTTATAAGTTTCCGTACCCGCTAAACAACCAATGATTGAGATCCATTCATTATGAGACATACTCTTTAGCCCATAATACATGCCAGTACTGACTAAAAGGTCTGTCATTAGAAAGGATTTAATGGTAGAGCTGTGAATAACAAGAAAGAAAAACTGATTCGACATCTTTTTGTCCACCCTGTTCCCACCTTTTTCATTTTTACCTATGAGTATGTTTTAGTAGCAATGTCCTATTCATATTGGAATTGCAACAAGTCTAAAGGATCCCAAACGAAGAATGAAATACTTTTTAGGATAGTAACCTTTTAAATCATCCATAATAAAACTGGTGTTCAATCACCCACTTACTTTCGATGTGGAGGGAAATGACATGAATATTCGCGAAGGCTTAATTCCGACTGCATTAGGTTCAGCTGTAACAGCTACTGGTTATGCATTAAAACAAAAACGCGGTTCAAATAAAATGATCGCTAACACAGTTTTTGGATTCGGTTTAGCCCATGTAGTATTAGGTGCCATTGACCTTGTACAACATCGTCGTTAGTGAGAGACGAGCATAATTTTTATGCTCGTCTTTTTTTGAAGACTAAAATCAATGTGTAGACAATCAACATAATATATAAGAGACATATGAGAGGAGAAAATGATGATGTTTGTCACTTTGTTATTGCCGGTTATCTTACCTTATGGATGTCCTGTGACTTTTTTTAATCCAAGTGCTACTTATAAAAGAGAAACAGAATTCTTTACCTGGATAACATCTGTTAGAGAAGAAAGTCAACGGTATCAACATGTACCATTATTAGTAAATGGAGAATTTGAGAAGAATCAAGCTACTTTAATTGTAGGTGAGCAAGAAGCTCAAACGAGTTTTGTCCCTAGCAGGGGTCATAAAATGTTTTGATGACAGGACACTTTTGCACCTACTAAAAAGGATGCTCATTAAATGAACATCCTTAGATTCACGTGTTTATCAATAAGTTGTTGCTAATGTATTTTCTTCCTTAAACAAGTCTTTTCTAGCGACACCTGACTTATATGCCGCTTCAACGACTGCTTCTCTTACTTTCTCTACTACTTTTTGATTAAAGACACTTGGGACAATATATGTTTCACTTAATTCCTCGTCAGAAACAACACTTGCTATAGCTTTAGCTGTCGCTATTTTCATTTCTTCATTAATTTCGGATGCACGGCAATCAAGAGCTCCCCGGAAAATTCCCGGAAAACATAAAACATTGTTAATTTGATTCGGATAATCTGATCGGCCTGTCGCTAAGACCCGAACAAACGGTTCGGCAATGTCTGGATCAATTTCCGGTACCGGGTTTGCTAATGCAAAGACAATTGGGTCATTCGCCATTGTCTTTAAATGACTTTCAGTTAGTACACCTGGTGCAGATACACCGATGAAGACATCCGCTCCTTTCATCACATCTCCTAGAGTCCCCTTTTCATTATAGGGATTTGTCATATTCGCAAAGTCAGTCCAATTCTGATGATCATATACCTCATCACGGTGAAGAGCTCCTGCACGATCTACACCAATAATATGCTGAACACCGGCTGCAATCAGCATTTTCGCACAAGCTGTTCCTGCAGCACCAACACCGTTTAGAACTACTTTAATCGATTCGATTTTTTTCCCAGTTAACTTAAGTGCATTATAAAGACCAGCCAACAATACAACAGCCGTTCCATGCTGATCATCATGAAAAACTGGGATATCTAATTCCTGTTTAAGTTTTGCCTCAATTTCAAAGCACCTTGGTGATGATATATCTTCAAGATTAATTCCGCCGAACGCTGGTGCAATTGATTTTACAATAGAAACGATTTCATCAGGATCTTTAGTATCCAGGCAAATAGGAAATGCATCAACACCTGCCATTTGTTTAAATAACATCGCCTTACCTTCCATAACAGGCATGGCTGCGAGTGGACCAATATCTCCTAATCCAAGAACAGCTGTACCATCTGAAACAACCGCAACTGTATTTCGTTTAATTGTTAAAGAATGTGCTTTAAGCGGTTCATCAGCAATCGCACGACACACTTGAGCAACTCCAGGCGTATAAACCCTTGATAAATCATCACGGTTTTTAATTGGATTTTTTGGTGTTACTTCAATCTTACCTCCAAGATGTAAAAGAAATGTTCTGTCTGAAACAGAGATGACCTTAACACCTTGTAAGTTTTGAATAGCATCCATTACACTTTGTCCATGTTGCTGATTTTTTACCGTGATGGTGATATCTCGTACAGTTTGGACTTTACTCGTCGAGATGACATCAATACCTATAACATCTCCGCCTGTTTCACCGATGACTTTCGCTATTTCACTAAAGGTAATAATGTTTTTCTGAAAATGTAATCGAATAATGATATTCATGCTTGCATTGCTTAATTGAGACATGTTTAACCTCCAAAAGCTTTACCTTTTCTGGGGATATTGAAAACAACCGTCTAATTTTTTGTACGTAGCGAAGCGTGTAAGCTTGCTGAAATTAGATTGGTTTTATGGAAGCGTTTTAATATCCTCATTACGATCGTAATACAAATCAAGAAGTTTGTAACCGTTTTCTCCATTTATTGTTTTTAATTTATTTCAGATATTTTGTTCATTTTGTTTATGAAGTTTCATGTTCAGCTGACATCTGTCTCTTCATGATGATGTTCATTTTTACCGAAGTATCCTCTTAGAAAAATCGGAACAATAAATAAGATAAAAAACACCCGAAATAACTGATAGGCAGCTACTAATGACACATCTGCCTGGACAGTATGGGCGGTGACACCCATTTCAGGCAAACCGCCTGGGGCAATACATAGAAAAGCAGTAGCCATTGTCATTGGATAAAAAATATGTAACACATAAGAAAGGAAAAAGGCAAAGCCTACGATTGAAAGACCTGATAATAGTGTAATAGGTAATAACCTTTTCCAGTCTCCCAGCATATCTACCTTCATACTCAAGCCCAGGTAAATACCTAAACAAAGCTGGGCTATCAGGTTTACAGAAGTAGGTAATTCCGACGGTTCCATACCTGTTATTGATAAAATTGCTACTGATAGGAGTGGTCCAATAATCCATGGAGTTGGGCATTTATAGTGTACAGCTATTTTTGTCACTATAAATATGAGAGAGAGATAAAATAGAGTCCCCAAACCCACAATAGACTGCTCTGCTCCTGAACTTTCTTCCATAGGTAAAACTACTTCTGCACTTGAGAACGTATGAATAGCCAAGGTTGGGACAATAAATATGACAGTAAGCATTCTAATCGTTTGCATGAACGTCACGATGGTAGGTTCTGCCCCTTTTATTTCTTCACTTAACACCACCATTTGAGATAAACCACCTGGGGTTGTCCCCATCACAGCACTTGGAAAAGAGGTAGTGGTGAATTTTGAAATGAGCGTTGCCATGACTAGCCCAAAACCGACCATAAGTGTCGTACTAAGCACCATTGATGGAAACTGATGCAGAATTTGTCTCGCACTTTCTGCTGTAAAAGATAAGCCCATGCTATATCCCAGAACGAACTGACCTCCATTTTTGAATCCAACCGGCCAATTCAACTCCCGTTTGGTAAAAATTCTCCATACTATCACAGCTGTTAGTGGACCTAACATCCACGCCAAAGGAAGCTGAAGAATATAAAATAAAAAGCCTCCGGCCATTCCGATGATGACTGTTTCTAAAAACATGAACAACTATATCTACCTCCGTACAAAAAACATTTCTAATCTTTTTAACTTACAAAAAAGCCGACTCCAAGAGATAAGTCTCCCTTTGAATGAAGGAGAATTGACAATCTCTTTAAAGAGTCAGCCTATGGCTCAATATTTAACTAGCTTCTTCTATAAACTGGTCATTGAAATAGATAACATGTGAGAGAATTTTACTGCCTTTTATCTTTTTGATTGATTCTTTTGCTTCTTTCTCATCATCAAATTCAAACATTTTAATACGATCATCAGCATAAACAGTTATAACCCACATTTACCATTTCTCCCTTTTTAAGAATCATTAAAAGTCTGCAAGGAAAGATAGCCCTTCAAAAACTTTCATCCATATCATAAGTCCTTCTTCTTCCAATGTAAATAATACAACTAATTATTTCATTTTGTTCATTTCGTTCATAAAGACGAATCTAACCTAATGAACGCCCATAAGCTGCTCATACATCATACTTTGCTCCTCAAGATACTTATATGTTTCTTCACTATCTTTATAAAAATCTTCCCACATATAATGTTCCAGCGTTTTTTTCCACGCTTCTGTTTTAACCATTTCCCCAAATACATGGTCCCAAAATTTAATTTCTTCTTTTGACATATTAGGGGGACCCATAATGCCTCTCCAATGTTGAAAAACGATATCAATTCCTTCTTCTTTCCAAGTTGGGAGTTCGGGTAATTCCCTTAATCGTTTATCTGAAGAAATAACGAGCAGCTTTACTTGATCGCGGTCATAATATTTTTTCGCTTCGGAAATGGACATTGTCGCTACTTCTATTTCCTTGGATATGAGCGCCTTGACAACCTCGTCACTATTTTCATAAATTCGGAAATGTAAGTTTTTTGGTTGGATTCCATATTGGTTGCTAGCTAAAACAAAAGAGAGCTGATCATCATTCCCCAGTCGCGGAGAAATCCCTATTTTATACTGCTCAGGTGCTTGTTTTATTTCAGATAATAATGTTTTCGCACGATTAATACTGGAGCCTTTTGAAACGATGACGACTTCCCATTCTTTTGCTAAAATGGCAATTGGAGTAAAATCTTTAAACGTTAATTTGCTTTGACCTAATAAATGATTTGTAATAATTAAGCTTGAATTCATCGCCAGTACATTTTCTTGTTGTTGATAGGTATATTTCCAACCTAACTCTCCTCCGGCGCCAACCTTATTGATGACTTCTATATCAACTACTATGTTTTCCTGTAGTAGAATTTTCTTAATGGCTCTTGCCGTCACATCCCAGCCACCCCCTGTAGAACTGGGAGCAATGATTGTGACCTCTTTATCAAATTCACGTTTTACACCTTCTTCATTTGCACAACCGATTAGGAGCAAGAAAATGAATGTGGATACAAGCAACGGTTTTACCTTCATGTTAGTACCTCAATCATCTATATTTTTAAATAGTATTTTCTCTCAGGTCTACCTACAATGCCATATTCATGCTTTGCCATACATATATTAATAGAGACAAGATATTCCAGATATCTCCTTGCGGTTGTTCTAGAAGCACCCATTTTTTCTCCCATCTCCTCAATTGAGATTCCAGAATCAAGAGTATGTAACACTTCTTTTACTTTTTGAAGTGTTAAACGGTCAACTCCGGATGGAAGATCTTTTTGATTGAATGACAACTGATTTAACGAAGTACCAAAGTACTGATCTATAATAGATTGATCTACTTCTTCACGATTATGAAGTAGTTTTTTTCTCTTTTTATAGCTTTCAATTGTTTCGATAAATTTTTCCATTGTAACCGGCTTTAACAAATAATGAAATACTCCTTGGCGAATCGATGTTTCAAGCATTGCCTTTTCGGTTGCTGCCGTTATCATAATAATATCAATTTCCGGGTAATTCTCCCGTATATGAGGTAATAAATCAGTACCAAGACGATCCGGCAAATAAATATCTAATAATATAAGATCAACTGTTTGTTTTTTTAACGTATTGATCGTATCCTCAGCATTCAACGCTTTGCCGACTACTTGAACGTCTGGTATTTTTTGTAGAAACCCTTCTTGTACTTGAGCAATACGAAAATCATCCTCTACAATTAACACCTTAATCATGTAGATTGTCTCCTTCTCTATTTTGTATCTTTTTTGGCAGAAACACAGTAAAAATCGCTCCACCATGTTTACGATTCGTTACTTCAATTGTTCCATTTAATGCTTTCACAATTCGCATGACATTAAATAGCCCAAATCCTCTATGACTGCCTTTTGTGGAGGACCCTATCGTGAACAACCCTTCAAACTGTTCAGAAGATATGCCTGGTCCATTATCAGTCACCTCAATAATGATTTCATTACCAATGCCCATTATAGAGAATGTAACCATTTTCTCTTTTTGTGACATAACAGCTTCAAACGCATTGTCAATTAGATTTCCTATAATCGTTATACTATCTGTTATTTCAATATGATCTGGAAGTGGGTCCACATAACTATCAACATCTATGTTCAGCTCTATTTTCTTCTCTGATGCTTTTCCGAGCTTGCCTAATAAAATAGCCTGTATAGTAGGATCTTGTATCTGATTGAATAAAATTTTTGTTTGGTATTGATGGACAAATGACTCCTTCTGAATAAAATCAAGGGCTTCTTGATATCTTTCCAATTGCATAAGACCGGATAATAAATATAATTTATTAGAGTACTCATGAGTTTGAGCTCGTAATCCATCGGAATATTCTCGTACTTCTGAAAGAGTTTCAACCAATTTTTTCAGTTCTGTTTTATCTGTGAAGCTTGCTACAACACCAATGACCTGTCCATTTTCTAAAATAGGAATAAAATTAAAAATAAACACCTTATCATTAATCGCAACCTCAGCATGATGAACGATTTCACCGGTTTCAAGGCCTTGGTCAATTTGTAGTGAAGGCAGAACTTCACTTATATGTTTGTGAATATACTTTGAATTGTCTAAATTCAGCATATTTTTTGCTGAATGATTAATCATTGTAATAATTCCCTGTCTGTTTATAGCAACAATTCCTTCTTTTATCGAAAGTAAAATCGCATTTCTTTCTCTGTACAGGGAGGCAATTTCATGTGGTTCTAGCCCTAATGTATCTTTTCGAATATTTTTTGTTAAATACACTCCACCAATGATTCCCAAACATAGCACAACCAGAGAGGCAAACAGTATGGTCTTCAGTTTTTGATATAAATTTTTATAAATATTTTCTTCCGGAAATTCAACAGCTACTGTTCCGATCACTGAATCATACTGTTCAAAACTTGCGATAATTGGTACTTTTCCGACAAGTACATCACCATTTTCACGAACGACCTCAAAGTTATAAGATCCCCCAAAAGTAAGCACCTGTTCATTTGCATCTTGATGAATTCCAGTACCGACCTCACTTGGATCAGTATGAGAATAGATAATCGTTTCACGATTTTCTACTACGATATTTGATGCATGGATTTGATCTTTTACCTGTTCGGCAATGGGTCGAAAAGTCTCCTCTAATTCATTTTCTTCAATGGCTTCATGAAGTTCAGGCATAAGTGCGATTGTTTTAGCTGTTTGAAGCACAAGCTGTTCCACCTGATTTCTGGAATCAACGAACAATACATAAGAAGAGATTCCGACTAATAAAAGGATGATCATAACGATTAACCCTGTAATTAATGTCAGTATTTTAAATTGTAGGGGGATTTTTTTATACATTCTCATCTTTCGCAACCTTTTTTCAATGTTGTCTAAAAGAGCAAAAGCGCAAGCGCCTTGACCAGCCTAGGGCAAATAAGACAATCTAGAATAGAAGGCGTTATCTGCCTTAAATTCTAAATTGGCTAGGCGCTGGCAGTCTAATAACGCGACGTCAATCTCCACGACTGCATTTGCACGTCCTGTGCTTCGGAGCTGGATGTCGTGCGCTTATCCAAAGTTCAAGAATTTTATAAGTTCCTAAACGAGAGCAAAGGGTCAGACTCCACAATCTGAGCCAAACCCCTAATTAGATCATTTATATATTATATGGAAATGACTCCAATTACTATAGATACAACTAACATGACAAGGGATGTACCGACTGTCCACTTTATTGTGAATTTTTGAAAGTCACCAAATTCGACCTTTGACATCCCAACAAGTAAATAGGTTGAAGCAACTAACGGGCTTAATAAATGGACAGGCTGGCCTAATAAGGAAGCTCTGGCAATCTCAACCGGATTAATTCCATAGGCTGTTGCTGCTTCAGCAATGATTGGAAGCATACCAAAATAATAGGCATCATTGGACATAAAAAAAGTAAATGGCATACTGGTTAAAGCTGTGATAATTGGAAGATAAGAACCTAAAGCATCCGGTATTAATGCAACTAAACTATTCGCCATCGCATCAACCATTTCCGTACCTGACAGGATACCTGTAAATGCACCAGCTGCGAAAACAAGAGACACTACAGCTAAAACATTACCGGCATGTGCTTTAATTCGTTCTTTTTGTTCATCTAAATTAGGATAGTTAATCACGATAGCAATCGCAAATCCAATCATGAATAAGGCAGGCAGTGGCATCACACCTAAAATAAGTCCGATTAGAAGAAGAACCGTCAAAGCAAAGTTTACCCAAATAAGCTTTTGCCGTTTTTCACTCGGTACCTCCAATGTAGCTGCATGTTGGGTAAATGGTGAGCTTTGGTGACCCGGCAGCTTATTCAGTTCCAGGATACCTACTCTTTTTCTTTCTTTCATACCAAATAAATAGGCAACAAAAATAACCCACAGTGCCCCTCCTACCATTGCCGGAATCAAAGGTACAAACACATCAGACATATCAAGACTTAATGCGCTTACAGCTCTTGCCGTTGGTCCACCCCATGGTGTTAGATTTGTTACTCCAACACCCATGATCGCAACACATGGAAGAATTAACGGATTCATTTTTAACCTCTGATAAAGAGGAAGCATGGCCGAAATGGTAATCATATAAGTAGTCGTCCCATCTCCATCAAGTGACACAACTAATGCAAGGACAGCCGTTCCAACGACGATTTTCATCGGGTCTCCTTTTACTGCCTTTAAGATGGTTCCTACAACAGGATCAAATAAACCTGCATCTATCATTATACCAAAATATAAAATAGCAAACATTAGCATCACGCCGGTAGGAGCTAACTGATTAATTCCATCAATTAACATAGGACCCAAATCAGCCCCAAATCCACCTATAATCGCAAACAATACAGGAATAATGATCAATGCAATTAAAGCAGATAACCTTCCTGTCATAATCAGAAACATAAATACAAACACCATGAGAAAACCTAATATCGCTAACATAATAGCCCCCTTTATTGAACACGCTTACAAAAATAATTGTTTGAATAATTAAAATGTTATTTCAACTATAAAGGAAGGGCTACTAAGCGTAAATATTACGTATTATTTAGACTTAAAAAACTATATGAATGTATTATTCTTTTTGTCTCTTATATTCTTTTTGAACATTTTGTTCATAGGGATTCTACTGATCTATGACTAAATATGACTAAAAACATATACTAAAAAGCCTATAAGGTATTCTATAAGCTTTAATAGAAAGGCTGTCTTCGCAAAATTTGTTGCTATATACTAGGCTGGTTGATTTCCTCTCAAGGCTGCTCGCTTTCCGTGGAGAGGGCAATGAGCTTCCACAGGAGTATCACACCTTCTGCTCCAATCAACTCAAAGTTTTTGTTCAAGTAAATCTACTTAATACAACCATAGAAAGAATTAATTTAAAGTTAAAGATGACTATTTAATCTTCAGCCCTTACTTGAATATCCATATAAAGAGTCAATGCCTCGAACAAAAAACCCTTATGATATCCAGTCTTTTGATGAATTTTTTCTACCCACTCTTTAATCCCTATTAATTTTGGCTCTTCTATTAAGCCTTCACTTGTACTTAAAAAGCTTTCCCAGTTGTAAAATTCCCAATGTGCTGTTTCAGATTTAAGAGGTATTCTACATTCCAGCAATGGATTAGGGTGGATGAGGTTTTGACAATATTCAGCTGCTCTTAAAAAGTCATGTAAATCTATGGGCTCTGTTTGAAACAGTTGTGATGATACTTTGCCATTTGGTCGATGGTAATGGATCTGCAATTGATGGTGTTTCTCCTGAACTTGTACCTTCGCAGCGGGAAAAAAGCCTTCCACTTTTTCATCCGTATAGTCGGGACTATTTTTATCAATGAGGATCGGACAAAGCCATTGATCACCTAAATCACAGAAATATCGGTTACCATGCTCATTTACTGCGATAACAGTCACATGTGCATGTTCAGAATTGAGGTCATGAGCAATTGGGTAAGCTTCAATCCCATCCCTTTTAAATTCATCTAGTAGCCAAAGTGCCAAATCAAAGCAATTACCGGTTATGCCATATGCTTGGCGATGTTCCCTCATAAGAGACACATCCCGCTGCTTCTTCTCATATCCTTTGGCGTTATACCAAACTTTCGTTAATGTTTCCATCGGAAAATCATGAAACTTCTCCCAGGTTGAAAGTACGCTTTGTGTTGGATGCATATAAAACACCTTCTTTACAAAACTTATATAGCTTTAGCTTTTAATACAAAACGATGCTGTTTTACATCAAAGAAACCGTTTGTTTGAATAGACTTGTGAATATCTAATAATTTCTTTCCATATGTTAATACGTCAAAATCCGGTATTTGCCAGGGTATCGCCTTTAAGTAATAAACAAGTGCTCCAACATCATAAAAACGCTGGATCGGGTACTCCTCTTTACTAATTAACACTTCAAATCCACTGTTCTCAAGCTCTTCCTTTGCAGTCGTTACATTCCAGTTTTCAAACTCATGGTTGTAAGGTGCCTCTAATGCTTTGTTAATTTCCCAACAATCAGTTCCACCAACTTGCTGTGTTAAAAACACCCCATTTACCTTCATCATTCTTCTGACCTCTTTAGGAGAATATGATTCATGTTTATTTAAAATCAAATCGAATTGATGGTCATTAAAGGGCAGATTGTGATCACCTTCAATAGCTTCCATCTTAACCCCTAAAGGTTCTAAACGTTTTTTTGCAATTTCTACATTGGGCTTGTAACCTTCTGTTGCGAAAATAGCTTTAGGAAATGGTCTTAGCTTAGATAAAAATTCGCCTCCACCAGTCCCCATATCCAGCATTGAGCTGGCAGAGCCAATCAGCTGCTTTGCCATACTTCCATAAGACCATGAAAGTAAATCACTTTTCACACGGTCCGTGTCTGTAATATATGAAAAATCCCAACCTGAAAAAGGCTTGCTTCCATCATTTATTAAATGTAAAAATTGAAGATCTTTTTTCATCATTGTCCCCTTTATATTAGGCTATAATAATAGTAATCTGCCCCTACAAAAATGTCGCATCACCAACATCCACAAACATAGCTTCTCCTGTCATTGCATCAATGGCTCTTACGTGGCCAACCGTTGCCGGGAATGACGGTGAATAGCTTAGCTTATAAATCGCTTTTTCATTTTCATCATACTCACGAGTAAAGACCAGCTCCATTTCAAGCTGATTTTTATAAATTTCCTTTGCTTCATCATATGATATCTTTGGGCTTGTTAGAAGATGTGTGTATAACTCTGGAGCTGGAATATCCAAGTCAAAGTTTGTGATTTTTCCTGTGAATTTACCTACGTCCAAGGTAGATACATGCTGGTCGACCCTAATGCCCTGATGATAGAGATGGAAATAGAATGTGTAGGTTTGTTCATGTTCGATAAATTCTTCCTCATCTACATCATCGTCTTCTATGTCAAAGTCATCTTCTAGATCGATTTCGTCTTCAAATTCATCATCCAGCTCTTCATCTTCAAACTCCTCTTCATCATCGAATTCCTCAAGAACTTCTAAATAAAACCTCTCATTCGCATCAGGAAATAGTTTAAACATGAAATCTATTGCGTTTTTCTTGGCATCCTCTAAGCTGATTTCTTCTCCATCATTTTCAGATTCTTCCCCACTGATCACACCAAGTAGACGTTCTGTTTGTTCGTCAAATTTAAGCTTTACAACATGATTTTCAGGCTCATCCATCTCGAAAGATTCAGAATCAAGTAACTTATTTTTTGTCCATACCTCTGTTTTCTTTCCTTCTTCTATTAAACGATCTAAAAGTCTATATTCAGATGTGATTCCCACTAACTCATATACACTCTTATTCGGAGGATCCTGTAAAGGGATTTTACACTCACCTTTATTCTCCTCACGAATACTAAATGGTTCAGTCCCATCAACTGGTACATCTGTGATATGCTCAATTAAACTGTATGATAGATGGTATTGGGAATCACCATTTTTATACACTTCATGATCATACTGTTCAATGGTTAGGGCAAAGTCCAGCTGATTTATATATTGCTTTAATGCTTCTTCTTTTGTTATGACATGATCATCGTTTTGAATCTCGTACTCTTCCTCTGTAAAGTGAAATTGGGTTACTTGTCCAGCTGTTGATACGGAAACAACGAATCCCATACTATGCAAAAACAATCCATAGGTTTCATCTCTTTTTTCATAGACAACCATGTATGGATTATCTAAATCCAAAATCGCTGAAAGCTCGTACTCTTTCTTTGTTGGATGAAAGGTTTTAAGAAACTTGTCAGCAATAGCTGCAATTTCATCCTTTACGACATCGCCTTGTGTTGTTTCATCAAAAAGAGAAAAGCTCACAAGCTCCCCCTCTTCATTAACTGTATAAGATCCAATCTCTTCGTCAGTTTTTTCATCAATGATGTCAAAAGTCTTTTCTTCATATTCTGATACTCTAGAAATAGCTTTAGAAGGTAAAAAAGGGATTAGTTGTTCAATTATGTTATTCATGGGCTTCTCCATTCACATAAAATTTTCCACTTCCTGTCATACGAATTTTACCTGTTAAAAGTTTCATTTAAATTAGAAAAACACGACTTACCGCCAAGAATGGCGGAAGTCGATGTCTTTTCTTATACTTATCATTCATAAAATTTATATATTTTTTGATCATATAAAAAAGATGACTGTTCATAATGAACAATCATCCGTTGAATTCCTATTTTTATTACATTAAATATACAATTTCGCTTTTCGCCCATGTAATACATAATAAAGGGGAATACATACCAAAATAACCGGCAGCATCCATAGAAAAATGGCGCGATACCCGACAAAAGGAATGAATAACCCTAATAAATATGGTCCTAGCCCCAGACCAATATCATAAAAAATAAAGTATGTTGATGTCGCAAATCCGAAACGATGGGGCTCTGTTACTTTTACCGCAATCGTTTGTGCAATAGAATTAAAGTTACCGAAACCAAGACCGATTAAAGCAGCAGCAACTAACAGCATCCAACTGCTGCTGGCATCACTAAACATATACATACCAACGGCAAATAGCACGATACAAGGATAGACAATGATATTAGGCCCTTTTCGATCCATTAAACGTCCGGTAAAAGGACGTGTTAAAATCGTCGCTACGGCATATACGATGAAGAAAAAGCTTGCTGCATCAACTAAATGGATTTCTTCTGCAAAGAAAGATAAAAATGACATAACTCCTGAATAAGCAAAGCCTATTAATAGGGCAATAAATGAAATTGGTATCGATTTAGGTTCCATGAATTTTGCAATAAATGATTCGTTTGTTTCTTTCTGTTCACCAGTACGAAACATGGATGAATCTAATTTCATAAAAACTAATGCAAGAATCATAATAGCTGATAATAATACATTAAATCCAAAAATATACGTATTCCCATTCTGGAATTTCATTAAAAATATTCCGATAAACGGTCCAATTGCTGTTGCAAGAATAACGCTTAAGCTGTAATATCCAATTCCTTCCCCTTTTCTGGAAGCAGGGAGGATCGAGGCAATAATTGTTCCTGCGGCCGTTCCTATTATTCCAACAAAAATCCCCTGAATAAAACGATTAAATAGTAAAAAACCAATATTGATTTCAATAAAGTACAAACATGCACTAATGAAAAATAATACAACACCCATCGTCAATATTTTTGATGGACCTAATTTGCCGATGAATCGCCCTGTAAAGAGCCTTCCCACCAATGCTCCGATTACATAAATACTTGAAACCAGACCAGCAATACTAGTTGATACATGATAGGTTTCGATAGCATAGCTGGCAATTGTTACGATTAATAAGTAAAACATTAAAATCGATAAAAAATTAATTAATGAGATCACAATAAAATTTCTTGACCATATCTTATCCTTCATATTTCTTTAATCGCTCCTCCAACACCATTACCTGTTCTGCCCATTCTTTGACCATTTCATCCGAGAACGGTTCTGTGACGAATGATTGAAGTTGCATCACTTTGTCAGATACTTTTTGGCATAGAGTATGTCCTTCTTCAGATAATGATAAGTATTTTTGTCGTTTATCTTCACCACTTGTGAATTCTAGTAAACCCTGTTCGTTTAATTTACGGACTAATGAAGACACAGTTGGTTTTTCAACTGACCATTCTTTGACGATATCCATACTAGTACATCCTTCATTTTTATAGACATGCTGCAACACAAGCCATTGTACGGCTGTAATGCCATTTGCTGAACAAATCTCTTGAAGACGAAGTACATACAACTTATTAAAACGGTAGATGATTGAAAATAAGTTCATGCTTGACCCCCTTTATAGTTAGTATCCCTAACTAACTATATGATATGTTATCTTGTTTGTAAAGTTTTAAGCTTGATATGCAAATTTTTAAAACTTTGTTTGACGTAAGGAACAGGTCCGTTCCATTGCGCTCCACTAACATTTCAAAACTGATTTCTAGTGTACAAAAAAGGCATCTTCTCATCATCAATGAAAATGCCTTTAAGGTAAACTGATTTACATAAACATTGCTGACAAGCCAAGAAACACTAAAAATAAAATGATTAGCTGAAGAACAATCCCAACTATACTGCAAATTCTTCCTGCGATCGCAAGTCCATATCCATTTTCATGGCGGGTTCTTATCTCAGATAATGCCTTTGATGAAAAAATGACACCAATTATACCTAATATAAAACCTATATAAGGTATAACAATTGCTAGTATTCCTAAAGTTAAGGCTGCTATTGATTTACTATTTATCTGCTCCATAAATGACCACCTATTCACTATCTTTCCTTGAAAAATAAGGACCACACCAGCCCTTTTCATGTGTCACAACAAAGGTCCATGTAAACTCTTTATCTACTATGTATACATCTTCTTCGTCAATTAAATCTATTGCTTTTATAGTTGAAGCATTTTTAATTAAGAGAGCATGGTCGTAGTGTTGGTAAAACAGGTAACAGAACGTTTTAGGTTCCCTATTAAAAGCTTTCTCAGCTTTTTCCTTTTCTAAGCATTTCTTTTTCTCATAACTAAAAATATGCCATAGGTAGCCACATAAACCATCTTCATCGTAGAGAAAGATTGATTCCTTCTCTTGGTGAGTAAGATGTCCTGCAAATTCCTCATCCCAACGATTTCGTAAATAGGCACCCCAGGCAGGGATTTCTTTTGCTTGTATCTTTTTGTTTTTTAAAATCTCGACTATATCCATAACTTCCTCCTACATACATGAAGACTAATCATCATTTGAAAACAAGTAATCTTTTTTCTTCAAAGAAATATTTAACACCAATCCTAATGCTATCATGCATGACATGACAGAGCTTCCTCCATAACTAAGTAGGAGTAAAGGAATACCCGTAATTGGCAAGAGTCCTGAAACCATCCCAATATTCTGAAAAACGTGAAATGTAAATAACGTTGCGACTCCAATACAAATCAATGTATTAAATAGATCTCCTCGTGAATATATCGCTATTACTATTAATCTATATACAAGCAGAAAATAAAGGGCAATAACAATACTAGCTCCAAAAAAACCAAATTCCTCAGACACAATCGTAAAAATGAAATCTGAATGGGCTTCTGGTATATAGACCTCACTATTCAAATACCCTTTTCCATCTAACATACCGGAACCAATCGCTAATAACGATTGTTTTAATTGATATCCAATATCTTGTGAGTTTCCAAACGGATCAAGCCATGAGTAGATTCGGTTTAACTGATATTCTCCAAAGAAGTTTAATAGAAACTCCGGATAAAATATAAATAAAACAACAAGTAAACCAATCCCAGTTACGGCGATTCCTATAAAGGCCATTATTATTCGCCAATTCATATCAGAAGCAAAAACAATACCTGAAGTAATGACAAGCATCACAAGTGATGAGCCAAAATCATTTTGCTTCAACACTAATAAGATTGGTATTAAAGCGACAACCGCGATTTTTAAAAGAAGGAAAAAATCTTGCTTAATATGATGATTTGGGGCATTTTCATCGTGTTTTTTTATAACACGTGAAAGCATCAGTATTAGAAATATTTTCATATATTCCGAAGGCTGTATAGAACCTATTCCAGGTACAATATACCACGACTTTGCTCCATTGCGATAAGGTGCAATTGATTCCGGTGCAATGAGAATTCCGAGCAGCAAAACCACACCTAATCCATAAAGATATGGGGTGATCTTTTGAATTTGTTCACTATCAAAAAGAAAGATAAATGTAGCGATCACTGTGCCTAGAGCAAACCAAATCAACTGTTTCATCATGAAATCTTCACTATATTGAGCGTATTTTTCTGCACTTGAAATAGCCACACAGCTGCAAATCATAATGAGGAAAATGAAAAATACAAGTGTATAATCAAAATAATTTCGATCTTTTGTAAACATAACATCACCATTATTCTTTTTAACTAAATTCTTACATAACCTTACAAATTTTAACATAACTTTTAGTGTTTTTGTTCGATATTTTAAAACGGATATAAAAAAGCACCTACAAATTTTTGTAGATGCTTTTCATAATTAGATACAAGGTTTTTCACTATTAGACGACTTCAGAAATCACTATTCCTTTACGGAACCAACAACAATACCTGTAATAAAATATTTCTGTAAAATTGGATAAATGAGTAATAATGGAATAGTAGAAATAACGATTTTAGCAGCGTTTAAGTTTCTATTTGAAACTTCCATTACATTCTCCAATTGACTGGAGTTTGCACCTGCTTTTAACATATCTTGAATATCAATTGATAATGCTTGAATATATGTCATTAACGGGTAATTGCTCACCTTTGTCATATAAATCAATCCTGAGAAAAAGTCATTCCAGTTTCCAACAATACTAAATAATGCAACGGTTGCTAGTGCTGGTAGAGAGACAGGAATATACACCTTTATCAACACTTGCCACGGGTTGGCGCCGTCCATAATCGCTGCTTCTTCTAACGATTTTGGTACACCTATGAAGAAATTCATAACCAAAATAATACTAAAAATCTGGACTGCTCCAGGTAATACCAAGGACCATATAGTATTAAGGAGATCTAAGTTTTTCACTATTAAATAAGTAGGAATCATCCCCCCATTAAACAACATGGCAAAAATAATGAGATTCATATAGATATTTCTGCCTCTAAAATGTCTTTTTGACTTAGAAAGCGGGTATGCCATTAAGACAATTAAGATCATATTAATAATGAGCGAAAGAATCACTCGTTGAATCGAGATAGAAAATGAGCGCCAAAATTGGCTATCCTCCATGATCATCGTATAGGCTTTTGTTGTAAAATTGATAGGTGTTAAACCTACAGCATTTGCGGCAACAGCCTCACTACTACTAAAAGAAATAGCAACAATATTCCATAATGGCAGGAGACAGATTAGTCCTAAAAATAGGACGATTGTATAGATGATCACTTTTCCTAAACGCCCTGAAAAAGTCTTATTCTGTACCACAATCCTCTACCTCCTTAAAATAACTTTCGATCTGTGTATTTTTTAGCAGCATTGTTTGCTGATAAGATTAAAATTAATCCTATTAATGACTTAAATAAGCCTACTGCTGTACCAAAGCTATATTCACGGCCGAGTAGTCCAATTCTGTATACATAAGTGTCCAGAATGTCTCCTGTTTCATAAACCATAGGTGAATAAAGATTGTAAATTTGGTCAAAACCGGCATTCAATATATTAGGAAGACTGAGAATAGCTAATAAAAGAATGATAGGCAGCATACCTGGAAGTGTTATGTGCCAAACCCGCTTCCACCAACTGGCTCCATCCATACTTGCTGCTTCATGAAGCCCGGGGTCTATTGCTGTTATTGCAGCTAAATAGACAATGGAATTAAATCCAAATTCCTTCCAAACATCTGTCCCAATGATTAACGGTTGAAATAGCTTATTACTTCCAAGAAAGTTGAGCTTTTCAAAACCCAGAAAAGTTAAAATTTGATTTACAGTTCCGTCAAGGTTAAACATATTTACCACAACAGATGCCAATACAACCCATGATAGAAAATGAGGTAAATAGACAACGGTTTGAATCGATTTTTTTAACATCTTAACCCTAACTTCATTTAATAAAATGGAAAATACAATTGCCATTACTGTTCCTATTATGATTTTCCCAAGTGCGATGACAAGTGTGTTTGAGAATATTTGACCGATATCAGGTAATGAAAACATATACGTAAAATGATCAAATCCAACAAATTCAGACCCTAGCATTCCTTTTGCTGGAATATAATCCTGAAAAGCCATGATGATCCCAAACATTGGGATATAACTGAAGATGAATAAAAAGATCATTCCGGGCAAAAGCATAAGATGATACGAAGCTTCTATTTTAGTCAATCTTCTTCTTTTTTTCTTTTGATAGATGGGCTCAACATTTGTATTTGCATGCTCTATCTGTTTCATAACATATTCTCCCTCCTTATAGAATAAGGACTGCCAAGCAGCCCTTACAGTTGTAGACCAAGTATAAACACTAGCCCCCAGACTGATTGAAAACGCTTGCCTTTCGAGGCACGAAGCCTTGTGAGGAGCAGAGTTACCGGGGTTGGTAATGAGCACCGCAGCAAGGTGAGTAACGAAGAAAGCGAGCGTTTGCCAACAGTCTGTAAGGACTGCCAAGCAGCCCTTATTTAGGATTCCTTACTCCTCTTCGGCAAGGACTTCTTCAATTTCAGCGATGATTTCATCTCCACCTTGACTTTTCCAATTGGATACAAAGGTATCAAAATAATCAAGAGGCTCTGCACCTGTGACAATTTTAATAAAATCTTCTTCTTCTAGTTTCAGAAGGTTCGCACCTTTTTTCTCTAATGTCTCCGTATTTCCGAAGTATACAGGAGTTACCCAATTGAATTTATCCTCTTTTGTCAGTTTATCGATCAAGCCCATACCTTTTACTCGAGAATGATATTTTGACCAATCCGCTGTATCAGCTTCTGTAGGATTTTCTGTATATTTCATAATACTTGTCGCTGCGTCTCTTGCTTCAGATGACGCGATTTCTTCCATCTCAATTTCACCATTAACTGCACCCATTATATTTGAATAGTCGAATAATAAATTATCAGATTTTAATACTTCGATATTAAACGGTCTTGTTGAACCATCAACACCAAGTTCTTTGTATTCTGCAACCTCTGGATAATCAGTTGCTAAATCTTTCGAATTTGCTAGTTCATCATAGAAAAGATTCAAAATCTCTATGGCTAATTCAGGATGTTCATAGTCTTTTCTAACAACGATAAATGCTCCAGTTGGGTTCGTGTGAGCAACATTTACTTTTCCATTTTCATCTTCTAATGCATACGCTTCGAAATTTGCATTCTTATCCATTTCTCTTACAGTCGATAATCCCCAATCCGGAATATGCCATGGCCCAGTTACAATACCTGTTTGTCCGTTTGTTACAAGAGCCATGATGTCATCCCATGTTCTTGTTCCAAACTGTGGATCAAGGATCCCTTCCTTATACCAATCAGACAAGACACCTAGTGCCTGCTTTGTTCCCTCTGTTATGGAGCCATTCGTGATATTTCCATTTTCATCTTCCAGCCAAAATCTAGGATACGCATTAAATATTCCGGCAATGGATGTCATATTAAGCGCAGAGCCTCCGTAGCTTCCGGAATTTAACCAGTAAGCCATAGGAATTCCGATAGGATTGCCTGTTCCTCCAGGATCCTTTTCAATAAATGCCTTTGCCGTTTTTTCTAGCTCATCTAATGTAATGAGACGGTCACCATCAGCATCAACTTCCAATCCCAGCTTTTCTGTCCAGTCTTTACGAATCCAAATCATATTAGGAGCTTCATCCCCAATTGTCGCCGGAAGCGCCATTAGTTGTCCGTCAAATGATGCATCTTCTAAGCTTCTTCCGTCATATGAATTGTATATACCTTTAATGTAATCGCTTGCATTTTCGTCATAAACATCCGATAAATCTGCTATTAAGTCATTCTCAACCAACTCTTTCAATTCTTCTCTTGAATCAACCCGCATCATATCAGGGAGTTCTCCAGAAGAAATAGCAAGTGCAACCTGTCTTGTATAATCTTCTCCTTCACCTTCAAATGCATTGACGATTTTCGCACCTAATTTCTCTTCTACTAGACGAGTATAGGCATTATCCTCATACGTATCGCCTTCAGGTAATTTCGGATTTGCTGACGTTACACGTCCCATTTTAATGACCTTTTCTCCATTCTCTGACGCAGAATCTGATGCATTTGATGGCTCTTTCTCTACACATGCCACTAAAGAAACTGTCATAACAGATACTATGGATAGCATGGTAATCCGCTTAAATATTGAGTTACGCTTCATTGTTCTCCCCCTCGTATTTCCCTTTTTGTATAAGCCATGTCTTTGGCACACTTTTAGTGTAATGGTTTTAGCTTTCTTCAAAAATATTAAATAAACCGTTTTCATGTACTTTTTTCCGGAACATTTTTCACTAATTAACTTCCCAAAAAAACTCAATGATATAATGAACTAATATTATATCTCGGAGGGAAAAATATGTATCGAATCTTAATTGTAGATGACGAAAAAGACGAACGAAACGTTATTCGTTTTCTTCTCAATAAATACCGTTTTCAACTTGATATAATGGAAGCAAGTAATGGAAAAGAGGCTCTTACTCTATTAAGGAAACATTCTGTTCATATTTTATTTACAGATATTAAAATGCCTTTTATTGATGGGATTGAGTTAGCTACAAAAGCGCGAGAACTTTATCCTGCTATTCAAACCATCTTTTTTAGTGGCCATGATGATTTTGACTATATAAAAAAAGCTCTATCATTACGAGCTGTTGACTATATTTTAAAGCCGGTAAAGCCTGATGAATTTCTACAAACACTTCGTTCAGTCATACAAAATATTAAAACTCAGGAAAAAGAACTTGCAGAATTAGAAGCAAATACAGAACTCTTAAAAACCCATATTCTTAATCGCCTTATAAATAAGACACCTTTGCAAAAACTTAAAAATGAATACCCTTCCATCAATTTCGACTTTTTAAGCGATTATTCACACATGGTTTTAATGCAGTTTGATGAACCTTTTTTCGATCGACTTCCTAAGGAAAAAGATACTCTATTTTTCTATCAAACAATCGAAAAAACTATTCGAAATTTCTCATGCAACTTCATTGATCTTAATCCTTTTCAAATTCTATTGTTAGTTAAGAAGAATGGAGAGAACTCCATAAACACTGAGCAGACTGCAACAAGAATCCAAAAACAAATTCATGAAGAATACGGTATAAACTGTTTTACCTCGATCAGCACGAAACTGTCATCACCTAGTGAGATGCCAAGGCTCTACGAGGAGTTGGAGAAGGATATCGAAGATCGTTTTTTCTATTCCGATACCTATGTATGTCCAAAAGAAGCCCCACAAATCGAAGATAAAGGAAATCCTGAAGGAGATGATGACCTCCTTCAGGCCATAAAAAATGCTGTTACATTTGCTGATATTGTTAGTTTTAAACAAAATATGAACCTTTTGTTCGAAAAGTACCGTGTAAATTTGGAAATATCTCATATCTATGTGCGATTTTTATTTTCAAAACTATTACAACTGCTAGTGTGTGATCTGCCCTTATATGATAAAAAAACCATTAATAAAAAAATGGAGGAAATATATTCCTGTCATCATTTTTCTGATATTGAAGAGATTTTAACATCCGTACAAAATGAGATTATAAAAAAATTGGAGGATGAGAGAAAATCTCCAAAACATGTGATCCAAATTGTAAAAAAATATATACAAGAACATTACCAAGAAGATTTATCTTTGAATTTATTGTCTGAACAAGTCTACTTATCACCAGGATATCTAAGTGAAATATTCATCCAGGAAACAGGTTGCGGGATCAATAAATATATTAAAAATCTAAGAATGGAAGTTGCTAAAGATCTACTCAATCACACAAACATGAAAGTGAATGATATATGTCATAATGTTGGCTATCAAAATCTCTCATACTTTGTTCGGAGTTTTCGGGAGCATTTCGGAGCAAGTCCGGAAAAATACCGCCAAAGGGATAAAAAAATGAAAGAGAACTCATCATGATGCACAATATAAACAATTGGTTTAAAAACCTAAAATTCAGAAATAAAATCCTATTTATCTGTTTACTATCAGGTCTGCTCCCAGTCATTACATTAGGAAGTTTCTGGTATAATCAGGTACAACATTTATTCATTACACGCGAAAATGACGTGCTAGATGAATCTCTTAATCAGGCAATCTCAAGCCTTGATTATAAAGTAAACACTTATTTTGATGCAATGAATCATATCGTTTGGAATGAAGATGTAAAAAGAGGTGTGACATCTACTTATGACAATAACTATGAAATGTTTTTATTTTATCACTATACACTTGATCCACTATTAAACACTTCGAAGTTTTTACAAACAGATATTAATAGAATTACGATTTATAGTAATAATGAGATGCATTCACACGGTGAGAGCCTCAGACCTTTATCAGATATTGAACAATACAGTTGGTTTGAAAGCATTTCAAAAGCATCCACACCAACATTAATCGTATCAGCTAAAGAGAAATCATTCGAAGTTGCCAGCCAATTATTTGATCGTCACCATAATACAACCAATATCGTTTACATGGATATCGATTATGAAAATGTGTTTGAATCAATGTCCACCTTATATGAAGATAATTACGGACTCATGATTCTTGATGAACATGATAAACCCGTGTTTCAAATAAACCAATTTTCAGAGACAAATATGTCCTATGCGCTAACAGAAAACGAATTGTTAAAACAAGTAAGTGAGGATACATTAAAAGAACACTATATCTATAAGAAAGCTGAACTTACCCCTTATAACTGGACGGCCTATCTTTATCGTCCGTATAGTACAGTCTCTGCTTCTTCTTTCGGACTTGAGCTTACCTTTTTTATCGTCGTTCTTTCCTCTATCCTAATTTTGTTTTTATCAATTTATTTTCTTTCAAAAGTGGTCGTACGACCGTTAATCATGTTATCTAAAAATATGGAACAGGTTGAAAAAGGGGAATTGATCGTAACTGTGACCAACACTGCATCTGATGAAATTGGTCACTTAATTCAAAAGTTTGGGAATATGGTTCATAAATTAAACACAATGATTAATGAAGTATACAAAAGTAAAATAGCTCGTCAAGAATATGAGATGAAAGCCTTACAAGCCCAAATTAATCCTCACTTTTTCTATAACAGCCTGTCTCTGATTAACAGCAAGGCAATTATGGCTGATCAAGAGGATATTAGTCAAATGGCTCAATATCTTTCAACATTTTATCGTACGACATTGAATCAAGGAAAAAATACTATTTCTGTTAAAGATGAACTTAAAAATACAACTTCCTATATTCAAATTCAACGAATGATGCATTCCGATTCATTTGAGGTACATTGTGAAGTAGAGAAGGATATTCTTGATTACACAATGATTAATCTCCTTTTACAGCCGTTAGTGGAAAATGCGATCAATCATGGGATTGACCACAAAGTAACGCCCGGTAAAGGAATCTTAACCATATCAGGTAAAAAAACTGGGGATCGCTTAATTTTCACAGTTTCTGATAATGGTTGTGGAATAGAACCTGAAAAGCTGGAAACCATTTTAACCAACAAAACAAAGGGTTATGGAGTACGAAATGTCCACCACCGTGTACAACTTTCTTACGGTGAGGAGTTTGGTTTATCTTATCAAAGCGAAGTCAATAAAGGAACAACCGTAACCCTTACGATTCCTAAAAGGCGGTAAGGGTTAGTAATTAGGTCTAGCTGTATGATTAAAAACGCCTCTCACCCTTATTAGTGAGAGGCGTTTT
>Ga0182742_1001245_pt1 | contig 33713 bp, 30 predicted proteins | sample eDN5th37CBELigMG_FD_128880 | JGI IMG/M metagenome (GOLD analysis project Ga0182742, IMG submission 128880) | Enriched Miracle-Growth compost microbial communities from Emeryville, California, USA - eDNA 5th pass 37_C BE-Lig MG (version 2)... ... | reverse complement strand
GCCGGCGGCGGATCCGGCGGCGGTGCCGGGGAAGGTTCCGGCGGCGCGAGCTGCACGCCGGGAGAGCCGTGCACGCCGGACGAGCCCTGCAGGGAAGGCCGCATCGTCTGCCACAACGGCGCACCGGTTTGCGAGCCGTCGCGCCCGCTCCCCGACGACACGCCCTGCGGCGAGGGGAGCTTCTGCAGCGGGGGGAGCTGCGTGGCGTGCGAGGCGGGCGCCGCCTGCGTGCCCGCCGATCCCTGCCACGTCGGCACCAGGAGCTGCGACGGCGCGGCGCCCGGCTGCACCGACACCGGCGTCGCCGTGGAGGATGGCTTCCCCTGCCCCGGCGGGATGTGCCTCGGGGGCAGCTGCCTGCGCGATCTTCACGTGGTGGTCGAGCAGGGCGGCGCGCAGCAGGGCCTGGTCAACTCGATCCTCGAGGAGACGCTGGTGGTGCGGGCGCTCTTCGGGGACGTGCCCGCGGCGGGCCTTGCGCTGGCGTTCGTCCCGCCGGCCGGCGGGGCGGTCCGCCCCCTCGCTGCCACCACCGACGACGCGGGCGCGCTCCGCGCGCAGGTCCGCCTCGGGCGCAGCGCGGGCACGCAGATCGTCACCGTCGAGAGTGCGCTCCTGGGCGAACCCGTCTCCATCGAGTTCGAGGCGCTCGGCCCCGCCCCGGGGACCGTCTACCCGGTGGCCAACGCCGCGGCCAAGCTGGGCGAGGCGGCCACCGCTCTGCCCGCGCCCGCGACCGAGGCAGCGATCGCCGCCCCGGTGGCCCTCGCCGCCCAGGGCGACGGCACGGCCTTCGTCGCCGACGCGAACTGCAGGATCCTCCGCGTCACACCCGTTGGCGTCCTCGAGCGGATCGCCGGCACCTCCTGCGGCACACCCGCAGGCGACGGCGGCCCCGCCCTCGAGGCGCGGATGGCGTCGATCGGTGGGCTGGCGGTCGACGACACGGCGGGCGTGCTCTACCTGAGCGATCCCACCGCCGGGGCGATCCGCCGCGTCGACCTGCACGGCGGTGGAATCGAAACCGTCGCCGGCGGAGGGACCACCACCCTCGGCGACCAGTGGGATGGCGCCCCCGCCCGGTCGGTTCGCCTCGACGCCCCCACCCGGCTCGACCTCGATCTCGACGGGCGGCTCCACCTGGTGGCGGCAGGCAGCGGCCAGGTGCTCCGCTACGATCCGGAGGTCGACCTCGTCACCCTCCTCCTTCCCGCGAATACCCCGGATTGCGCCGGCGCGGAGCGGGTCTTCGCCGGCTGCGCCCGGGGCTGCGACGTGGCGGCGGCGGCGAGCGGCGCCACCTGGGTCGCCGGGGAGGTCTGCGGCGGCGGGAGCGCGGCGCGCACGCCCGGCGTGATCTCCGTCCACCCCCTGACCGGCGCGCACACCGTCGTCCTCGGCAACCCCGCCGGCTCCACCGCGGACGGGGTCGCCGTGCACGAGGTGCTGCTGGAGGAGGTGCCCTCGATCGACTTCCAGGGCGCGCGCTTCGTCTTCACCGACCCGGGGAGCCACAGGATCCGCTGGATCGACGCGGGCCCGGGCACCGTCCACACCCTCCTCGGCAACGGCTGGCCCGGCACCGGCGGCGATTTCGGGCCGGGCGCCGAGGCGCAGACCGAGGGTCCGGTGGACGTGGCTGCCGCCATCACCGGCGACCTCTACTTCCTCGAGGCGGGGAGCGGGGCGGTGCGGACGCTCCTGCCGTAACACCCGCGCCCGATCTGCGGTAGAAGCGGCGCGTGCCACCTGTCACCGAACGGCTCGACCGCTTCTTCCACGTCCGGGCGCGGGGCTCCACCGTGGGCACCGAGGTGCGCGCGGGCGTCGCCACCTTCCTGACGATGGCCTACGTGCTCTTCGTCAACCCGCAGATCCTCGCGGAGGCGGGGATGCCGCCGGGGGACGTGGCCACCGCCACCGCCCTCGGCGCCGCCGTCGGCACCCTGGCGATGGCCTTCCTCGCCAACTACCCCTTCGCCCTCGCGCCCGGCATGGGCCTCAACGCCTACTTCACGTACGGCGTGGTGATCGGGATGGGGCAGAGCTGGCAGACCGCCCTCACCGCGGTCTTCGTCGAGGGACTGGTCTTCCTCGCCCTCTCCTTCGGCGGCGTGCGGACGATGATCGTCGACGCGATCCCCCACACCATCAAGGTGGCCACCTCGGCGGGGATCGGCCTCTTCCTCGCGCTGATCGGCTTCCGCAACGCGGGGCTGGTGGTGGACGACGCGGCGACGCTGGTGGGGCTGGGGGATCTGCGCACCGCCGGCGTGGCGCTGGCGCTCCTCGGCGTGGCGCTCATCGCCGCGCTGGAGAGCCGCAAGGTGAAGGGCGGCCTCCTCGTCGGCATCCTCGCCATCACCCTGATCTCCTGGGCGACCGGCCTGGCGCCGCCGCCGCAGAGCTTCTTCGCCCTTCCCTCGCTGCCGAAGGAGACCTTCCTCGCCTTCGACTTCGGCGAGATCCTCACCGGCAAGCTGCTGGTGGTGGTGATCGCCTTCCTCTTCGTCGACATCTTCGACACCGCGGGCACGCTGATCGGCGTGGGGCGCATCGGCGGCTTCCTCGACGAGAAGGACCGGCTGCCCCGCGCGGATCGCGCCTTCGCCGCGGACGCGCTGGGAACGGTGGCCGGCGCGGCGGTGGGGACCAGCACCGTCACCACCTTCGTCGAGTCGGCGGCGGGGGTGGAGGAAGGGGGCAGGACCGGGCTCACCGCGCTGACGGTGGGCGCGCTCTTCCTCCTCGCCCTCTTCTTCGCGCCTGTCTTCACCGCGGTTCCCGCGGTGGCCACCGCGCCGGCGCTGGTGGTGGGGGGGGCGCTGATGATCGGCGGCGTCCGCGACCTGCCGTGGGGCAGGCTCGACGAGGCGGTGCCCGCCTTCCTCACCGTGGCGTTGATGCCCTTCACCTACTCGATCGCCAACGGCGTGGTCTTCGGCCTGCTCTCCTGGGTGGCGATCAAGGTGCTGAGCGGCAGGGGCCGCGAGGTCCACGGGGTGCTGTGGATCCTCGCCGCGCTCCTGCTCGCCTACTACGCCTTCCTGCGGACGTGAGGCTCAGTAGCACTCGGTGTCGGTAGCGTCCGCCGAGACGGTGACGAAGCCGAAGGGCGTGCCGTTGATGCGCAGGGTGTACTGCCCCTCGTCGAGGGCGGGCACCTCGCAGGCGACGAACCCCGTCGCGCAGGCCACCGGCCCCTCGTGCTGCTCCTCCCTGACGGCGCAGAGCTCCTGGGTGACGGTGAAGAAGAGGTCGCCGCCCTCGCGCTCCACCTCGCAGGCGAGGTCGGCGCACTCCTCGTGATCGCCCGGCTGGAGACGGATGGTGAGCGGCTGCCCCGGCGCGAAGGTGGATCGCTCGCTGCAGGTCCCGGCCACGCCGAGCGGCTGGACGTACGGACAGCTCGCGTCGTCGTCGTCTCCCCCGCAGGCGCCGATCGCGAGGGCTGCAGTCACCACGAAGAGGAGCCGTTTCATGGGTGGAATTGTGCATTCCGAATGCACGTCTGTAAATCGCATCGCCCCGCCGTCCGATTCCTGCCTCCGATCGGTTAAGGTGCGCGCCCCCACCGGCCAGAAGGGAGCCCGACATGATCCGCACCCTGCTCGCTCCGCTCCTCGTCGCACTGCTCCCCGCATCGGCGGCGGCCACGGGGCGCATCGTCAACGTCCAGGCTGCCGCCTCCCGCGACGCGGAGGAGGGGCTCTCCGGCGAGCTGGGCGCCTCGCTGCGCTGGGCGACCGGCAACACCGACCTCACCCAGGCCTCCGGCTCCGCAGCGGCGCTCTACCTCACCGGGCCGCACCGCTTCTTCCTCACCGCCCGCGCGGTCTACGGCATCGAGGACGGCGAGACCTCGGTCAACAACACCTTCGAGCACCTCCGCTACCGCCGCCGCTTCGAGGACTGGCTGAGCGGCGAGAGCTTCGTGCAGCACGAGTACGACGAGTTCCGCCGCCTCCAGCTCCGCGCCCTCTTCGGCCTCGGCCCCCGCTTCGATCTGCCGCTGCCGCCGGGCCACACCGCCGCGGTGGGCAGCGCCTGGATGCTGGAGTACGAGCGGATCAGCGACGACGGACTGCCCGACGCGGGCGACCAGCAGCTCAACCACCGCTGGTCCAACTACGTCGCCGTCGGCGCCGCCGTGGTGGAGGGGATCTCCGCCCTCCACACCAACTACTGGCAGCCGAAGTTCGACGACTTCGCCGATTACCGCTTCCTGAGCGAGACCTCGGTGGTGCTCGACGTGAAGGAGTGGCTGGCGGTCCAGATCTCCTTCGTCGCCGCCTACGACAGCAGGCCACCGGCGGACGTGGACACGCTCGACACCAACCTCGGCACCTCGCTCCTGTTCCGGATCTAGATCGCGATCCCGATCTTGCCGAAGTGGAGCCCCGCCCGCTCGTGGCGGAAGGCCTCCGCGAGCTGATCGAGGGGGAAGGTGCGATCCATCACCGGCTTGATCCCCGTCGCCTCGAGCGCCCGCACGAAGTCGAGCTGGTGGGCGCGGCTGCCCACCATCAGCCCCTGGAAGCGGATCTGCCTGGCGAGGATGAGCGGCAGCGGCGCCGGCGCGGAGAAGCCGGAGAGCGCGCCGACGAAGGCGATGTGGCCCCCCGCCCTGCAGGCGATCGCCGACTGGTCCAGCGTCCTGGGGCCGCCCACCTCGAGGACGTGATCGACGCCGCGGCCGCCGGTCCAGTCGAGGGCGCGCCTGCCCCAGTCCTCGTGGGTCTTGTAGTTGATCGTGTGGTCGGCGCCGAGGGCGCGGAGCCGCTCCAGCTTCTCGTCCGACGAGGAGGTGGCGATCACCGTGGCGCCCATCGCCTTGGCGAGCTGCAGGCCGTAGAGGGAGAAGCCGCCGGTGCCCTGCACCAGCACCACCTCCCCCGCCTTGAGCGGGCCGTCCACCACCAGCGCCCGCCATGCGGTGAGGCCCGCCGTGGTGACGGTGGCCGCCTCCACGTGGTCCCAGCCCCGGGGCGCGCGGGTGAAGGCGGTGGCGGGGCGCACCACCACCTCGCGGGCGTAGCCGTCGATCCCATCGCCGGGGACCTCGGAGAAGGCGGCGATCCGATCGCTCGTCTCGCCGTCGATCCAGCGGGGGAAGAAGGTGGAGATCACGCGGTCGCCCACCGCGAACTCGGTGACGCCCTCGCCCACCGCCTCCACCACGCCGCCTGCGTCGGAGAGGGGGATGCGCCCGTCCGCGGCGGGCATCTTGCCGGCGCAGACGAGGAAGTCGTGGCGGTTGAGGGAGCTGCCGTGGACGCGGACCCGGATCTCGCCGGGGCCGGGCGCCCCCGGATCCTCCATCTCGACGAGCTGGAGCTGCTCGAGCCCTGCAGGGGTGCCGATCCGGATCGCCTTCATCTTCTGCCTCCCGCTTGCGGTGTCGGTCCCTTCGTAGCGCAAAGCGGGCGGGCGCGCGCGCTCAGCGTCCGGGGCCGCGCCGGATCCCGTGCTCGGGAAGCGTGCCGGGGGTGCTCCGGTTGGCGGGAGCGGGGGGCTGGGTGTCGGCGGTGGTGCGGGGGCCGTGGTGGTGGCCGCCCTCCACCGCCTCGTCCGGCTGCTCGCCGGGGCGCTGGCTCTCGTGGCGATCGATCGAGGTGTCTTCGGGGCGATGGGGCATCTCGTCTCCTCCTCCCGGAAGGCTGGCCATCATCCCTTGACCACGCCCAGCGGCCGCAGCCGCGCCACCTTGCGCGCGATCCCTGCCTCGTGGACCACGTCGACCACCCGGTCGACGTCCTTGTAGGCGACGGGCGCCTCCTCGGCGAGCTCGGCGTTGGACGGCGAGCGGACCACGATTCCCTGCGCCTCCATCTCCCGGCGCAGCCGGGCGCCCTGCACCTGCTTCCTGCTGGCGGTGCGGCTCATGGCGCGGCCGGCGCCGTGGCAGGTGCTGGCGAAGGAGAGCTCGGCGGCGGCGTCGGTCCCCACCAGCACGTGGGAGGCGGTGCCCATGCTGCCGGGGATGAAGACCGGCTGGCCGATGCCGCGGTAGGTGGCGGGGATCTCCTCGCTGGAGGGGCCGAAGGCGCGGGTGGCGCCCTTGCGGTGCACGCAGAGCCGCTCGCCGTCGTAGGTCTCGAGCTTGGCGGTGTTGTGGGCCACGTCGTAGACGAGGCGCAGCTCGGCGTGCGGACCGATGATACGGGCGAAGGCCTCGCGCACCCGGTGGGCGATGACGGTCCGGTTGCAGAAGGCGAAGTTGGCGGCGGCGGCCATGGCGCCGAAGTAGCCCGCCCCCTCCCGCGAGGAGAGCGGCGCGCAGGCGAGCTGCCGATCGGGCACCTCGATGCCGTAGTGGGGCATCACCGCGTCCATCACCTTGATCCAGTCGCTCGCCACCTGGTGGCCGAGGCCGCGGGAGCCGGTGTGGATGAGCACGGTGATCCGCCCCTCGGCGAGGCCGAGCGTCCTGGCCGCCTTCTCGTCGAAGATCCGGTCGACCACCTGGATCTCGAGGAAGTGGTTGCCGCCCCCCAGCGTGCCGAGCTGGCTCCTGCCGCGGTTCCTGGCGCGCTCGCTCACCTGATCGACGCGCGCCCACTCCAGCCGCCCGCCCGACTCGATGTGATCGAGATCCTCCGGGAGGCCGATCCCCTTCTCGCGCACCAGCCAGGGGACGCCCTCGGCGAGGATGTGGTCGAGCTCCTCGTGCTCGAAGACAGTCCTGCTGCTCCTGCCGAAGCCCGCGGGGACGGCGCGGGAGAGCTCGTGGGTGACCGCCTCGATTCTGCTGGCGACGGCGCCGTGCTCGAGGTCCGAGACGAGGAGGCGCACGCCGCAGTTGATGTCGAAGCCGATGCCACCCGGGGAGACGATGCCGTCGGGCAGGAGGGTGGCGGCGACGCCGCCCACCGGAAAGCCGTAGCCCTCGTGCATGTCGGGCATGCCGTAGGCGGCGCGCATGATGCCCCGGAGCGTGGTCACGTTGACGAGCTGCTCGAGGGAGCGATCGCGCTGCACCTGCTCGATCAGCACCTCGTCGGCGAAGACGCGGGCGGGCACCCGCATCGCGGGGGAGAAGTCGGTGGAGATCTCGTAGAGGCGCGGGCCGATCCGCCGTGGCGTCGGCCGCTGCGGCGCGGAGACCGGCTGCACTGCTTCGTGGCTTTCCATGGCAACACGAAGCTGCGCACGGGGGCGGCGCCCGTCAGCGGCGTTCGTCGCGTCAGAGCACCGGCAGCTCGGCCCCGGGCGCGCCGCGGGGGAAGGCGGCGTCGATGCGGGCGATCTCCGCCGCGGTGAGCCGGAGGTCGCCCGCCTTTGCGTTCTCCACCACGTGGCGGGGATTGCTCGACTTGGGGATCGCGAAGACGGAGGGCGCCCGCACGAGGAAGGCGAGCGCCACCTGGTGCGCCGTGGCGCCGCGGGCGGCGGCGATCTCCGCGAGCACCCTGCCGCCCGGCGATCCGGGCAGGGGAAAGTCGCCCGAGCCGAAGGGGCTGTAGGCGACCACCGCCACGTCGTGCCGCTCGCACCAGGGGAGGACCGCGTGCTCGATGGCCCGCTCCTGCAGGTGGTAGAGCACCTGGTTGCAGGCGATCCGCCCCTCCCCCGCGATGGCGAGCGCCTCCTCCAGCTCGGGCACGTCGAAGTTGCTCAGGCCCCAGTGGCGGATCTTCCCCGCCCGGACCAGCTCCTCGAAGGCGTCGATCGTCTCCTCCAGCGGGTGCGGGCCCGGCCAGTGGAGGAGGTAGAGGTCGAGGCGATCGGTGCGAAGCCTGCGCAGGCTGCGCTCGCACGCCTCGATCGTGCCGCGGCGGCCGGCGTTGGAGGGCAGCACCTTGGAGACGAGGAAGACCTCGTCGCGCCTGCCCGCGATCGCCTCGCCCACCAGCTCCTCCACCTCGCCGGCGCCGTACATCTCGGCGGTGTCGACGTGGGTCATCCCCGCGTCGAGCCCGGCGCGAATCGCGCGGATCGCGGTGGCCCGGTCGTCCAGCTCCATGTTCCAGGTGCCCTGCCCGATCACCGGCAGCTCGATGCCGGTCCAGCCGAAGGTGCGGCGCTCCATCCGTTCGCTCCCGTGGGTTCAGACGTCGAGGACCAGGTGGGCAGAATAGCCATCCTCCGTCTCGCGGATCGCCAGGTCGTGGAAGGTGGCCGCCTTGACCGCGGTCTTGAACCGCTCCGGCACGCAGCCGCGCACCCTCGCACGCAGGCGCCTGCCGTCGGCGCTCTCCACCTCGATGGAGGGATAGACCTTGCCGGTGACGTCGACGCGGTAGATCAGCTCGTCGATCCACTCCACCAGGAGCGCCGCGGGATCGCGCGCCTCCACCTCCACCTCCTCCGCCGCTGCGTCCGCGCCGCAGGTGGCGCCGGGCGCCATCACCTCGGCGAGGGCGAGCGCCGCCTCCCGGTAGAGCCCCGGGAGATCGGGCGCCCGCAGCTCCACCTGCACCTCGCCGGTGTGCGCCTCGAACCGATGGGTCGCTGCCTCCATGCGCCAGAACTGCGCACGGAGCGTCCCGCTGGCCACCGCGCCCGCCCGCCGGGGTTCAGGGCGTGGCGTCGGGCTGCACGTCGGCGTGGGCCTGCCGGAAGGCGGGGAGCTCGGCGCAGGCGGCCTCCACCCGGAGGAGGGTGGGGAACTCGGCGGGATCGACGCCGAAGCGGCGGGCGGCGTAGAGCTGCGGCACCAGGCAGACGTCGGCGACGGTGGGCTCGTCGCCGACGAGGAAGCGGCCCGCGGTCTCCCGGGCGATCGCCTCCATGGCGGCGAGGCCGCGGCGGTTCCACCTGGCGCCCCAGGCCTGCTTGTCGCCGCCCAGCTTCTCGATCTCCTGGAGGATGGAGAGGTTCTGCAGCGGCTGGATGCCGGAGTTGGGGATCTCGGCGAGCTGCCGCGCCCGCATGCGGAGGAAGGGATCCTTCGGCAGCAGCGCCGGCTGCGGCCAGGTCTCCTCCAGCCACTCGATGATCGCCAGCGACTGGGTGAGGAGCCTGCCGTCCACCTCGAGCACCGGCACCTGCTCCATCGGGTTGCGCGCCCGGTGGGCCTCGCCGTGCTGCTGCCCGCCGTCCTTCACCAGGTGGACGGGGACGTATTCGTAGGAGAGCCCCTTGTACGCGAGCGCGATGCGCACGCGCCACGAGGCGGAGGAGCGCCAGTAGCCGTAGAGCTTCACTTCTGCACCACCTTCTGCCGGATCCTGCCGAAGAGGCTCCTGCCCGCGCCGTCGAGCATCTCGATCTCCACCACGTCGCCCGGCTGGAGGAAGGGCGTGGAGGGCTGGCCGTTCTCGATGATCTCGATCATCCGCCGCTCGGCGAGGCAGGAGATCCCGCGGGTGCGGTCCTCGTTGGAGACGGTGCCGCTGCCGAGGATGGTGCCGGCGGTGAAGGCGCGCGTCTTCGTGATGTGCTCCACCAGATCGAAGAAGGAGAAGTGCATCTCCGGACCGGCGTCGGTGTCGCCCACCAGCTCGCCGTTGAGCCAGGTCTTGAGGCGGAGGTGGACGCGGCCATCACGCCAGGCGTCGCCCAGCTCGTCGGGGGTGATGGCGAAGGGCGAGAAGGCGCTGGAGGGCTTGCCCTGGAAGAAGCCGAAGCCCTTGGCCAGCTCGGCGGGGATGAGGTTGCGCAGGGTGACGTCGTTGACCAGCATGAGCAGGCGCACGTAGCCGCCCGCCTCGCTCGCCTTCGTTCCCCGCGGCGTGTCGCCGAGGACGACGCACACCTCCGACTCGAAGTCGCAGCCCCACGCCGGATCGGCGAGGGGGATGTCGTCGGTGGGGGCGAGGAAGGTGCCGGAGCCGCCCTGGTAGACGAGCGGATCGGTGCGGAGGGTCGGCGGCGGCTCCGCGCCGCGCGCCTTGCGCACCAGGATCACGTGGTTGAGGTAGGCGGAGCCGTCCACCCACTCGTACGCCCGGGGCAGGGGCGAGTGGAGCTTCTCCACGTCGAGGGGCGCCCCCTCCACCAGGCCCGACTCGAGGCGCTCCGCGAGGGCGCGGAGCCGGGGCTCGGCGCGCTCCCAGTCGTCGAGCGCTGCCTGGAGGTTGGGGGCGATGCCGTCGGCGACGGCATAGACGGCGTTGTCGCGCCGCACGACGACGAGCTGTCCGTCGCGCGTGCCGTTCCGCAGGGTGGCGAGCTTCATCCGTTCCCTCGGGTGCTGGCGGCGGGCGTGCGCCCGCAGGTGGAAGGCTGCTTTTCCGGCGACCCACCGCCGGTGTCAAGCGCGCCGCCGCCAGGCCCGCGGGACGATCAGAGCTCCTCGCGCACCGAGATCTGCGCGGTCACCGCGTCCTCGCCCGCGCCGCTGCTCACGGTGACGGAGGTGCCGCCCCGCTCCGCCTTGCCGTTGAGCATCACGAAGCGCGAGCCGTCGGTGTCGACGCTGGAGCGCTCCACCTGGTACCCCTTCTTCTCGAGCTGCTCCTGGAAGTACTTGCTCAGCTCGTCCACCCGCTTCGCGCCACCGTCGTAGCGGACGGTGACGAGGAAGGTCTTCTCCTTGCCGGTAGAGCCGGTGACGCTGCCCTCCACCTTGCCGCCCTTCGCCAGCTCGATGGGGAAGCCCTCGGGGACTTTGCCGTCTCCCTCGGCGGCGAACTTGAACTCGCCCTCCTTCCCCTTGACCGTGAGGGTGCCCTTGTCGTTGCTGGCGTCGAGCTCGAGCTCCTCGCCGTCCTTGCCCTTGATCTTGATCTTCTGGCCGTCGAGGTCGACGTCGATGCCGGCGGAGCTGAGCGCCTTCTCGGTGGCGAACTCGGCGCAGGCGCCGCAGCCGGTTGCGAAGAGCGTGGCGGTCAGGACCGCCGCGATGCGGATCGAAGACGTACCCATGGTTCCCCTCCCTTGGGATGCGTGATCGCTTCAGCTAAGCAGACGCGGGGCGAAAGGTCACGCCACGACGAGCGAAGGCGCGCCCGCTTCAGAGCGAAGGCGATGCGCCCTGCATCAGCGCGCCCCAGCCGACCGCGAGCAGGGACCCGAGCCCGCACCCGCAGCACAGGATCAGCACCAGGCCTGGCAGGACGACGGCGAGGGTCGCCTTGCCGGTGGTCACCCGGTGCATCGCGGCGATGCCGTGGATGAGGATCACCGCCGTCCAGACCAGGGCGGCGAGGCCGCCGACGAAGGGGACGACGGAGAGGAGGCTGGGCCCCGCCGCGTAGCCGACCACGCGCATGGTGCCTTCGAAGCCACGGCTGGCGGCGCCGAGGAGCATGCAGGCCAGGTGGAGGAGGAGCGCGTTGACCAGGAGGCCCAGGGCGGAGAGGACGGGCGCACCGATCACCGGCGCCCACGCCGCCACCGGATCGCCGTCGCCGTAGAGCGAGAGGGGCACGTTCCACACGCCGGCGAGGAGGCCGCCGAGGGTGGAGCAGATCCAGCCGAAGAGGAAGGCCTCGCCGATCCCGGTGGGCTTGAGCCGGGCGAAGAAGCGGCTCGGCTCGAGGCTCGCCTGCTTCCAGGTCTCGACGAAGGCGCGGACGAGGCCGAGCTCGCCGCGGCGCTCCCAGGGGGCGTCCTGATCCTGCGGCGGGCCGTCCGGCGGGAAGCCGCCACCGGCGGGCGGGATCCAGCCACCGCCGGGCGGCACCCCGCCACCCGGGGGCAGGCCACCGCCGGGAGGCGTCGCCCAGCCTCCGCCCGCCCCGCCGCCGGGCGGCTCACCGCCGCCCGCAGACACGTTCCACCGGCCGCCGGGCGGCACGCTCCCGTCGGGCGCCATCCCGCTGCCGGCGGGCGTCGCCCAACCGCCGGGCGCCGGCGTCGCGCCACCGGGCGGCACGCTTCCGGGCGCCCTCGCGCTTCCGGACGTCGTCCCGCCCGCCGGCTGGCCCGGCGACCACGGCTGCCCGCCTGCCGCCCCGCCGGGCGTCCACGGACGGCCGGCGCCGGGCGGCTGCGCCGCGCCGCCCTGCTGGCCCCCGCGCCCCGGCCACGCCCCCGGCTCGCCGGGCTGCGCCCACGGGTCGAAGTACTGCGTCGCCCCCGCGCCCTGCTGCCGCTGCGCGCCCGCGCCTGCCCCCTGGCCCGGCTGCAGCGTCGTGGCGTCCGGCACCGCCTCCTGGGCACCCGGCTCCGGGATCTCGAGCTCCGCGCCGCAGTGGGGGCAGAACTGCCTGCCGTACCGCTCCGAGTTGAAGTTCTTCTGGCACCACGAGCATTTGACCAGCATGGACACGCTCCGTTTCCGAACCGGCGCCATCCTGCAGCGCGGGCCCCCGCGTGTGCAAAAGGAAACGGCCCGGAGCGCTCCCGCCCCGGGCCGCCCGCGCAGGATTTTCGCGTGAGTCAGGAGACCGCCTTCACGCCCCCGGCGCCCACGCTCGGCGCGCTCTTCGCGCTGGAGCTGCCCCCCTCGCTCTCGATCCGCATCCCGTAGAAGGAGCGGTAGACGAAAACGAGCCCCGCCACGAAGAAGATCGCGGCGAGCACCAGGCTGGTGGCGCGCGGCAGCTCCACCGCCAGCTCCACCGTGAGCAGGCCGAAGAGCGTGGTGAACTTGATGACCGGGTTCATCGCCACCGAGGAGGTGTCCTTGAACGGATCGCCGACGGTGTCGCCCACCACCACCGCGGCGTGGAGCGGCGTCCCCTTCGCCTTGAGCTCCACCTCGACCACCTTCTTGGCGTTGTCCCAGGCGCCGCCGGCGTTGGCCATGAAGAGCGCCTGGAAGAGGCCGAAGAGCGCGATCGAGATCAGGTAGCCGATGAAGAAGTACGGCTCGAGGCAGCCGAAGGCGAGGGCCATCAGGAAGACGGTGAGGAAGATGTTGATCGTGCCCTTCTGCGCGTAGCGGGTGCAGATCTCCACCACCCGCTTGCTGTCCGCGACGGAGGCCTTCTCCACCCCCTCCAGACGGATGTTCTGCTTGATGAACTCCACCGCCCGGTAGGCGCCGGTGGAGACCGACTGGGTCGCCGCGCCGGTGAACCAGTAGATCACCGCGCCGCCGGCGATGAGGCCGAGGAGGAAGGGCGGGTGGAGGAGCGAGAGCTTCTCCACGTTGGCGGTGAGGCCGTCGGTGAGCATCGCCACGATGGAGAAGATGAGGGTGAGCGCGCCCACCACCGCGGTGCCGATGAGCACCGGCTTCGCCGCCGCCTTGAACGTGTTGCCAGCGCCGTCGTTTTCCTCGAGGTAGTCCTTCGCCTTGTCGAAGTCGGGGCGGAAGCCGAAGTCGCGCTGCACCTCCTCGTGGACGTTGGGCACGTTCTCGATGAGGGAGAGCTCGTAGACCGACTGGGCGTTGTCGGTGACCGGGCCGTAGGAATCGACGGCGATGATCACCGGCCCCATGGCGAGGAAGCCGAAGGCCACCAGGCCGAAGGCGAAGATGGAGGGCGCCGCCATGAACTCGGCCAGCCCCATGGTGGAGAAGGCGTAGCCGAGGGACATGAGCACCGCGATGACGATGCCCATCCAGAAGGCGGAGTAGTTGCCGGCGATGAAGCCGGAGAGGACGTTGAGGGAGGCGCCGCCCTCCCGCGACGAGGTGACCACCTCGCGCACGTGGCCGGACTGGGTGGAGGTGAAGACCTTGATCACCTCGGGGATGAGCGCGCCTGCGATGGTGCCGCAGGCCATGATCGCCGAGAGCTTCCACCACAGCGTACCGTCGCCCACGCCGCCGAGGAGCCACCAGGAGACGAGGAAGTTGGCGCCGATGGAGACCGCCGAGGTGAGCCACACCAGGAAGGTCAGGGGCGCCTCGAAGTTCATCCTGTCGGCGCTCTCGTAGCGCGCCTTCGAGAGGAGCGCGTTGATCCCGTAGGAGAGGGCCGAGGTGACGATCATCAGCGCAGCGATGGCGAAGATCCAGACGAGGAGCTGGGTCTGGACGGCGGGCTCGCGCACCGCGAGGAGGACGAAGGTGATCAGCGCCACCGCGGTGACGCCGTAGGTCTCGAAGCCGTCGGCGGTGGGGCCCACCGAGTCGCCCGCGTTGTCGCCGGCGCAGTCGGCGATCACGCCGGGGTTCCGCGCGTCGTCCTCCTTGATGTTGAAGACGATCTTCATCATGTCGGAGCCGATGTCGGCGATCTTGGTGAAGATGCCGCCGGCGATGCGGAGCGCCGAGGCGGCGAGCGACGAGCCGATGGCGAAGCCGATGAAGCAGGGGCCGGCGTAGTCGCGCGGGACGAAGAGCAGGATCGAGAGCATGAGGATCAGCTCGATGCTGATCAGCGTCATGCCGATGCTCATGCCGGCCCGCAGCGGGATGGCGTAGGTGGGAAAGGGGCGCCCCTGGAGGCTGGCGAAGGCCGCCCTGCAGTTGGCCCAGTTGTTGAGGCGGATGCCGAGCCACGCCACGCCGTACGAGCCGGCGATGCCGAGGAGGCTGAAGAGGAGGATGACGATCACCTGGAGGGCGCCGAAGTCGCGCAACACGCCGAAGTAGACGACCATGATCGCGCCCACCAGCACCTCGAGGGCGAGGATGAACTTCCCCTGGGTGAGCAGGTAGGTCTTGCAGGTCTCGTAGATCAGGTCGGAGATTTCGCCCATCACCCGGTGGGTCGGCAGGCGCTTGAGCGCGCCGGCCATGACGAAGCCCATCACCAGGCCGAGCAGGGCGATCGCCATGCCGCCGAGGAGGATGGTGGTGCCCGGGATGCCGCGGAAGGAGACGGTCCCGAAGTCGGGGAGGACGAGATCTGCCTCGCTGGCGTGTGCAGCGGACGCGAAGAACAGCGCACAGAGGAAGGCTGCACCGGGCAGTAGGCGTGCGGCTGCCTGCTTGCCCGGAGCGACGAGACGCGGAGCACTCATGAGGCGGTCTTCTCCATGGTGGACGCGCAGGTGTGCGTCCGGGAAGGCCTCAGCGGAGCCGGCGTTGCTGACCTGGCTGCGGGATCTCTGGATCCGTGGGGCTGGGAGTTGTGCGGGGCGATCGTAGTACGGCGGTGGCGGCGCCCACAACCGAGCTCACATCACGTAGCCGCCGCCTCCCGCGCCGCCGGCGACCTGGAGGAGCACCTGGGCCACCGTGTCGGAGACCAGATCGAGGCGCCTGGCCACCACGAACTGCTCGAGGAACTCCTGGCGCTGGCGGTGATCGACCAGGACGGCGGCGCCCACCAGATCGGCGAGCCTGCCGGGATCGCGCTCGCGCACGCACGCCTCCGCCAGCGGCGCCGCGGCGTTGTCGGGGATGGCGGCGGCCAGATCGAGGACGAGCTGGCGCAGGGTCTGGCTCTGCGCCTCGAGGATCGGCCGCTCGGCGGGCGTGACGATGTCCGGCACCGACTCGGCGCGGACCACGCGGTAGCTCTTCTCCGGCGGGAGCTCCTCCAGGATGCGCACCCGCTTCACGCCATGGACGAGGATGTTGTAGCGGCCGTCCGGCAGACGCTCCGCCGCCTGGACGTAGCCCGCGCCGACGATGGAGAAGACCGGCGGGCGCCCCTGGTACTCCGCCTCCCAGCCGGGCGCGAGGAGCGCCACCGCCAGCACGCGCGGGCCGGCGAGGACGTCGCCGATCATCTCCCGGTAGCGCGGCTCGAAGACGTGGAGGGGAAGGTGGCCGCCGGGGATGAGCGCGGAGGAGGGAAGCGGAAAGATGGGCAGGTGGTTGAGCGATGCCTCCACCACCGCCTGCTCGTCGACCTCGGCGCTCACCGCCCCTCCTTCGCGTCTCGCGACGCCACCAGACCGTTTGCGTGGAGCCTGAACTCTAGTGCCCCGGAGCGCCTGGGGCCAGACGTACGAAGGCCGGCTCGACGCAGGTGCGTCGGCCGGCCTGCAGAAGGCGACCGCCGGGGAGACGATCAGCCCTCGGTCTTCGACCCTTCGCTGTCCGAGGGGGCGCCAGCGCCCGCGAGAACCGCGAAGTTGATGTTGAAGTAGCCTGCCTGGTTCGCGCTGTACATCACGCGCTTGACGATCTTGAAGGGCACGGCCTTGTCGGCCTGGATGTTGATGTCACCCTTGAAGCCCTCGCCGTCGCCGCTGCGAACCATCTCGTAAGCCTTCTTCTGATCGCGCAGCTTCTCCTCGAGGGCGGGGATGTTCCAGTACTCCTCGCCTTCGATGTCGGCCACGGTCGCCACGCGGGCGCCCTCGATCGAGATCTCGTCCGCGGACACCTGGATCACAGGCGCGCGCTCGAGCTGCTCGTAGTTGGCCGCCTCGGGCATCTTGATCTTGTCCGTCATGAACAGCAGGTCGCCGTCGGCGCTGAACTGCTGGATGAGGAAGATGACGAGCAGCACGAAGACGTCGATCATCGAGGTGAGGTTCAGCTCGACGTTGGTGGCGTGACCACCCTTCGCGAACTTGGAACCGAAGACCTTCGACTTCGACAGCCGCTTCCCGGGGCGCTTGCCCGGCTTGACGATCACGTTCTCCAGATGGCGGGACATGGTCGTATCTCCTTACATCGCCGCGGAGACGGAGACGTCGGGCAGGTCGGCTTCCAGGCACTTGTCCACGGTGAGGACGAGGCTCTCGTACTGGATCGAGTCCTCCGCCATCACGGTGATCGCGCGCTGGTCCGGGTTGTCCTTCTTGATCGCCTTCAGCTTCTCGACGAGCTTCGCCCCGTCGAAGGTGCCGTCGGCCTTCTTGGCGATGTCGACGGAATCGGCGCCGGCGGTCAGCTTGTAACCCTGCTCGGTGAGCGTCAGGTTGAGCTGGAGCGTCGGCTTCGGGGGCTCCGTCGAGTCCGATGGACCACCTGCCTGCGACACCTGGAGCTTGCCGATCTGCGTCCAGACTGCCGTCATCATCAGGAAGGTGATCATCATCGCCAGCATGTCGATGAACGGGACGAGCGGAATGTTGAGGTCGACGGCCTTCTTGCCGCCGTTACCGCCACTTCCCGGTACGCTTACGCCAGCCATGGTGCCTCGTTTCGGACCGGGAGAAAGACCCCACCGGTCTCACTCCAGGTTTGGACAATGAAAAGAGCTTCCGGGTTCCCCACCGGGGGGCGCTTTCGCTCCCCCCGGCGCGGGACGTTCGGAACGACTCAGAGGTTCTCGGTCTCGATGTGAGCCGGGATCTTCATCTTGTCCTTGTTGGCCACCACGAGGTTCAGCAGGCCGACGGACGTCTCGTTGATGTCGTCGAGCATGTGCTGGGTGCGGCCCTGGAGCACCGAGTAGCAGAGCAGCGCGATGATCGCGACGATCAGCCCGAAGCCGGTGCAGTTCATAACGTGCGAAATGCCCGAGGAGAGCAGCGCGGCCTTGTCGGCGGGGTTCGCGGCGCCCACGCCACCGAACACCTGGATGAGACCGTAGATGGTGCCGAGGAGGCCGAAGAGCATCGCGGCGTTCGAGAACATCGCCAGGTAGGCGGTGCGCTTCTCGATCTTGGGCCCCTCGCGGAGCATCGCCTCGTCCATCGCCGCCTGGACCTCCTCCGGCCCCTTCGGGACGTTGATGAGGCCCGCCTTCACCACGGAGGTGAGGGGCGTGCGCTTCTGGCCGGCGACGTAGCTGATCGCCTTGTCCAGATCACCGGCGTAGATGTGCTTCTTGAGTCCGCGGAGGAAAGCTTCCTTGTCGATGCTCGCCTTACCGAAGAGAACCATGAAGCGGTCGACCGCGATGGCGATCACGAAGATGCCGCACACCGCGATCGGGTACATACCGAAGCCGCCGTCCTCCCAGCTCTGCGCGAGACTGGAGAAGAAGCTGCCACCCTCTGCAGCGGCCACGACAGGCAGCAAGCTACCAAGCAGACCCATTTGTTCGACCTCCGAACGTCCCCCGACCTTCATGGCAGGGGTCCGGCCAATCGCTCGACCGACGAGCCGGATAACCAGTTGAAATCCGTGTGTCCCCGCAGCAGTTCGCCCGGCGAATCAAACGGATCGTCTTGAAAATGCGCCGGACGGTAACACCCGGGATTTGAGCCTGTCAAGCAACCGCGTGACGGGCTGAAGTACGCATTTTCCCCAAGGAATCCGATCACCTACGTCGCCCCGCGCCACCGCCCGGGACCAGTCCGACCACCCCGGTTCCGACACCCGCGGACCGGTCCGCACCCGTTCATGGGAGTGCGGCCCAGCCGCCATTTCGTCATCTTGGGGTCGTTCGAAGCATCCAACGGAGTGGCTATGGCGCGCAAGAGGATCGGCGAAGTTCTGATGGAGCGCGGCTTGATCACGGCTCCACAGCTGGATGCCGCCCTCGACCACCAGCGCCACGGGAGCGGCCGCCTCGGCGCCACCCTGGTGGCCCTGGGGGCCCTGAGCGAAGGCCAGCTCACCGTCGCCCTGGCGGAGCACCAGGGGCTCCCCGTGGTCGATCTCACCCGGGAGACCCCGGAGTGGCGGGCCCTCCACCTCCTCCGGGCGGAGTTCTGCGAGCGGCACCTGGTCCTGCCCCTCGCCCTGCTGGACGACGAGCGCGGGCGGCGCATCCTCCGCCTGGCGGTGGCGGACGGCCTCGACCTCCCCACCTTCGACGCCATCGAGTACCAGACCAACTGCAAGGTGGTGGCGCTCCTCGCCGGCGCTTCCCAGCTCCGTGCGGCGATCGCCCGGTGGTACCGCGGCAGCCAGCCGCCGCGGAGCCTCGCGGACGGCGACGAGATGATCCTCGTCCGGCCCGGCGGGGGAATGGAGCCGGCGCCTACCGTCCGCCTCGACCCGCTGGACGAGATCGTGGTGGACGAGGCGGAGGTGGTCCCCCTGGAGGACGACCTGCCGCCCCCCGGGCCAGCGGCGATCTTCCGGGAGGACTACGAGTTCCTCTTCGGCCCGCCGAAGCGGGAGGCGCGCAGCGCCGAGCAGCTCGAGCGGCGCCTCTTCGGCCTCGCCGCCCTCCTCGAGCGGAAGGGGCTCTGCTCCCGGCAGGAGCTCGAGGGGGCGCTGGGCGTCCGCCTCCCGCACACCGGCCACGCCTGAGGCGAGCGGCCCTCCTCAGGAGGGCTGATCCTCCCCCGCCCGCTCGAGATCGACGATCCGCGCGTTGCCCACGTACTCCTTGGTCTCGTGGCGGGTAATGTTGCCGATCTTCCGCACCACCTCCGCCATCCGCTCCGCCTCCCGCACGATGATCCCGACGAAGCGGCTGCCGGGAGCGTCCGGATCGAGCTTCCGCTGAAGCAGCTCGGCGTAGCCGAGGACCGAGGTGAGGGGCTGGTTGAGCTCGTGGGCGGCGGCGCCCGCCAGCTCCACGATCATCGCCCGGCGCTGGGCCGCCTCCAGCTCCTGCCGCGCGGCGGAGAGCTCCGCCTCCATGCGCCGCTTCTCGGTGACGTCGCGGATGGAGAGGACGAGGAGCTTCTCGTCGAGCGCGGCGGCCCCCACCTCCACGTGGATCTCCGCCCCGTCCACCCGGCGCGCCACCAGCGGCGCGCTGCGGATCACCTCGCCCCCCGCCGCCTTGCGGACCAGCTCCGCGTAGAGCTCCTCCACCCCCTGGAGCAGCTCGCCGCCGCGCCGCCCCACCACCTGCTCCTCGCCGAGACCGAGGATGGCGAGGGCCGCCGGGTTGGCGGAGCGGATGATCCCCTGCGCCGCGTCCACCAGCGCGATCCCGTCGGAGACGTGCTCGTAGATCTCGGCGTACTGCTGGAGCGCGCTGGCGTGGGCCTCCACCTGCTCCACCCTGCTGCGGATCACCGCCACCGACCGCGCGTTGCGGAGCGCGACGGCGGTGGCGTTGGCCACGGCCGCGGCGAAGTCGAGCTCCCGCACCGAGAAGCTCCGTCCCGCCTCGGCGGCGGAGGCGCGGAGGAAGAGGACGCCGAGGATCTCCTCCTCGAGGGCGAGGGGCAGCACCGCCATCGTCCCCATGCCCGCGGCGGAGACCGCGTCCTTCACGGGATCGAGGAGCGGGTGGCGCTCCGCGTCCTCCACCACCACCGCGCGCCCGGTGCGGAGCGCCTCGCGGATCTCCGGGTACTTGAAGAGGTCGATGGGGCGCCGCTCGATCGCGTCGTCATCGGAGGTGGCGAGGACCAGGCCGCGCTCGCCGCGGGGATCGGTGAGGACGATGGAGCAGCGGCGCAGCCCCAGCTCCGCGGCGAGGCGGCGGGTGACGTCCTGCAGGAGCGTGCCCGCGTCGAGGGCGCCGGCGAAGGAGCGGGTCAGCTCCACCAGCGTGCGCAGGTCGTTCTCGCGGCGGCGCAGCTCGGTGCGCAGCTCCCAGGCCCGGCGCTGCGCGGCGAGGCGGACGAGGAGCTCGCGCTCGAGGAGCGAGGCGCGCACGAAATCGTCGGCGCCGGCGCCCATCGCGTCGCGAACGGTTGCGTCGTCCTCCTCGTCGACGAGGGCGAGGATGGGCACGTCCACCAGCCGCGCGTCGCAGCGGAGGGCGGCAAGGAAGCCGGGGTTGGGCGTGCCGGCCAGGGGCAGATCGACGAGGACGGCGGCACCCGGTGCGAGCCGGTCGGCCACCTCGGACCGCTCCACCCGCTCGACGCGGTAGGGCAGGTCGAGGGCGGCGACGCGCGCCACGATCTCGTCGCGCGCGGTGCAGAGGAGGAGCGGCGGGCGGGGCGTGGTCACGACGGGACGATACACCGGTCCGGCGGTGGGCGCCTGTGGACAGAGGTGGGCCGCGCGGCGGACGCCCGCCCGCCGGCGGGCTGCCCCCGGGCCCGCCGCGCGGTCACCCCTCCGCGGGCCTGCCGGTGAGCCAGGCGGCGAGGGCGAACTCGCGGACCACCCGCGCCGGCACGCCGTGCTCCCGCCCGGCGCGGAGGCAGTCGTCCCACTCCGGCGCCACGTTGAGGACCGCGCCGGCGCGATGGCCCACCTTGACGGAGATGGTGCCGTACGGCGTCTCCACCGGATCGAAGCGGCGCTCCAGCTCGTCGCGCCCCACCGCGTGGTAGCGCACGCCGAGGGTGGGCGTCTCCCGCAGCAGCACGTCGGCGATCCGCGCCCGCAGCCGCGCCGGCGCGAGGGCGCCGAGGAGGTGGGCGGGCCTGCCCTTCTTCATGGTCACCGGCGCCACCCACGCGTCGAGGGCGCCCGCCTCCAGCGCCGCCTCGATGGCGCGGGCGAGCACCTGCGGCGTGGCGTCGTCGAGGTTGCAGGCGAGCTCCACCAGCTCGTCGCCCGCCCCCTCGCTGCCGAGGGTGGCGCGGATCACGTTGGCGGCGTCCTCGAAGTCCGCGTGGCCGATGCCGTAGGCGATGCGCTGCGGAGTGAAGTCGGGCGGCGGCCCCGGCTCGGTGGCGGCGGCGAGGATGGCGGCGCCGGTGGGGGTGGTGCGCTCCCCCTTGCCGAAGAAGCGGACGACGCGGCCCTTGAGGATCTCCAGCGTCGCCGGGGCGGGGACGGGGATGGGGCCGTGGCGGCTCTGGACGATGCCGCTTCCCAGCGGCGGCGGCGAGGCGTAGACGCGATCGACGCCGAGCTCTGCGAGGCCGAGGGCGACGCCCACCAGATCGACGATGCTGTCGATGGCGCCCACCTCGTGGAAGTGGACCTGCGCGGGCGTGGTGCCGTGGACGCGGGCCTCCGCCACCGCGACCTTCTCGAACATGTGGAGGGCGAGGTCGCGGGCGCGGGCGGGGAGGCCCGCGGCGCGGATGAGCTGCGCGATCTCCACCCAGGTGCGCTCCCGATCCGCGACGCCCTCGTCCACCCGGACGCGCACCTGCGTACCGGTGATGCCGCATTTCTGCGCGCGGGACACCTCGAGGCTCCATCCGGGGAGACGGAGGCGATCGAGGCCGGAGGTGATCGCGTCGAGGGGAACGCCGAGGTCGAGGAGCGCGGCGAGGGTCATGTCGCCCGCGCAGCCGCCGACGGGCTCGAGCCAGAGGAGACTGCTCATGGTGTGTTCTCCACCGCCGCGCGCCGGCGCGGCCGGATCGGTGCGCGCCTACCTGCGGTTGATCATCGCCGCGTAGAAACCGGCGCCGAAGCCGTTGTCGATGTTGACCACCGCGACGTTGGGCGCGCAGGAGGTGAGCATGCCCAGCAGCGGCGTGAGGCCGCCCAGCGCGGCGCCGTAGCCGACGCTGGTGGGGACGGCCACCACGGGAACGCCGACGAGCCCGGCGACCGCGGTGGGGAGCGCGCCTTCCATCCCGGCGACGGCGATCACCACGCTCGCGCCGGCGATCTCCTCGCGGCGCTTGAGCAGGCGGTGGATCCCGGCGACGCCCACGTCGTGGATGGCGCGGACGGGATGGCCGGCGACCGCGAGGGTGACCGCCGCCTCCTCGGCGACGGGGAGGTCGCTGGTGCCGGCGCAGACCACCGCCACGTAGCCGCGCACCTTCGGCCTGGGCGCGCGCTTCGGACGCAGGGCGTAACAGCGGGCCAGCGGGTGGTAGGTGCCGCCCGGCACCGCCGCCTCGAGGGGCGGGAGCTTCTCCGCGGCGAGCCGGGTCACCAGCAGCGGCGCGCCGCGGGCGGCGATCTCCTTCGCGATCCCCGCGATCTGCTCGGCGGTCTTGCCCTCGCCGTAGACCACCTCGGGAAAGCCCTGGCGGAGCTGGCGGTGGTGATCGACCACCGCGTAGCCGAGGTCGGCGAAGGGGAGATCGCGCAGCCGGGCCGCCGCCTCGTCCGCGGTCACCTTCCCGCCGGCGACCGCCTGCAGGAGCTTCTTGAGGGAGCGCTCGTCCATGCGCGGGCGAGCGCTACCCCAGGGCGGCGCCGGGTGCAAGCGGCGCCGTCAGGCGCGGAAGTGCTCCCACCCGCGGCGCGCCGGCACCGGCAGGGGCCGGCGCGCCTCGTCGAGCACGCGGAGCCCCGGCGCCTCGTCCACCACGCCGATCTCGGTGAGCGTCTCGCCGATCCGTGCCGCAGCACGGCGCAGCGCCGCTGCACGCGCCGGAGGCACGGCGAGGAGGAGCTCGTAGTCCTCGCCGCCGGTGAGCGCGAGGCGCAGCCCCTCCGCGCCCAGCGCCGCCACCTCGCGCCCGAGGGGCAGCGCCGCCGCGTGGATCGTCGCCCCCACGCCGCTGCGGGCGCAGAGGTGACCGAGGTCCTGGAGGAGCCCGTCGGAGACGTCGACGGCGGCGCTCGCATGGCGCCCGGCGATCGGCCCGAGGCGCACGCGCGGCTCGGGCGTGAGCTGCGCACGCGCTGCGGGACCGGGGCGGCGGGGCCTGCCCGCGGCGAGGAGGCGCACGCCGAGGGCCGCCTCGCCGAGCACGCCGGAGACGAAGAGCCGGTCGCCGGGGCGCGCGCCGCTGCGCCGCAGCGCGTGCTCCGGGCGCACCTCGCCCAGCGCCGTCACCGCGATCGAGAGCTGCGCCGCGGCGGTGAAGTTTCCGCCGATCAGCGTGGCGTTCGCCCGGGCGGCGAGCCGGGCCATGCCCCGCGCCACCGCCCCCACGAAGGCGGGAGAGAGCCCCTCGCGCAGGGCGATCGCCACCAGGAACCACCGCGCCTCCGCGCCGGCCGCGGCGAGATCGGAGAGGGCCACCGCGAGCGCCTTGTGGCCGATCTCCTCGGGCCGGAAGGCGGCGCCGAAGTGGACCCCCTCCACCACCTGGTCGACCTTGGAGACGAGGAGGTGGCCGGGCCGCGGCCGCGTCAGGGCGCAGTCGTCCCCGGGGCCGGCGACGACGCCGGGCCCCTCGAGGCGGAAGGCGGAGGTGAAGCGCTCGATGAGCTGGAACTCGCTGGTGCGTGCCACGGGCGCACCATAGCCCGGAACGGGCTACGAGGCGGCCGCCGTGCGCACGGCGGAGAGCGGCACGTCGGGCACCTGCACCGCGGGCAGCGTGTACGGGAGGATCATCGTGAAGCGCGACCCCTTCCCCAGCTCCGACTCGACGGTCACCTCGCCGCCGTGGGCCTCCACGTAGGAGCGCACGATGGAGAGGCCGAGGCCGGTTCCGCCGTATTCGCGGGTGGCGCTGCCATCCACCTGGAAGAAGGTGTCGAAGATCCTGTCGAGCTGGTCGGCGGGGATGCCGATGCCGGTGTCCTCCACCACCAGGGCGAAGTAGCTCTCCGGGCCGTCGAAGCGGCCGGTGGCGGCGGCGGGAGCGCGGGGTGCCCGCTCCGCCCGCACGGTGACCATCCCGCCCGCGGGGGTGAACTTGACCGCGTTGGCGAGGAGGTTGACGAGGCACTGGCGGATCTTCTCCTCGTCGAGGACGGGGCGCGGCAGCGTGGGATCGACCGTCTTGCGCAGCGTGAGCCCGCGCTTGCTCGCCTGGGGGTGGACGCTGCTCGCCGCGCTGGCGACGAGCTGGCCCAGGTCGAAGGCGCTGGGCTGGAGCCGGAGCTTCCCCGCCTCGATCTTGGTCAGGTCGAGGATCGAGGTGATCAGCTCGAGGAGGCTCTCGCCCTTCTCCATGATCGTCTGCAGGTATTCCTTCTGCTCCGCGGTGGGCGTGCCGCCCAGTCCCTCGTGGAGCATCTCCGCGTAGCCGATGATCGAGGTGAGCGGCGTGCGCAGCTCGTGGGAGACGGTGGCGAGGAAGTTGGATTTGAGCTGGTCGAGCTCCTGCAGCCGCCGGTAGCTCTCCTTGAGGCGCGCGTTCTTCGTCGCCAGCTCGCGGTAGCTCTCCCGCACCGAGGCAATGTGGATCCGCGAGGTGAGGTGGACCTTGTAGGCGGAGAAGACGAGCACGTCGCAGATCTTGACGAAGTGCTCGAGCACCTTGGCGACGGTGGAGGATCCCGCGCGCCGGATGGTGCTCATCAGCTGCGCCGCGTGGGCGAAGTCGAGGCCGCGCAGATCGGTGAAGGAGGCGGGCAGCTCCTTGAGATCCTCGGGGACGAAGGGGCCGAAGACCGCCCGCCCCACCACGTCCATCTCGTAGAGGAGCGGCATCACCAGGTAGCGCGCGCCGGTGAAGCAGGGGACGGTGTGGATCCCCGCCTCGAAGGGCTCGCTCTTCACCTTGAGCACCGTGGCGGCGCAGCGGCGCGCCCCCTCCGCGTCGGTGAAGACGTAGCTGCAGAAGTCGGAGGAGCCGACGGTGATGTCGACCAGCTTCTGCCCGGTGGCGTCGAAGACCTTCAGGCCGATCTTGTAGAGCTCGACGAAGGAACGGCAGACCTCCTGGAACGACTTGAGGTCGAGCAGCTCCCCCAGCGGGATTCTGGTGTCGAGCAGATCGTTGCTCATGGCTTCCCCCTCAGCGTCCCGCCACGCTGGTCTTCGTGACCGGCTGCAGCTGTGCCCCCTGCACGTCCACGTTCCGGAAGATCTCCCCCAGGAACTCCTCCTCGGTGAGCCGGAATTTGGCGCGAATGCCGAACTTGCGATCGAGATCGCGGAAGGTGAGCTGGAGCAGCCCGTGGAACGTCTCCACCACGCCCTCCCCCCGCACCGCGATCGATCGGTAGATGGGCTCCTTCCCGCGCTTCGCGACCTCGGCGAGCTCCTCGTCGGTCTTCGCGCCGGGGAGGTCCATCTTGTTGAACTGGATCACCAGCGGAACGGTGTCGGGATCGATCCCGTTGGCCCGCATGTCCTCGATCATGTGGCGCCAGGCCTCGTTGTTGGCCTGGGTGGCGCTCCGCTGCGCGTCGGCGACGAAGGCGACCGCGTCGGCCCCCTGGAGCACCAGCCGCCGGGTGGAGGCGTGCATCACCTGGCCGGGCACGGTGTAGAGCTTGAGCTTGACCTTCAGGTCGCTGGCGGTCCGGAAGTAGACCGGCAGCATGTCGAAGAAGAGGGTGCGGTCGTCCTTCGTGTCGACGGTGAGGAGACGACCGCGCACGTCGCTGTGGACGCGCTCGTGCAGGGCCATCAGGTTGGTGGTCTTACCGCTCAGCGCCGGGCCGTAATAGACGACCTTGAGCGAGAGCTCTCGCTGCGCCTGGTTGATCTGGACCATTGCCCTTCCCCCAACCCGCGGAGGTACGCCCCCGCAGCCTAGCACGCAGCCTCCCCTCCAGGCCTACGCGGCGGAGGGCTTCCTCCTGCCCCGACCGGCCCCGGCCTTCGACTTCCCCTTTTCCCTGGTCGCGTTCCTCGCGCCCCCGGCGGGCCGCAGCGCCAGCTCGATCACCTCGTCCGCCGCGCGCACCGGCACCACCCGGACGCGCTTCTTCACTAGACGCGGCACCTCGACGAGATCCTTTTCGTTCTCGACGGGGATCGCCACCTCGGCCACGCCGCTGCGCATCGCCGCGAGGAGCTTCTCCTTGAGGCCGCCGATGGGCATCGCCCTGCCACGGAGGCTGATCTCGCCGGTCATCGCCACGTCGCGGCGCACCGGTCTGCCGGTGGCGAGGGAGACGAGGGCCACCGCCATGGCGATGCCCGCGGAGGGGCCGTCCTTGGGGATGGCGCCGGCGGGGACGTGGATGTGGATCTCCCTGTCGTCGAAGAAGGCCTCGTCGATGCCGAAATCCGGCGCCCGGGAGCGGACCCAGGTGAGGGCGGCGCGGGCCGACTCCTTCATCACGTCGCCGAGCTGGCCGGTGAGGATCAGGCCGCCCCGCCCCTTCATCGCGGAGGCTTCGATGCGGAGGATCTCGCCGCCCGCCTGGGTCCAGGCGAGGCCGGTGACCACGCCCACCTCGTCGGTGGCGAGCGCCTCGTCCTCCACCCAGCGGGCGGGGCCGAGGTACCGGGCCAGGGACTTCGAGGTGACGGTGGTCTTGCCCTCCCGTCCCTCCGCCACGCGGCGCGCCACCTTGCGGCAGACGGCGCCGACCTGCCGCTCCAGGTTGCGCAGGCCCGCCTCGCGGGTGTAGCCGCGGATGATCCCCTTGAGCGCCTTGTCGGTGAACTGGATCTGCTCGGGCGTGAGGCCGTTCTCCTCGATCTGCCGCGGCACCACGTGGCGCCTGCAGATGTGGAGCTTGTCGAGCTCGGTGTAGCCGGCGATCGAGATCACCTCCATGCGATCGCGCAGCGGCCCGGGGATGGTGTCGAGCAGGTTGGCGGTGGCGATGAAGAGGACGCGGGAGAGATCGAAGTCGACGCCCAGGTAGTGGTCGCGGAACTTCGCGTTCTGCTCGGGATCGAGGACCTCGAGGAGCGCCGCAGCGGGATCGCCGCGGAAGTCGTTGCCCAGCTTGTCGATCTCGTCGAGGAGGACCACCGGGTTGCGGGTGCCCGCCTGCTTGATCGCCTGGACGATGCGGCCGGGCATCGCGCCCACGTAGGTGCGGCGGTGGCCGCGCACCTCCGCCTCGTCGCGCACGCCGCCGAGGCTCACCCGCACGAACTGGCGTCCCATCGCGCGGGCCACGCTGCGGCCGAGGGAGGTCTTGCCCACGCCCGGCGGGCCGGCGAGGCAGAGGATCGGCCCTTTCATGTCGGCCTTGAGCTTGCGGACGCCGAGGTACTCGAGGAGGCGATCCTTGACCCGCTGCAGGCCGTAGTGGTCCTCGTCGAGGACCTCCTGGGCGACCCGCAGATCGATGGTGTCCTGCGACTCCTTCGCCCAGGGGAGATCGGCGAGCCAGTCGAGGTGGGTGCGGATCACCGCCGCCTCGGCGGAATCCTGGTGCATCGACTCCAGGCGCCGCAGCCCCTTGTCCGCCTCGGCCCGCGCCTCCGGCGGGAGGCCCGCCTCGTCGAGGCGGCGGCGGAGCTCCTCGATCTCCTCCGCCTTGCCGTCGCCCTCGCCCAGCTCGGCGCGGATCTGCCGGAGCTGCTCGCGGAGGAAGTACTCGCGCTGGGTGCGGCTCATCTCCTCCCGGGCCTGGCTCTGGATCTGCTGCTGGACCTGGTGGGTGGCGAGCTGGGCGCGGAGCTCCTCGTTCACCCGCTGGAGGCGCTCGAGGGGATCGAGGGTCTCGAGGAGGGACTGCGCCACCTCCACCTTGAGGGAGAGGTTGGAGGCGATCAGGTCGGCCAGCCGCCCGGGCTCGTGGATCCCGGAGGTGACCATCATGATGTCGGGCGAGAGCCCCTTGGCCACGTGGACCAGGCGGTCGAGGTTCTCGCGGGTGGAGCGGAGGAGCGAGTCGAGGTCGACCGAGCCGCGGGGGACGGCGCGCTCGCGCAGGCCCGTGACGCGCACGGTGAGGGCGGGCGACTCGCGCAGCCAGCTCTCGATCCGGGCGCGGGCCATCCCCTGGACCAGCACCTTGAAGCGGCCGTCGGGGAGCTTGCGCATCCGCATGATCATCCCGACGGTGCCCATCGAGTGGATGGCGTCGGGGCGCGGCGCGTCGTCCGCGCCGTCGCGCTGGGCGGCGAGGAAGATGAGGCGGTCGCGGGCCATCGCCTCCTCGAGAGCAGCGACGGATAGGTCGCGGCTCACGAAGAGCGGGACGATCATGTAGGGGAAGACGACCAGATCCCGGATCGGCAGCAGGGGCAGGACGTCCGGGACTTCGAAGGGGGTGTGCTCGTCGCGGGGGAGGAAGGCCATCGCCCGGCAGCCTCGCCCCCCGCGCACCGGGGGTCAACAAGCTGGCAGGCTGGCGGGGTGTGGACGCTGCCGCCGGGGCGGCTCCGGCGTGGTTTCCGGTCCGCCCCAACCCGCTCCCGCCCACGGCGTCGACTGCGCATCGGCTGGGGGGGCGGAGGTGGGGCCGGAACCTCCCGACGAGGACGCCGCCGCCCGGTGGAGTTGCTATGGTCGCCACGAGGGTCCAGACGGCCAGCAGGCAAACACCTCGGGCTCGCCGAGGTGCTGGCCCAGCCACACGATACCCGCGATCGGCGAGCCGGGAGCCACATCTAGATCCGTGGCTCCCGTGACGTCCTGGTCTTTTAGAAGGAGAATTTCTTGGCCCGCCCGGCGCTCCACTACATCGACAGCCCGAAACAGCTCCCGGCGCCGCCGCGCGAGGGCCGCATCGTCACCCTGGACCTCGCCTTCGCGGCGGGGGACCGGTACGAGAAGGCGACCAGGCCCTTCATCGAAGCGGTCGGGGACCGGCTGGCGGCGTGGATCGATCACCACCCCCACCCTGCCTGGTCGGCCTACGAAGGGGATCCCCGCTTCGTGCTGGTGGACAAGGCGACGGCGCCTGCCTGCCCGCAGCTCGTCACCGCGGAGCGGATCGCGGCGGCGGGCGTCGTGGACCACGTCTTCGGCCACGCGGACTTCGACGGCTGGCTGAGCACGGTCAAGTGGCTCAACGGCGGGGTGGAGCCATGGCCCGGGGCGGACGAGGACGCGCGGGCGATCGACGCACCCGGGCAGGGGTTCAAGTGCAGCGCAAAGGGGCAGCGGCTGGCGGACGCGGTGGCGCGCAGCCGCGACGCCTCTTCCTCGAAGCACGAGGCGTTCCTGCGGGCGCTGGCGGAGGCGGCCCTCGCGGGCGAGGAGCCGGAGCCGCTCAAGCACAAGATCGACTCCCTCGCCGGTGAGGCGCGCGCGCGGCGGGCGGCGATCGAGGGGATGCTCGCGGACGCCCGGCAGGACCACCCCGAGATCCTGGTGCTCACGCTGCCGAAGCTGATCTCCCCCGCCGACAAGAAGTTCCTCCTCCAGGCGCTGGAGGAGCGGGCGCGGGTCGGGGTGATCGAGGAGCCGTCGGCGGTGACGGTGGCCACCTTCGACGGGTCGCTGCGGCTGACCCGGGTCAAGGGTCTCCACGGCACCGACGGCTTCGCCTGGGGAAAGGCGAAGTATGCGGAGATCCGGGATTCGCTGATCCGGGAGATCGAAGAGCGCTCGAAGGAGTGAGGGCGTGCCTTGCGCGGAGGTCGAACGATGAAGGTGGTGCGGATCCACCGCTTCGGCGGTCCCGAGGTGATGCAGATCGAGGAGGTGCCGGACCCCAGGCCGGGGCACGGCGAGGTGGTGGTGAAGGTCCACGCGGCGGGCGTGAACTTCATCGACGTCTACCACCGCAGCGGCGCCTATCCCGGTGAGCTGCCGCGCCGTCTCGGCCAGGAGGGCGCGGGAACGGTGGAGGCGCTCGGTCCCGACGTGGAGGGCGTGCGGGTCGGCGATCGGGTGGCGTGGGTCAACGTCAACGGCTCGTACGCGGAGCGGATGGTGGTGCCCGCCGAAAGGCTGGTCCCGGTGCCCGATGGCGTGGGGCTGGAGACGGCGGCGGCGGCGATGCTGCAGGGGATGACCGCCCACTACCTGGCCCACTCCACCCATCCCATCGCGTCGGGCGAGAGCTGCCTCGTCCACGCGGCGGCGGGCGGCGTGGGCGCGCTGCTGGTGCAGATGGCGAAGCGGCGCGGGGCGATCGTCTACGCCACCTGCTCCGCGGCGAAGCGCCACGTCGCCGAGGCGGCGGGCGCGGACCACGTGATCGCCTACGATCAGCAGGACTTCGTCGCCGAGGTGAAGCGGCTCACCGGCGGCGCGGGCGTGCGGGTGGTCTACGACTCGGTGGGGAAGGCCACCTTCGCTGGCAGCCTCGACGTGCTCCAGCCCCGTGGGCTGCTGGCGCTCTTCGGCCAGTCGAGCGGGCCGGTGCCGCCCCTCGATCTCCAGGTGCTCAATCGGAAGGGCTCGCTCTTCGTCACCCGCCCGAACCTCGCCCACTACACGCTCGATCGGCGGGAGCTCCTCGAGCGGGCGGACGACCTGTTCCGCTGGATCGCGTCGGGTGAGCTCACCCTGCGGATCGACGACATCCTCCCGCTGGCCGATGTGCAGGAAGCCCACCGCCGCCTCGAGGGGCGGCAGACGCACGGGAAGCTGGTGCTCCTGCCCTGACCGGCGGGGTGACGCCGTCGCCAGGGGTCAGGCGAAGGCGAGGAGCAGCACGCTGACCACCGCGCCCATGAGCAGGCAGACGAGGGTGGTGTAGCCGATCACGTCGCGGGCCTTGAGGCCCATGATGCCGAGGAGCGGCAGCGCCCAGAACGGCTGGAGCATGTTGGTCCAGGCGTCGCCGTAGGAGAAGGCCATGATCACCGGGCCGGGGGCGACGCCGAGGGCGCTGCCCGCCCGGGCGAGGATCTCGCCCTGCACCGCCCACTGGCCGCCGCCGGAGGGGACGAAGAGGTTGACCAGGCCGGCGGAATAGAAGGCGATGAGGGGGAAGGTCTTCGGCGAGGCGATGGAGAGCATCGCATTCGAGACCGTCTCGATGAGGCCGGTCGCCTGCATCACGCCGAGGATGCCGAAGTAGAACGGGAACTGGAGGATGATCCCGCCCGCGCCCTTCGCGCCTTCGGCGATGGCGGCGACGTAGCGCTGGATGCTCCCCTGCAGCAGCAGCCCCACCGCGAGGAAGAGGAGGTTGACCGCGTTGAGGTCGAAGGTCTGCCTTCCCGCGGCGGCGCCGGCGATCAGCATCGCCAGCAGGCCGAGGCCGACCAGGGAGCCGACCCAGCGGCTCTCCTGGAGGAAGGCGACCACGCCGGGGTCGCGGGCGAAGCGCTCCTCCCGTCGCCCGGCGAGGACGGGCACCTCGGTGGCGGGCGCGTGGCGGGCGAGGACGCGGAAGAGGAGCGGGATGGCGATCACCAGCGAGGTGGTGACCAGGAGGTTGAGCGGGGCGAGGAGGGTGTCGGTGAGGGGCACCACGCCGCCGAACGCCGCCTCCACGAAGTTCCCCGGCTCCGCCGCCTTGAGGGGCGCCGAGCCGGAGAGGCCGCCGTGCCACACCGCGAAGCCGGCGTAGCCCGCGCCGCCGAGGAGCGGGTAGTTGAGCGCGATGCCGCGCGCCGAGGCGTGGCGGGCGACCTCGCGGGCGAGCAGCGCGCCGGTGATCGCGCCCAGGCCCCAATGGATCAGCGAGGCGAGGCAAGCACCCGCTGCCACGATCAGCGCCGCGTCCGCGCCGGTGCGGGGAAGCTGCGCCAGCCGCTCCACCGCCGCCTGCACCGGAGGGCTGGTGGCAATGGCGTGGCCCGTCACCAGCACCAGCGCCATCTGCAGCGCGAAGGCGAGGCCGCTCGTGCTCGCGAACCCCTCCAGCCAGCCGCCCGCCACCCGCGCCGCGATGCCACCCGCGCCGGAGGAGGCGAGGTTGATCGCGCCGCCGATCATCACCACGAGCGTCAGGCCGAGCGCGATGAGGAAGGGATCCGGCGTGACCCGGCTCACCGCGCGCTGCAGCCACGCCCCCGCGCGCGCCACCACCCCTGCGTTGCTGGCCACTGCCGCCACCGCGTCCTTCTGCATGCGTTCTCTCCGTTCGGGGAGAGAGTGTAGCGGGGTTCGGGCGCGGCGTGCCGGTGTGGTGGGGAGGGACCGGCGCTTCGCGCGCTACGAAGGAGGGAAGAGCGCTCCACGGCGCTCCGGACGAACGAGGACGAACGAGCGCGCGGGGCGGTCCGCGCGAGCGAAGGGGGACGGGCGCTCCGAGGCGTCGGCGGGCGCAGCGGGACCGCCCGGCACGACGCGGCGCTTGCTCCGCACTGCCCCTCACAGCTCCTGCGCCAGGCCGACGATGATCCCCTCGGGGCCGCGGATGTAGGCAAGGCGGTACGACTGCTCGTACTGCATCTCGCCGATGCGCTCGGCGCCGTGGGCCACCATGCGGGCGACCACCTCATCCACGTCGTCCACCGCGAACATCACCCGGCGCAGGCCCAGCGCGTTCACCGGCTGGTTCACCGGCCCGTACCGGACCGCCTCGGGCGTGTGGAACTTGTCCAGCTCGATGCCGCCGCCACCGTCCGGCGGGCGCAGCGTGACCAGCGTGGCGCGGACCTCGTCCCCCAGCCCGATCAGCTTGCCGACCAGCGGCCCCTCCACCGTCGTCTCCCCCTCGAGCCGCAGGCCCAGCGCGAGGAAGAAGGCCTTCATCGCCTCGAGGTCGTCGACCACGAGGAGGACGTTGTCCATGCGCTTGATCGCCATGGGGCGACCACAGCATGGCGGAGCGCCGCACCGCAACGTTCCGCTTCGGACGGGTCGTGCCGCCGACATCCGCCGCGCCCGGGCAGCGCGCAGGCGTCGGGACGTCGGGCGATGCGCGCAGATGGCATGCGGTCGTGGCGCAACCTGCCGCTACGCCGGCAGGAGTGAACCGCTCGTTCGTGCAGGTCGGGCTCTTCGCCACCCGTGCTGCAGCAGCCACGTTCGCGGCTCGAGCAGGAGCGGGCTCGGAGCGAGCCGCATCGTCCGCGGAACGTGCTCCGCCGGTCCCGCGGCAAAGCGGTCGGCGATCACAGCGGCTACACGCTCCCCCCGCTCCACCATGTGCTTGCGCGTGTTGGAGAGCACGTAGTGGATCGCGTTGCGCACCTGCTGCGGCGTCTTGAGCACCGCCACGTGGTAGCGGTCCGCGAGCACGCGACCGCTGCGCCCCATCATCCGGTTGAGCCCCTTCGCCAGGCGGTTCCCGAGCGAGCGCATCCCCCGCGTCAGCGCGTACCGGCTCTCCACCTCGAGGATGAGATGGACGTGGTTGCCCTGCACCGAGAAGTGCGTCAGCCGCATCCCCAGCTCCCGCACCGCGAGGAGCGCGCGGGAGACCACGCGAAACGACCGCCCCGAGCGCAGGTTCCACACGTGCGGCATCATCCGCAGCGTCACGTGCACCGGATGCCGCCGCTCGATCGCCGGCCGCTTCACGTGCGGCGCGGCAGGCAGGTCTCCGAGCAGGCGCGGCCCCTTCGGCTTCCGCCCCGCACCGGGCCGCCGGCCACCCCAGTTCCGCGCCTTCAGCCGCAGCTTCGTCTGCGTTCCGAGCGCCTTCGCCCTGGCCATCGCGTCCCCCCCGACGTGACCACCCACTTGAAAAGCATATGTCCATTCCGGACCGCCATCCATCGCCCATCCGGGTCGTCGCTTGCCGTCCACGACGCGGGACTGCTCGTCCTGGAGGTGCGCTGCAAGTGGTCGTCGCGCGTGGACGCGTCGAAGCGCGGAGCGGGTGGGTGGAGGGGACATGACCGCGTGCGCCCGCAGCGCCGGAGGTGTGATGCACGCGCGGGACGAGGTGCGTGCACGGGCGCGGTGCACGCACGGAGGCGGTGCACGCACGGGCGCGGCGCGCGCACGAACGCGGTGCG
>Ga0182742_1001244_pt1 | contig 33848 bp, 25 predicted proteins | sample eDN5th37CBELigMG_FD_128880 | JGI IMG/M metagenome (GOLD analysis project Ga0182742, IMG submission 128880) | Enriched Miracle-Growth compost microbial communities from Emeryville, California, USA - eDNA 5th pass 37_C BE-Lig MG (version 2)... ... | reverse complement strand
GCTTCGGTTCGCATCATCGGACGGAGGGGAACGACGACGGAGCCAACGGAACCCATTCCAAGCTCCGGGTCGAGGAGGGGAACTCGGTTCTCGCCGAACTCGACGGCCCCGGGATCATCCAGCACATCTGGTTGGCTCGCGCCGGGGGCGATCAGCCGGACAAGCTGGATTGGAGGAAGAAGCGCCTCAAAATCCATCTCGACGGCAAACCCGACCCCGCGCTTGACATCCCCTTGGAAACCCTTTTCTCGGGCGCGCATCCCCATTTCCCCCGTCCGCTCGTGATGGAGGAGTCGGAAGGCTTCGTCTGTTACGTCCCGATCGCGTTTCGCGAGGGCTGCAAGGTCGTCGTCGAGGGTGAGGACGAGGAAGCTTGGCTTTATCAGATCAACATGCTTTCCCTGCCGGATGGAAGTGAAATCGAGCCGTTCCAGGCGGACCCGGCCCCGGAGACGGCGAGCGAGTTGGAGCGGGCCCGATCCTTCTGGTCGGAACCGGCGGCCTACGAATCGAAGATCCTGGCCGAGCTTCCAACGGCGATCTACAAGCTTGACGGGGTGGGAAACAGCGAACACGTCTTCATCTTGCCGCCCGGCCCGGCGACCATTCGGTCGATCGAGCTTGAACCGACCGAAGCCACCGCCGACGCCTGGCGGTCGGCGAGGCTGCGGCTGGTCTGGGATCAGGGAGCGGGGGGAGAGCCGGCGGTCGATTTGCCGGTCGCCTTCGCTTTTGGGACGCTTGCCGACGCGATCCCCTTTTCCTCGCTCCTCGTCGGCCAACGGGACGGAACGTGGTACAACCGCTTCCCGATGCCCTACCGAAACCAGGCCGTGCTCCGGGTCAACGCGACCCAGCCGATTCGGGGGACGTTTCAGGTTCGGTTCGAAAAGGGAATCCCCGACCACGCCGGGTATCTCCGCGCCGACTTTCGCGAAGCGCCGACGACTCGGCCGAACGAGGTCTTCAACTGGCTCGACGAGCGGGGGAGGGGGCATTTCGCGGGAGTCTTGATGTCGAGCCGCGGCCAGGCGAATCCGCCGTTCCGGCTGGAGTGGGTCGACCGATTCCAGATCGACGGCAACGAGGCTTCGAACTCCCTCCACCGCGATTGGTCCGCCCTTGGGGGCCGGCTCGACGGCCCCGTCGCGAGCCCCTCGCGCGGGTTTCCCATCCATCGGATTTCCGAGGAGGGCGCTTGGCGAGCCGCCGCGTATCACTGGCGCGTCGCCGACCCGGTTCCCTTCGCCACGTCGATCGAGGCTGGCGTCGAGCGCGGCGGCGGCAACGCGCTGGAGGCCAACCACCGCGCGTCGGTCTTTTGGTATTCGAACGAGCCCAAGACGGGCCTCAAGGGGCGGTGAAGCCGCCGTTTTTCTCTCGTCGGCGGCGCGAACGAGCCGGCTCGGCCGTTGAGAACCGGAAAATGCCCTTACCACGCGTGGCTCGATCAGCGTTTGCTCTGCACGTTGATGAGGACGGTTTGGTCTCCACCCTCGGGAACCTCGAAGCCAACCTCGGTCGGTCCCGCGAGGCTGGCTCCTCCCTTGGTCTTGGTCGGAGCGAATCGAACGCTATCAGGCAGATCCACCTCGTCGCCGGGGCGTCCGCCGATGTTGCCGGCCGTCGCGACGGTCGCCGAATTAATTATCATCGGAGGCGAGATGATGACGCTGTGTTGCCCAACCACCGCGCCGGGCCGACCATCGGTGGCCTTCAACTCAAAATTGCCGCCTTCATCAGTCAGCGCGCTGGAATTGACGCTCGCCATTCCGGGGTCCGACGGAGTGAACAGCACGCGGGCATTGACCAAGGGCTCATTGTTCACCGTGATTCGGCCCGAGACCGGCACGAGCGCGGCTTCCTTCTCGCGGCAGCCGGCCATCACCAGCAGCGCGACCACGGCCAATCGCTTGATATTTTCGATCATGTTTCCACCAGGTCCGACGACGGAGGAAGAAGGGCGGCCCCGGATCTCTTCCGAAAGCCGCGAATTGACTAAGAAACCACGGCCGGGCGAGCTCGCGCCAGGCGAGCGGCGGTTCAAGCCGTCGACGCCGGCCAAAGCGAGGCGGCCGCCTCCTTCTCCTTCTGGAGGTTTAAGAGCGGCCGTCACGCGATTTTGAGCCGGAAGCGGTCAGCGCGTCGGTGTGTGTTAGAGGGTGTCCGAGGAGATGATCTCGCCGCCTTGGATCGTCGCCAGGGGCATGAAGACGCCTCGGAGGTTGACCGTGTTCTTGACGAAGATCACCGAGCCGTCGGCCTTCAGCGCGTTGAAACCGCCGGAATGGAGGCTGCCAAATCCCCGCTTGCACGGATTGTCGATGCCCAGGGCCTCGTTCGACGCGGTAACGCACGCGTTATAATCCGCCCCCAAGGCGAACGTGTAGGGGGTGGCCGTGGAATTGTTGTAGGAGGTGTAGGTGTACGCCCAGAAGGTCCGGCGGCGATTGTTGTTTCGGTTATGAAATTCGGACACCATCATCGTGTTGGAGGTCCCGTCCAGAATCGAGGCCATGGATTCCACCCCGAGTTGATCGTTGTCGATCCGGATGACGTGCATGGCCCCTCGCCAATTCATCGGCGCTCGGGCGCCCTGGCCCGTGACGCTGCCGTTGTCCCAGTAAGCGTCGCCGCTGACATCGGGAATCGAGGCGCCGCCAACGGTTCGATAGGAGCCGGGGGCGTATTGAAGGGTCGTGGTGGCCCCGCCGCCGAAACTGGCGGGGGTTTCCAGCCGCTCGGTGTTGAGATCCGACGGGCAGGTGAAAGTATTCACGAACGATCGCGTGACGGTGGTGTTTTCTTCACCCATGTCGTTCGGCAAACTGAAATTGTAGGCGTTGACCAAGGGGCCTGCTTCCATGTGCGGAAGTATCGAGATCGTCCAGGTTGTGAAATTCGGCGCGTTACAACAAGCCCCGCTGGCGATGCCTCCCGGTGGGAAGCTGCCGTTGACGTCGTGGTAATTGTGGACGGCGATGCCGATCTGCTTCAGATTATTCGTGCATTGCGAGCGCCGGGCGGCCTCTCGCGCCGCTTGAACCGCAGGAAGCAGCAGAGCGATGAGAACGGCGATGATTGCGATCACCACCAACAGTTCGATCAAAGTGAAACCGAAGCGATGTCGCTTCTTATCCATCTGGGGACCTCTCGTCGAAGAAACGCTGAAGCTCTTTTAAAACCCAAACCCATAGCGAGAAGAGATACGGTGAGCTTAAAACCGAGAGCGCGCGGGGGCAAGTGGGCCCCGCCCGCACATTAAACATTCGATGAAATAATTCGTTAAAAGCCGTCCGCGCGAGCGGAAATTGAGGTCCAAAATCTAAGAAACTCCTCCGTGGATCGTGGTAAGGACGAACGGGAACACGTCCCTTTTCGAGCACGCTGATGGCGGACGGAACAAACCTCGATCGCGAGACCTGGGCGCGCGAGGCGGTCACCCGGTTTGAGGGCCCGCTTTTGCTTTACGCGCGACGGCTCCTGAACGACGCGGAGGCGGCCCGAGACGTGGTGCAGGACACCTTTCTGCGCCTCTGGGGACGGCCGCGCGCCGAGGTCGACGGGCACCTGGCCGAGTGGCTGTTCACGGTCTGCCGCAACCGGGCCCTGGACGTTCTGCGGAAGGAGCATCGCATGACTCGGCTCAACGAAGAACAAGTCAACCGTTGCCTGAGCCCAACTCCCGGGCCCCTCGATCAGGCCGAACAGCGCGACCTGGGAGCGCGCGTGCTGGAGCTGCTTGAGTCGCTCCCGCCCAATCAACGCGAAGTCATCCGCTTGAAGTTTCAAAACGGGTTTTCCTACCAGGAGATCAGCCGAATCAGCGGCCACAGCGTCTCGAACGTCGGATACCTGATCCACGCCGGGATCAAGACGCTCCGAGGACGACTCTTCGATGGCCGGACGACCGAGGCTCGCAACTAAGCGCCCAAGAAAGGAGGACCCGAGATGAGCTTCGACATTGATGACCCCCGGCTGACCGCCTACGCCCTGGGCGAACTCGACGAGTCCGAAAAGCTGGAGGTGGAACGCCTGCTGGCGGATCAACCCGAGGCCCGGAAATCCATTGAGGAAATCCGGCTCACCGCGAGCTGGCTGACCGAACGGCTCCACGAGGAGCAGGCGGCCGAAACGGCGAGCCTGAATCCGTCGACCGCGATCCCCGCCCCGAACATCGTCGGCGAACCGGCCAAACCCGCCTTGGTTCGCCCCTGGTGGACCTCGCGATCCTTCCTCTCGTCGATCGCGGCGCTGTTCATGATCTCGTTCGCGGGGCTCTACACGCTCCAAAACTTCCGGCCCCGACTCGAACGACAACTCGCGATGGATGCGGCCGCTCCATCCGTTTCAAGCGAGTTCGCCGACGCGGTTAAACCCGCCGCCCCGGCGGAGAGCTTTCAAGCGCCGGCCCTCGCGGAGCCGCTGGCGGCGGCGCCCAAGTCGGATCGGCTTGGTTTCGCCAACGCGCCGGCGGTGGCCGCGGATCGCGCCGAAGCATCGGGGGAACTCCGATATGCCGCCCCGCCCCCGTCCTCAATGATGGGCGACCTCGCGATCGGGGAGGCGCCGGCCGCGACTCGCTCGCTCCAGCGCGGCATGGCGGGGAGCGGCATGGCTGGGAGCGGAGGTCCACCCGCGAGCGAACTTCCCCAACTTGCGCGCCGTCGCGCCCGCCAAGCCGCTCCGTTGCGGAGAGAGCTTTTTGGCATCCAAGGGCCCTCCCCGAGTCGCCAGTCAGGTCAGGGCCAGGCGTCAGAGGGGGACCAGCCCATGCTGGGGGCTTCCGCCGGTCAGGCCCAGCCGGAGTCCGTGGAGCGACTGGCCGAACCGACGCAAGAGATGGAGATCGAGGCGCGGGAGGAGCGGAAGGCCGTGGCCGTCGCGGAAAACCCGTTCGTCCAGGTCGATCAAGAGGCCGTGTCGACCTTCTCGATCGACGTGGACACCGCCGGGTATTCGATCGTTCGCCGCTATCTGATGCAGTCCAACCAGCTTCCGCCGCCGGAGTTGGCGCGGATCGAGGAGATGCTCAACTACTTCCCGTACAACGACGCGCCGCCGGACGCCGACAATCCCGACCCGTTCGCGATCCATGTTGAAGTCGCCCGGTGCCCCTGGAACGCGGGGAACCGCCTGGCCCGAATCGGGATCATGGGCCGGCCGATCGACCAGGAGGAGCGAAAGCCCAGCAACCTCGTTTTCCTGGTCGACGTTTCGGGCTCGATGGATCAGCCGAACAAGCTGCCGTTGGTTCAGTGGGGGCTCCAAAAGTTGGTGGAGCAACTTGGCGAGAACGACCGGGTCGCGATCGTCGTCTACGCCGGCGCGGCCGGGTTGGCGCTGCCGTCGACCTCGTGCCTGAACAAGGCCGAGATCTTGTCGAAGATCGAGCAGCTTCGCGCGGGGGGGTCGACCAACGGCGGGGCTGGAATCCAGCTCGCCTATGATCTGGCGACCTCGAATTTCATCCACAACGGGATCAACCGCGTGATCCTGGCGACCGACGGCGATTTCAACGTCGGGACGACCGATCGCGATGAGCTTGTCAAACTCATCGAATCGAAGGCGAAGGGGCCAAAGCCGGTGTTCCTCACCGTGCTCGGCTTCGGCATGGACAACCTGAAGGACGAGACCCTGGAGACGCTCGCCGACAAGGGAGACGGCCACTACGCCTACATCGACGGCCCCGACGAGGCCCTTAAGGTTCTGGTCCACGAGATGGGGGCGACGCTCGAAACGATCGCCAAGGACGTCAAGATTCAGGTTGAGTTCAAGCCCGAGCGGGTCAAGGCGTACCGCCTGATCGGCTACGAGAACCGGGTGATGCCCAACCAAGACTTCGACGACGATCGCAAGGACGCCGGAGAAATCGGCGCTGGGCATCACGTCACGGCGCTTTATGAGATCGTTCCGGCCGACGACGCGGGCGAGTCCGACTCGTTCGTCGTCAACATCCGTTACAAGAAGCCCGACGAGACCGTCAGCGCCCTGATTCGGCGGCCGGCGACGGATCGGGGGCTCGACTTCTCGGAAGCCTCCGACGATTTCCGATTCGCCTCGGCGGTCGCCGGCTTCGGGATGCTGCTCCGCGAGTCGCCCTCGCGAGGCAACCTGACGTATCCCGGCGTGATCGAACTGGCGTCGCCGACGCTCGCGAACGATCCATCGGGATATCGCAAGGAGTTCATCGACCTCGTTCGCAAGGCGCGCGAGATCGCCGCGCCGTCGCCTTGAATCGCCATCCCGGCCGGGAGCCGATCGAGAGATCGGCGGTCCCGGGGGAGCGTGGAAGCCGCGTCCGTCCGCCCTACGACATGGAAACCAGGCCGAGCGAGCCGACGTGGTTGACGATGGCGTAGGGGCGGCCTTCGGTGCCCACGCGGGGGATCCAGCGGGGCGACTCGTTGACGACGTTGATCTCGGAGATTTGCAGCGTGTTGGTTCGCTGGATCGGATCGAAGGTGACGAAGAACGACGGGGCGCTGTCGAAGGAGCCGCCGAACGGCGCGTAGAAGGCCTGGCGGCCTCCCGGCCTGAGCGTGAAGTTCTGGAAGCGGCCGGAGTCGTAAGTCGAGGCCGCCACGCCATAGGTCACCACGGCGTTCGACTTGTTCCAGATCGTGATAACGCCCCAGTTCATGTAGTTGGCCGTCGAGTCGGGACGCAAGTGGCCGAGCCCGCCCCGGAACTGGCCGAACGTAACCACCGGAGCGGGGTTGCCCCGAACGGGAGCGACCCGGGGAGGCGAGTTGACGCCAAATCGCATGTGGAACCGCGCGGCGGGGGGGCCGCCCCCGGCCGGAGGCGACCAGGGGAGGACCGTGGTTAATAGTCTTTCCTCAACGGCCTCCGCGCTGGGGCGAAAAACCTGGGACGCTCGCTTCTTCATGGCGTGGACTCTCGATGTCTTGAAGTGGCAAACTTCCAAGCTCATTGAGAGTCTTGCCGCGCAATCGTCGATTGTCGAATCGGCGAGGGGCGTCGGACGCTTATTCGCGAATTTGTCCCTCGCCACGAATGATCCATTTGGTGCTGGTCAGCTCGCGGAGGCCGCAGGGGCCTCGGGCGTGGTACTTGTCGGTGCTGATGCCGATCTCGGCGCCCATGCCAAGCTCGCCGCCGTCGTTGAAGCGGGTGCTGGCGTTGACGGCGACGGCCGAGCTGTCGACCTCGGCGACGAACTTTTCAGCGGCCGACGGATCGCCGGTGACGATCGTGTCGGTGTGCGCCGAGCCGTGTTGGGCGATGTGCTCGACCGCGTCGTCGATCGCGTCGACGACCTTAACGGCCAGGATCTTGTCGAGAAATTCGGTGTTCCAATCCTCGGGGGCCGCGGGGTTCATGCCGGGCGCGAGGGACCGGGCCGACTCGTCGCCCCGAAGTTCGACGCCGGCCGACCGGAGGGCTTCGGCGGCCTTGGGGAGCCAGGTCTTGGCGATCTCGCGATGGACCAAAAGGGTCTCGGCCGCGTTGCAGACGCCCGGGCGCTGGGTCTTGGCGTTGAGGATGATCCGAGTGGCCATCTCGGGGTCGGCCGCTTTGTCGACGTAGACCGAGCAGATGCCCTGGTAATGCTTCATCACCGGCATCTTGGCCTCGGCCACGACGCGACGGATCAGACCCTCGCCGCCTCGGGGGATGGCCAGGTCGATCAACTCGGGGAGCGCCAGCAGTTGGCCGACCGCCGCGCGATCGGTTGTGGGAACCAGTTGAACCCCATGCTCGGGCAGCCCGCGGCGCTTCAGTTCGTCGGCCAAGATCCGGTGCAGGGCTTGATTGGAGTGGAGGGCCTCCTTGCCGCCGCGGAGGATCACCGCGTTGCCGCTTTTCACGCAGATGGCGCCGGCGTCGACGGTGACGTTCGGCCGGCTCTCGTAGATCATGAAGATCACGCCGAGCGGGACGCGAACCTGGGCGACCTCCAGCCCGTTGGGGCGGCGGTTGGTCGAGATCGTCTCGCCCACCGGGTCGGGCAGCGCCGCGATTTCGAGCAGGCTCTTGGCCATGTCGGCAATCCGCTTGTCATTGAGCGTCAAGCGGTCGATGGCCGCGGCGTTGAGGCCAAGGCCCGGAGCCGCCTCGACGTCGCGCGCGTTGGCCTCCAAAAGCTCCGCTCGCCGCGCCTCGAGGGCTTCGGCCGCGCCGGTCAGCCAGGCGTTTTTGGTTTCGGAGTCGGCCAGGGCGAGGGCCCTCGACGCCGCCTTGGCCTGAGAGGCGAGGGTTCGACAGAGCGTTTCAAGTTCGGCATCAACCTTGGACATCGTTCCTCCCCCAACCCCGCGTTTCGTTCCAAACCTTGATCGCGTCAACCATGGGGCCGACATCATGAACCCGGGCCACGCTCGCTCCCATCGTACACGCGGCGAGCGAACAGACAACCGAGCCGACCAGCCGATCCTCGATGCCTCGGCCGGTCATCTTCTTGATCGTCCCCTTTCGCGAGACGCCGATCAGCAAGACACAACCCAGGGTGGCGAATTGGTCCAAGTTCCGCAAGAGCGTCAGGTTGTGCTCGTGGGTCTTGCCGAAGCCGATCCCCGGATCGACGGCGATCCGAGACCGAGGAACGCCCCTCGCCTCGCACCAGGCGATCCGCTCCATGAGGTACGCGCGGACTTCGGCCACCACGTCGTCGTAGACGGGGTTGTCCTGCATCGTTTGAGGGGTGCCCCGCATGTGCATCAGCGCGACGCCCGCCCCGGAACTCGCCGCCGCCTCCACCATCCCCGGCTCGCGCAGGGCGGAGACGTCGTTGATGATCGAGGCCCCCGCCTCAAGCGCCCGGCGGGCGACTTCGGGCTTGGTCGTGTCGATGGAGATTGGCGCGCTGGTCCGACTCGCCAGGCCCTCGATGACGGGGATCACGCGACGAAGCTCCTCCTCGACCGGCACGATCGCGGCGCCGGGACGAGTCGATTCGCCGCCGACGTCGAGGATGTCGGCGCCCTCGTCGACCAGCTTCAGGCCATGCTCGATCGCGATGTCGGTCGAGAACCAACGGCCTCCGTCGGAGAAGCTGTCGGGGGTGATGTTGACGATTCCCATGACCTTGGGAACGTCATCGCCGACGATGATTCGTCCCTTGGCCTCCCAGTGGCGCGGCATGATGGGTGATTTCCTTGAGAATCCTTGGAAGCGACGATGGGGTCCGGCCGGGTTATTTCATGTCCTCCTCGAAATACCACGGCTGTTCCATCATATCGACGATCTGAGCGGCGAGGGACTGAGCCACCTTGTCGTAGGCCGTGAGGACCGTCTCGCCCGCTTCGGGGATGAAGTTGACGGTTTGCGTGACGGCCGTCGGCGGTCGGTTCTTCTCCGACTCGGTCGGCGGGTTGTGGGTCCAGTTGACGCTGATGTTGATCGTCGCGGTCATCTGCCTGGGGAGGTTGGACAACCCGTTTTCGAGGATGAGGTTCTTGTCGGCGAAGTTGACCGTGCCGTGCAGGACCGTGTCGGCCTCCTCCAAGCTTCCGGCGATCTGATAGGGGGTGCGCCTGGTGATCTCCTTGATCACCTTTTCCGTGAGCATCTTTTCCAGGTCGCGCCGAAACGTCTGGGATTTGAACATCGGCACGTAGACGGTCCGGACGCTTTTGTCGTAGGGGGCTCGAAACGAGTATCCGCAGCCGCTGAGGACGAGACAGGCGATCGCCAGCGGCGTCCAGGCCAGGGCCGCGCGAAGGCCGTCGCGGGTTGCGGCGGCGACCTTCGATCCATGATGAGTTCCGAACATGAAACAGCCTCTTCCCCAGCCTTGGAAATCCACCTTCGACCGTGCGCGGTCGAGAGGGCGGGCGCATCCGTTCGCATCCTGTTACATCATGCCGCCGGGCATCATGCCGCCACCCATGCCTCCCATGCCTCCCGCGGCCGGCCCAGCGCTGTAGTAGGGGTCGTTGGCGCCGGGTTGCACCAGCATCTTGCTTGGCAGCGTTTCCTTGCGGGGCATTTTGGCCAGTTGGGCCAGGTCGGCCTTGGCCTTCACGGCCCAGGGGCTCGTGGGCCAGCGTTGGGGGATCTTGCCGAGGTAGTACTCGGCCGAGGCCACCTTGCCGATTTTCTTGTAGTAGGCGCCGACTTTGTAGGTCCGCTCGGCGTCCTGGTCGTTGATCAGGTCGAGCGTGTGATAGAGCTTCTCGTAATTCGACGGCTGGTCCGGGAACGAGTCCATCGTCCGCTTGACCAGCTCGCGGGCCTGTTCGAGCCCCTCACCGTCGTATTCGGGACCGAGGTAGCCCTTCATGCGGGCGTCGATCGCGGCGAGTTGGGCTTGTTGCAGGAACGGGCTCTTGGGGTGGTCGGTCATGAGCTGGTCGAAGTAGATCGCCGCGGTCTCGTAGTCGGCCGTATCCATATGATAATTGGCGATCTGCATCACGGCGTCGTCGGCGAGCGGTCCGGTCGGATCGTGGTGGCGGACGTGCTCAAGGGCCTTGAGGCCCTGGCCCCTCGTGTCGATCAGGGGTTGCCCGCCGGTGAATCGGGAGTACCAGGGGAGCTTGTCCTCGGGCTTGATGTTCGGGTCGTCCTGAGAGAGCCAGAGCTGCGCGAGGGCGTATTCGCGGCTGACGAGCTTGTCGAGGTATTGAGTGCCCGGATACTCGGCCACCAGCCTCTCGAAACTGTCGTGCGCGGCGGTGTACTTCTTGCGCTGGTACTGGGTTTCGGCGAGGTAGAATTGGGCCTTCTCGCCCCAGGGGGTCTCCTTGCGCTTCTTGGCGATCTTGGCGAGCGCCGATTCGGCCCGGGCGAGGTCGCCCCGCTGGAACAGCTCAAGAGCTTCGTCGAGCTCCTTTTGGGCTTCGGGGTTCTCCTCGGCCTGGATCATGGGACGCCATCCATCGGAGCCCAAGACCAGCGACGAGGCGTCGTCATCTTTCGGCCCCTCGCCATCGCCCTTGGATTTTCCAAAGGGTCGAAACCCCTTGCCGAGCGACCAAACGACCTCGTCCTTGGAGGGGTCGCCCGGGTCGTCGGCGGCCGCGGCGGCTCCGCGGGGGCGCAGCCAGCGCTGAAGCAGGGAGTCGGAGTCGGCGAGTTTTTGGGAGCCGGAATGGGCGAGCTCGTCCTTGGTCAGCTTTTGAGCCAGGCCCGAGTCGTAGCTCGACCGCCACTGGGCGATCGGCACACCCAGGCCCCGGCATCCGCCCAGTCCCGCCACGACCAGAAGGGCGAACAACGACCGGAGCGCCGTTCCGCCGGCGCGGCCCAAGGCGCGGCGTGGGTCGGAAGGGGTTCGCGTGCCGGACTCGTGTCTCATGGCGTCTCGTTCTCGAATCACGGGAGGGCGGCTCGATCCGCGACCGACGATCCGGAAGACCAGGTTCATCGTCGCCTACCCTCCCAAAAGGGGCCAGACCCGAGGTCGATGGCCCAGGACATGACTGATGACGTCGCCCGTCGCGCGTCGAACGGCGGCGAGGGCGTTTCCGCCCAGATCGATTTCCCGCCACGCGCTTCCGGGGCTCGCCAGAGCGCCGAGGGCCTCGATCGTTCGATTCGACAGGGTGACGACGTGTGGCCGACCAACCGCGCAGGCGGGGCAGAGCGTCCCGCCGATCGCCAGACCAAACGCCGCGGACTCCCGGACGTCCACCGGAACGCCGCACTGCGCGCAATGATCAAGCACCGGCATCAGACCAAGCTCCCGCAGGCAAGCCAGTTCGAACCTCAAAACCCTGCGCGCCCGCAAGCTCGCGTCACCCAGATGACGCAAGGTGATCCTCGCCGCGTCGAACAGCTTGGGATGCGGGTCGTGGTGGTCCGTCAGGTCGGTCAGCAGCTCGGCGACGTAGAAGCCGGCGTACAGGGCCGCGAGATCGCGGCGCAGACATGTGAAACGTTCAATGGGCGCGGCCTCGGTCAGAAGGTCCAGCGCCTCGGACGACTTGGGAAGCAGCACGATATCCGAAACGCCCAAGAGGTCAAGGCCACCCTGGAACGACGACTTGAGCCGCCGCCCCCCCTTGGCCAGAGCCGAGACCTTCCCCAACTCCCGCGTGAAGAGCGTGACGACCAGGCTGGTCTCGAAGACCTCCACCGCGCGCGTCACGATCGCCTGCGAGCGAATCGCGGCCAAAATTCATTCCTCCGCGTCGGTCCATGCGGAAAACCCAGGAAGCGCTCACGGAATTATACCGACGAACGCAAGAGCGATTTCTCATCGATCGGCTCGGCCGCGCGGCTCGGCGTTGGCCTCCCCCGGGCTCGCCGATCGGCCAATCGGCTCCTCCCTCCCGCGGGGGGCGACGTCGAGACCATCAACGCGTCTCGGGGCGCGCCGCTCCGTGGGGGGATCGGCGCCGGGCGCGACTCGAGCGCCGAATCAAGCTTCGGCGGAAGGCTCGTGGGCCGTTGGGTCGGCCTCCTCCTCGGAGACTGGTTCAAGATCCATCCGGATCCGCCGGATGTGGTGGTCGCCGACGTCGAGGACCGTGAAATCGATCCCGTCGAACCGGAAGTTCGCGCCGGGGTCGGGCAGGCGCCCCAGCGCGTGGAGCGCCAGACCGCCGATGGTCTCGAAGTCCTCGTCGGTCGGCAGGTTGATGCCGAATCGGTCGTTGAGCTCCTCAAGCTCGACGACCGCGTCGACCTCAAACTTCGAGCCGCCCAAGGGGACGACCGGGTCGGCGGCCGCGGGGGCGTCGTATTCGTCGTGGATGGGTCCGACCAGCTCTTCGAGAAGGTCCTCGAAGGTGACCAGTCCACTCACCCCGCCGTACTCGTCGAGCACGATCGCCATCGGGGCGCGCCGGAATCTCATGTCCTCAAGCAGTTGGAAGGCGTTTTTGGTTTCGGGGACGAAAAACGCCTCGCGGGCGATTCGGGCGGGGACGGCGTCGGGGTTCCCCTTGGCGACCATGTGGTCGAGAAGGTCGCGGGCCAGCAAGACGCCGATGACGTCGTCGCGGTCCTTCCCGTAGAGGGGGATCCGGCTTCGGCCGGAGGACCGGAAGGTCTCGGCCGCCTCCTTCGCGGTCACGGTCGACGGCAGCGAGACGATGGCCGTCCTCGGCCGCATGATCTCCGAGACGCTCGTTCGGGTCAGCTCGACGACGTTGCTCATCATGTCGCGGGCCCGTTCCGGCAGGTCCGGTTCGAGGTCCTCGTCGTCCTCCGACTCGGCGGGGACCTCGACTTCGACGCTCGACGGCCGGGGACCGTTCTCGTTGGATCCGGTCAGCCACTCGATCACGTCCTCAAGGGCCGCCGAACCACTGGTCAGCGGCGTGGCCGCGGCGCGGAGCAACTTCGTCGCCGGCCAGAGCCGGTCGATCAGCGATTCGGCGAAGATTTTCCCCAGCACGCCCGAGACGGCGTAGCCCATCCCGCCCAAAACGATGACCAGGACGACCAAAAGCGCGATGGCTTCGCCCGAAGGGAACCGGGCGGCGAAGACGCCGATCGCCGCGGCCAGCAGAAGCCCCGTCGCCACGGCGATCGCTTCGGAGGCGCGCTCGGTGCGGTCGTCGAGGTGATCCACCTCCTCGGCGCGTTCCGGCCGGCCCCGGGCTTCGGTCAGCTCCTCCAGGCGGCTTCGCGAATACGATTGGAGGGCCTTGGTCAAGGCGGTCGTGACCAAGTGCGCCAGGAATACGGGCGGGCAGAGAAGAATCAGGGTCCAGTACAGCCCCTCCACTCTTCAGTTTCTCCCGGGCTGGGACTCGGACCGACGCGAGTCGGCGAGTCGAAAGGGATTCATCAGTCCTTCGCGGGCGAGAACCTCGTCCTCACGACGACGCATGGCCGCCGCGGATTCCTCGTCCAGATCATCATAACCGCACAGATGAAGCAATCCATGAACGACGTAAAGCGCCACCTCGTTCCAAGGCGGCGCGCCGATTTCGGCGGCCACCCGCGCGGCGGTCTCGGTGGAGACGACCAGCTCGCCCGAAAGGGCCTCGTCCCCCTCGTCGGAGAGGACGAACGAGACGACGTCGGTGGGCCAATCGTGGTTCAGATGCTCGCGATTGATTCGGTGGATCGTTGGATCGTCGACCAGCGCCAGCGAGATCGACGCCGCGGAGACGCCCTCGCCGCGCAAGACGCCCGCGACCAGGAGGCGCAGGCGGTCGTGATCGATGGGGACGTGGGCTTGCGCGTCGCTGATCTCCACGTCGACGCCCGGGGGCGCCGGCGCGGTGGAGTCGGGATCGTTCGGTTCGTCGTCGGAGGCGTTCAAGTCTCAGGCGGTCCTCTGCTCGGGATATTTGATTCGGCCGTGGTAGATGCCGGTGAGCGACTTGATGAGGCTGTCGCGAATCTCGGCGATTTCCCGGAGCGTCAGACCCGACTCGTCGAACTGGCCGTCGCGAAGCCGCTTGTCGATCAACTCGCTGACCAGCCCCTCGATCCGCGCCGGGGTCGGCTCCGAGAGGGTCCGGCTGGCGCTTTCCACGCAGTCGGCCATCATGAGGATGCCGGCCTCCTTGCTTTGCGGCTTGGGGCCGGGGTAGCGGAAGGCGCTTTCCTGAACGACGGCGGCGTCGGGGTTGCCCAAGCCCCGTCGTTTGGCGTCGTGATAGAAGTATTCCACGAGCGTCGTGCCGTGGTGCTGTTCGATCAGGTCGATGATCTGCTCGGGAAGGTGATGCTGCCGCCCCAGATCGACGCCGTCCTTGACGTGGCCGATGATGATCAACGTGCTCATCGCCGGGGCGAGGTTGGCGTGCCGGCTCGTCGAGCCGACCTGGTTCTCGATGAAGTACTGGGGCTTGAGCATCTTGCCGATGTCGTGGAAATAGGCCCCGATTCGCACCAAGAGGCTGTTGGCGCCGATCCGCTCGGCCGCGGCTTCGGCGATGGCGCCGACGGTGATGGAGTGGTTGTGCGTGCCCGGAGCGCGACGAATCAACTCTTGGAGCAACGCGTGGGTGTTGTCTCCAAGCTCCAGCAGGCTGATTCCGGTGACGATGCCGAAGGCGCTCTCCAGGAAGGGAAGGCTTCCCCCCATGAAGAAGCCCGCCATCATCCCCCAGCCGGCCCGCCAGAAGCCGTCGCTTCGGATCAGGTCAATCGGTTGATGCTCCCAAAGCCCCGTGGCCCAGGTCAGGGCCATGTAGACGGCGGCCGAGATCGCGCCCACCTTGATCAGCTTGGTCCTGGTCCGAACCTCGTTGAGCCCCAGCACGCCGGCGGACGTCCCTCCCATCAAAACCAGGAAGTGGGAGACGCCGGTCCCAAGCATCATGCAGGTGAGGATGGAGAGGCAGAACGTCGCCATCAGGCCCAGACCCGGGTTGTACGCGATGGCCAGGATCATCGCGGCGGCGGCGACTGGAACCAGCTCGGCGTTCCAAGGCTGGTTGGCCAGCAATCGGACGAGCCCCAGGCAAATCACCACCAACCCGCAAATGGCCGCCGTGCGCGCCAGGTCCGTCGCGATCAGCCGTTGCTGGCGCGCGATGTAGATTCCGGTCAGGACGAAGAGCGCCGAGACGAGGCTGAAGATGCCGATCCCCCGGGTCAGCCTCTCGGCGAGGCTCAGCGAGGCGATGGCCTCGTCGTGCTCCATGCGCAGCAGGATCAACTGTTCCTCGCCGATGGATTGCCCTTGTTCGACGAGCACCTCGCCCTTGGTGAACGTGTCGTACCGCTCGCCGACTCGTTCGCGGGCGGCTTCGCGAAGGCGGGTCGTCTCCGCCTGCTGAAAGGTCAGAGTCGGCCGCCCGTCGAGTCGATCGGCGACCAGTTGGAACAGGGTCTCGCCGATCCGGGGCGTGGTGAACGCGGCGGCGAACTCGCGCGCGACCTGGCCGTCGGACTTGACGATGCGTTCGGGCACGACTCGATCGCGCGGAACGACCCGAGCCTCGGATTGGGGTTGGCCAATCTCTCGGATCGAGAGCGTTCGACTCGTCTCCTCGTTCCGGGGCAGGGCGCCGGGGCCGAGGACGCCGGTTTCGACCAGCGGCTCGAACGCCTTGGTGATCTGAACGTGGAGATTGTCTCGGCGCTCGGGGGTGTCGGTCGCCGCCTTGATGTCGAGATAGGCCTCGGGCGTCAGCTTCCAGGTCGAGACCAGGCTCGGGTCGACCTCCTCGAACCGCTGGGTCTTCGAGACGGTCACGGTCAGGTCGTCGAGCCGTTCGGCGAGGTCTTTGATGGGCGCGGGGTCGTTGATCATCACCAGCGGGACCTGGTCGGCCGCGGCCTGGCGATCATTGCTGGTTTTCGTTTGGTTGCGAATCCGGAATTCCTTCACCTTGACGCGGATCTCGCGCTCCGGGCGCTCGCCGAGGCGGTGGGTGAACGGCGGCCCGGATCCGTAGACGATCGCCGTGGCGACGACGGCGGTCAGCGCGATCAGCGAAACGCTCGCGATCCGGGCGCGCTGGCGCGCCTGTCGACTTTGTTCGTGCGAGGCGTTGGTGAAGGATCGCAATTGAGCCCGGGAGGGCTTCGGACGACGCTTGCCGATGCTCATGATGGGTGGCGACTCAACGTGACGTGGCCAGCGCGCGGGGCGCGCCACGCGATACAGCGCCAAGGCCACCTGGCCTCGGCCGCGCGACGTCAGCTTCGATTGCGGATTTTTGGCGCTTCACGACGGGCCGTCCACCCGGAACGCGCGAGCTTCTCACGGTCTCTCACTCCAGGCCATCGGCGCCGACCTCGTCGGAGATCGGCTCGACGGCGGCGGGCGATTCGAGCTGGCGGGGGACGTCCTCCTCCCCGTAAGCGTCGACGATCGCCTGCACCAGCGGGTGACGGACGATGTCGGCCCGGCCGAGGCGAACGACCGCCACGCCGGGCACGTTGGAAAGACGGTCGACGGCGTCGGCCAGGCCGCTTTTGATGTCGGTCGGCAAGTCCACCTGCGTGATGTCCCCGGTCACCACGATCCGCGAATTCAACCCCATGCGGGTCAGGAACATCTTCATCTGGGGGATCGTGGCGTTTTGCCCCTCGTCCAGGATGATCGCCGCGTCGTTGAGGGTTCGTCCCCGCATGTACGCCAGGGGAGCGATCTCGATCAGGTCGTTGTCCATGTAGCGACGGATTTGATCGTAGGGCATCAGGTCGTGAAGGGCGTCGAGCAGGGGTCGCAGATACGGGTTGATTTTCGCCTCGAGGTCCCCCGGGAGAAAGCCGAGATGTTCACCCGCCTCAACCGCCGGACGGACCAGAACGATCTTCTTGATCCGTCCCTGGCGAAGCGCCGCGACGGCCATCGAGACGGCCAGGTAGGTTTTGCCCGTGCCCGCCGGCCCGACCGCGAAGACGAGCGCGTCGTCTCGAAGCGCCCGCAGGTAACGATTTTGCCCCTCGGTGCGGGGCCGAACAACCCGGTTGCCCTCGCGGATCTCGACCGGACCGGATCGGTCGGTCGACTCAACCCGCGTGGCCCGGTCGATCAAGTCGGCGACGTCGGCCGAGAGAATGGTCCTTCGAACGCGGTAGAGGGCTCGCAAGCCCTCGAAGATTTCCCGGGCCTGCTCAACGCGCTCGGAGTCCCCCTCGATGCGCAGCTCGCCGCGACGGGCGACGACCCTGACGTCGAGCGCGTCGCGGACCTGCCGGAGGTGCTGGTCGCGACTGCCGAAAACCGCGAGCTCCTCGTTTTGCCCCTCAAGGGCCAAGGTAACCTCTGGCATGCCTTCCCCTTCACCGGCCCAAACCGAATCGAGAGGCGACCCAAAGCTCAATTGCCTTGGACCCGGCCCGGCCGGTCTCCACGCTCATGTAATGCTATCATGACGATCGCGGAAAACAATACGTCGCGGATCGAAACGCGGGAATCTTCGGCCCGCCGTTCACGGCCCGAAACACAACCAGAGGCCGTAGGCGACCGGCGCGGCGAAGAGGGGCGAATCGAGCACGTCGAGCACGCCCCCAAACCCCGGCACGACCGTCGAGGCGTCCTTCTTCCGGCAATCGCGTTTGATCATCGACTCCATCAGGTCGCCAAGCTGTCCCACGACTCCAAGAACCAGCCCGAAACAGACCGCTGCGGGCCATCCAACGCCGGAGAGGCTAATCGAGGATTGGCCCCACGCCTCGATCCCCAGCGCGGCGATCAGGGCGAAGCCCAGTCCTCCCACCGCCCCTTCGATCGTCTTGTTGGGGCTCAACGAAGGCCAAAGCTTGTGACGCCCCGCGATCCTCCCAACCGTGTACGCGCCGATGTCCGCCCCCTTGGTCGTCGCGATCAAAAAGGCCAGCGGCATCAGTCCGTTCTTGCAACCGTCAAGCCAACGCATCTGGATGATGAAGCTTCCCAGCAACCCAACGTAGGCGACGATCAACAGCGTCCCGGCGATCGAAGCCACGGCGCGGCCGGGCTTGTCGAAGCGGAGGCTCTCGGCCAGAAACGTCACCATGAGGACGGCGACGAAGCTCAGCAACGGCCAGGCCAGCGCGCTGATCGCCGCCGACGGCTCGAACACGATGCCCGAGATTCGATCCGAAGCCCGATGCGACTGAACAACATGGGGGAACCAGTTGGCCAGAAGGATCGCCGCGACGCCCCCCAGCGCCGCCTGGAGCGAGGGTCGCGAGACCGTATCCTCCAACAGCCCGGCCAACTCGAGCGCGACCGCCGCCATCGCCGCTCCGGCCAGACAAAACCAGAGCGGAAACCAGGGGGCGAGCCATTGGTCCAGATACAAGGTCAAGACCAGGACGGCAACGATCAAAACACCGCTGACGACGCGGGCGCCTAGCATGTCCACCAGCAAATGCGAAAGGGAATGAGCGAGAACCAGAGCGATCCGGCGATCGCCTGAAAACCCCGTGTCCTCAACCTGGCCAAGAGAGCGAAGTCCCCGAATCGACCGCCGGGAACCGCTACGGCGCGGCGGTCAGGACGGAGGTCGGCAGGCCGCCGAATTTCCGCTCCCGATTCGCGTAATCGGAACAGGCTTGAAGCAAGTCGCCTCCCCGGAAGTCGGGCCAAAGCTTATGCGTCACCCAAAGCTCCGTGTACGAGATCTGCCAAAGCAGGAAGTTGCTAATCCTCATCTCCCCGGCCGTCCGAATCAAGAGGTCGGGGTCGGCGGCGCCCGCCGTGTCGAGATAGCCGGAGAACATCGACTCCTCGATCCGAGACGGATCCACCTTGCCGGCCCGGACGTCCTCGGCGAGTCGGCGAGCGGCGTCGACGATCTCGGTTCGTCCACCGTAATTCACCGCCAGACAAAGAACCAGCCCGGTGTTTCCCGCGGTCGCCTCGGCCGCGCGGTCGAATTCCTCCAGGACCTCGGCGGGAAGCCCCTCGCGACGGCCGATCATCTGAAGCCGGACGTTTTGCTCCATCAACTCGGCGCGCTCGACCACCAGGAAGTGCCTCAGCAGCCGCATCAGGAACTTCAGTTCGCGGGCGGGCCGCTTCCAGTTCTCGACCGAGAGGCAATACAGCGTGAGCCGTTCAAGGCCGAGACGGCATCCCTCCTCGACGACGGCCCGGACGCTCTGGACGCCCCGGCGATGTCCGGCGATCCGCGGAAATCCGCGGCCTTGGGCCCATCGGCCGTTGCCGTCCATGATGATCGCCACGTGTCGGGGAAGCTGCTCGGGCCTGAGTCCCCAGGCTTCGAGTCGAGCCCGACCTTCCTCGGTGATCCGCGTGGGAGTTTCCGTGTTCGCTCGCATAAAATTCCTTGCGCTCGGACGGATCGAGGGATTCGCGCCCCGAGAGGGACGCGCGGAGGGTTTGGGTCGGCGTTGGTTACTTGCCGGGAACCAGGATCGTTTGGCGGCGATCCGGGCCGACCGAGACGATCGACACCGGAACGCCGATTTGGCGGCCCAGGAATTCGACGTACTCGCGAGCCCGCGCCGGCAGGTCGCTCCAGCTTCGGGCGGACGTCAGGTCCTCCGACCAGCCGGGCAGGGTCTTGTAGACCGGCCGGCAGCGCTCGAAGTCGACCAGCGAGGCCGGCATCGATTCGACGGCCACGCCATCATCCTCATAAGCGACGGCCACGTTCAACTCATCGATGCCGCTCAAAACATCCAGCAACATCACGGCGATCTCGGTCGAACCGCTCACCCGGGCGGAGTAGCGGGCCGCGACGGCGTCGAACCAGCCACATCGCCTGGGACGTCCGGTCACGGTGCCGAACTCGCGGCCGACCTGGCGGATCCGCTCGCCGATTTCGTTGTCCAGCTCGGTGGGAAAGGGGCCGCCGCCGACCCGCGTGGTGTACGCCTTGACGACGCCGATCCAGCGGTCGATGTTCCGGCAAGGGACGCCCGTTCCCGACGCGACGCCGACGGCGCTCGAGTTGGAGCTGGTCACGTAAGGATAGGTGCCATGGTCGATATCGAGCAGCGAACCTTGAGCCCCCTCGAACATCAACCGCCGTCCTTGGGCGATCGCGGCGTGAACCCAGGTCGTCGCGTCGGTGACGAACGGCCGAAGCTGCTCGGCGTAGCCCAAGTACTCCTCGGCGATCGCGGCGTCGTCGAAGGGATCGAAATCCGGAAGCATGGCCGTCAGAAGCCGGTTCTTGAACTCGACGATCCGCTTGAGCCGCTCGCGAAACTGCGCCGGGTGATACAGATCGGCGACCCGCACGCCGTGGACTCGGCCGACCTTGTCCTTGTAGCAGGGGCCGATCCCCCGACGGGTCGTCCCCAGGTGGTCGGCGGCCGACGACGATTCTTCGGTGAGCCGCTCCTCGGCCAGGTGGTGGGGCAGGATCACGTGGGCGCGATCGCCAACGTGCAGCCTACCGGTGAAATCAACCCCCTGAGCGGTCAGGCTGGCGATCTCTTTGAGGAGGGCGGGGGGGTGAATGACCACGCCATTGCCGATCACGGCGTCGACGTTCTCGCGAAGAATCCCGGTCGGCACCAGGGAGAGCTTGTAGGTGGTCCCTTCATGAACGACCGTGTGTCCGGCGTTGGCGCCGCCTTGATAACGAACCACCACGTCGTGCTGGTCGCAAAGAAGGTCCACGATCTTTCCCTTGGCTTCATCTCCCCACTGAAGCCCCACCACGCACGTCGAACCCACGGCGCACACTCCGAAGCGAACCGCGACCGCGCCGGTCGCTTGGCATCGTAAAGTAACAAGATACAAACCCGCGCGGGCGTCGTCAATCGGGCGGAGGTCGGCCGCGTTCGATTCGCCGATCTCCCGGGTCGGCCCGATTTCGGGTCAGACCATCGCGGACAGGAACTCGGAGAAGAGGTAATGACTGTCTTGGGGGCCCGCGGACGCTTCGGGGTGGAACTGGACGCCGAAGACGGGCAGGCGGGCGTGTCGGATTCCTTCGACCGTTTGGTCGTTGAGATTGATGTGGCTGGCGACCACGTCGGCGGGGAGCTTGCTCGGATCGACGGCGAAGCCATGGTTCTGACTGGTGATCTCAACCTTGCCCGTAACCTGGTTGAGAACCGGATGGTTCGAGCCCCGGTGGCCGAATTTCAGCTTGAACACGTCCGCGCCGAACGCCTGGCCAATCAGTTGGTGGCCGAGACAGATGCCGAAGATCGGCGTCCCGCGCGATTCGGCGGCCGTCCGGATCAGGCTTTTGATGGTGTTGGTCGCCTCGACCAGCACCGCCGGATCGCCGGGGCCGTTGGAGATGAAGACGCCGTCGGGCTGATGTTCGAGGATCGCCTCGGCGGGCGTCGAGCCGGGAACCACCGTCACTCGGCAGCCGATCTCGACCAACCTGCGCGGGCTGTTCCACTTCATCCCAAAATCCAGGGCGACCACGTGGGGCCGCTTCTCCCGATCCGGTCGCTCCGCGGCCGTCAATTCGCCGACGTTCCGTCCCGAAGCGTCGAACAGGTACTTCGGGTCGAGGCCCGATTCCCAGACCCGCGTCTCGGTCGGCATGACTTCCCTCGTCAAGTCGCGACCGATCAAACCGGGGCTGTTGCGCGCCTTGGCGACGAGGCTCGCGTCGTCCAGGTCGGTCGTCGAGAGGATTCCCTTGAGCGCCCCTTGAACTCGGGTGAGCCTAACCAGGGCCCGGGTGTCGATCCCGGCCAGACCAATGATCCGGTTCTCCTCCAGGTAGCTTTCGAGCGAGCCCAGCGAGCGGAAGTTGCTTGCTCGACAGCTCAGTTCGCGGATCACGAAGCCTCGGACCCAGGTCTTGCGGCTCTCGGCGTCCTCGGCGTTGACGCCGTAGTTGCCGATCTCGGGATAGGTCATGGTCACGATCTGGCCGTGATACGAGGGGTCGGTGAGGATCTCTTGATATCCGGTCATGCTCGTGTTGAAGACGACCTCGCCGTCGATCTCTCCGCGAGCCCCAAAGGCCCGTCCGGTGAACACCGAGCCATCCTCAAGCGCCAACTTCGCCGTCGCCATTGTCGTTCCCGGGGCCTCGCTCGGCCCTCTCTCCCCGCATCGCCAGGACCATCGATCGTCCACGTTGTCCCAACGATTTTACGCCCCGAGGCGCTCGGGCGTCGAGCGGACTTCCCGACGGGCTCGCCGATCTCGTTCGTCATTCACCGCGCCTGGAGCCTCGAAGCGCCATCCAAACCGCTCGGCCGGCACGTCAGGGCCGCCGCGGCGTTCAACGCGAAAACCGCCACCGCCAGGGCGCTCGCGGTCGCGAGACCGTCGCCGGGCCGCTCGTGGAGGAACAAAAGCGCCGGGCCGACGGTCGAACTCTGGAGCGACGAGGCGAGTGGGATGGCCGTCGCGATGCTGGTCGAGGCCAGCGTCGCGATCAGCGCGGCCGACTTCCAGCGAGCCGGCCAAGACGCGCCAAGGGCCAGCCTTCGCGCTCTCCGATGCCCGGCGCCGGCCAACATGGCCGCGTCGAATCGAGGATCTCCGGCCCCGAACGCGTCGGTCCGCCGATCGCGCGAGGCGAGCCAATGCGGCGCCATCGCCAGCCAGACCCCAACCGTCAGAAGCGGAAACGAGGCGCGGCCGTCCCGCAACCAGTCGATCAGCCGGTTCGAAACGGCGGATCGCGCCCCGAGCGCGTCGATGGTCATTACGATGAGTCCGGGAACACAAAGAGCCACGATCCCGGCGAGGAGCGGAGCCGCCGCGCCGAGATGCGCGAACCGCTCAAACCGATCGGTCGACGCGCTCCCCGCCGCGGCCTCCAGTCCCCGAACCACCCGCCGGGAGATCGCCGACAAGATCACCACGGCGATCCCCAGAAGCGCTGAGCGGACGACTGGATCGACGACGATCGAATCGGAAATCCGCCGCGCCAACTCGCCGCTGGACCCTGGGAACGAAAACGACTCGGAACGGCTCAGCGTCGAGACAAGCGCCAAAACCGGCGCGGCCAAAAGGATCGACCACGCCCCGGCGAGGCCCCCCACGCTCAGAGTCCGCCTGAGGGAGGCGGTCGGCAAGGGCCGCGAGTTCGCGGACTGGAGGGCCGAGCCGGCCCGGCTCAACCGATCGGCCCCGGACCAGGCGAACAGGGACAAGTGGACGATCGCAACGAGAAGCAGGATGATCAGGCCAAGAACCGCGATTCTGGGAAAGGGATCAGCGCCAAGGCTCGAAACCACGATCTGATAACCGAGCGTCCGACGAAGACCGAGAATCAGGGGAGCGCCCGGGTCGGCGAGGGTCGCGGCGAAAACGAAACCAATGGGACGAGCCAAGGCGGGCCGAAGCAGGGGCCAGCTCAGCCGCCACCAAACGCGGTTGCGCGACCCTCCGGCGAGCCGAGCGGCGTCTCTCCAAGAGGGGTTGAGGCGATCATGGGCCGAGAGGAACGAGAGCGCGGCCAAAGCGCCCCCTTGCGCGACGGCGGCCCAGAACCAGCCGATCCAGCCCCAGTCGAGCGGGGGAGGTCGATCGACTCCGCCGACGCGATCGAACCAACCGCGCCAGGCCGTTTCCCCCGGTCCGTCAACCAGGGTCGCCAGCCCCAACGCGAGGACCGCGGGGGGCGTCGCGGCGGCGACGGTCAAGATCGCCACGACGAGCCCCCGGAGCGGGAACCGCCAACCACCCAGCGCGCGGCCAAAGCCGATCCCCACCAGCAGGGAGGTCAACGCGACGGCCGTCGCCATCAAAACGCTGTTGCGAACGCTGGCCCCGACGAACGGGTCGAGGACGGTGATCGCCACGGGGAAGATCGACGCGCGGATCGCGCCGTCGGGACCGCGATCGAGCGACGCGCGGGCGACGAGCGCGGCGAGGGGGGCGACGACGATTAGGCCGAGCAAAATCGCCGATGTCCAGCTTGCCAACCAGCGAATCAAGGGCGGCCCCGGGATTGGAACGGGAAAAGTCTGGCGAACATGGCGTCATCGGCGCCATCGTAGCAGGACGGACCAGACGGAAACCAGTCGGCGCCGGTTGACGGCGCCCCCACTCGACTTTTGGCCTGGATTCGCGTGGGATGGTCGAGAGCGGCCGCCCCACGCGCGCCGGGTTGGACCGCGAGTTGGCCGCGCGGCGGAGACGGGGTCTTCCCGCGGATTCCGCGGACGAAGGAGCAAGTCATGAGAGCATATCGGTTGCATGATTTCAGCGGCCCGGACGCCTGGCGGCTTGAGGACCTTCCGTCGCCGAAACCGGGGCCGGGCGAGGTCTTGGTTCGCGTCAGGGCCGCGTCGATCAACTATCGCGACTTGATGATCGCAAGGGGGGAGTACAACCCCAAGATGAAGCTGCCGCGAATCCCGCTTTCCGACTGCGCGGGGGAGGTCGCGGCCTGTGGTCCCGGGGCGACCAAATTCAGGCCCGGCGAACGAGTTTCCTGCAACTTCATGGCTCGTTGGGAGAGCGGGCCGCTCGACGACGCCAAAACCCGATCCGCGTTGGGAGGGGAAATCGACGGCGTGCTGGCTCAAGAGGTCGTCCTCCCCGAGTGCGGGTTGGTACACGTCCCCGATCATCTCAGCTTCAACGAGGCCGCCACGCTCCCCTGCGCCGCGCTGACCGCCTGGCACGCCATCTTCGAGACCGGCGCCGGCCTGACTCCGGGGAGCACGGTGCTGACCATGGGGACCGGAGGCGTCTCGGTCTTCGCGATCCAATTCGCCAAGATGGCGGGCTTCCGGGTGATCGCCACCTCAAGCGCCGACGCGAAGCTGGCGAAGGCCCACGAACTCGGCGCGACGGAAACGATCAACTACCGGAAGACGCCTGATTGGGATAAGGCCGTCCGCGAGATGACCGATGGCGAGGGGGTGGACCTGGTCGTCGAAGTCGGTGGAGCGGGGACGTTGGGGAAGTCGCTCCACGCCGTGAAGACCGGGGGAACGGTCGTGTTGATCGGCGTCTTGACCGGGCGGGGAGAGGTGGATCCGATCCCGATCCTCATGCGCGGCGTTCGCGTCCAGGGGGTCTTCGTCGGTTCGCGGACCATGTTCGAGGCCATGAACCGAGCCGTCTCGTTCGGCCGCCTCGCGCCCGTCATCGATCGCGTTTACCCGTTCAACGAGGCCCCCAAGGCGCTCCAGCAACTGGCCGAGGGATCGCACGTCGGAAAGATCGTCATCAATTGCGATTAACTCAGCGCCCCGCCCCGACGGCGAACTTGCCCAGAAGCAGGGTGACGTTCTCGGGAACGACCGAGAGCGTCACGCTTTGACCTTCGCGCAGGTTCGCCGCGCGGTTTTGGAGGGCCAGGGCGGAGACGGGCCAGTCGCCGGGGCCGCGGAGCAGAACGCGCAAGGTCGAGCCTTCAAAGATGATGCGCTCGATGGTCGCGGGAAAGCGGTTGGCGTCCCCGGGGGCGGTCGGCTCCAGCGAGAGCGCCTCGGGCCGGATCGCGATCGTGACCGGGGTGGACCGGCTCAGGTCGGGAAAGTTCGTTCGCGCGACGAGGCGGCCGATGGGCGCGCGAACGACCACCTCGCGGCCGGGAAGCTCGGAGCCGTCGCCGTCGATCTGGCCTTGAAGCAGGTTGACCGGCCCCAGCAGCCGCGCCACGAACACGTCGCTCGGCTGGTTGTACAATTCCCGCGGAGTTCCCGATTGCGGAATCCGCCCCAAATCCATGACGGCCAGCCGTTCGGCGTGGGCCAGCGCTTCGGAAACATCCGAGGTGAGCAGCAGCGTCGTCACGCCAAGCTCGGCCCGGAGGCGGCGGATCTCGTCCCAAGCCTCCTCGCGGCCCTGGGGCTCGATCGCCGCGAGCGGCTCGTCGAGGATTAAAAGATCCGGCCGAGTCACGATCGCCCGCCCCAGCGCGACCCGAAGCGCTTGGGTCGGAGACAGGGCGTCGGGTCCCAGGTCGGCCATCCCATCGATGCGGAGCGCTGCCAAAACTTCGTCCACCCGCTTCCGGCGCTCGCGGGCGTTGTAGCCCTGAAGTTTAAGCGGATAGCCGACGTTGTCGCGGATCGAAAGCGTGGGCCAAAGGGCGAAATCGCGGAAGACCATGCCGATCCCGCGCTCTGGGGCGGGCAGGGATTGAACCATCCGCTCGCCGAAGTAGATTTCGCCGTCGTCCAAGGGCTCCAAACCGGCCAAGAGCCGGGCCAAGGTCGTCTTACCCGCGCCCGATGGGCCGAGCAGGCACGTCAGCTCGCTCGGCGGCAATTCGAGCGAAGCGTGATCGACGGCCGCCAACTGGCCGTAGCGTTTAACCAGCCCTTCGGCGATGACGCGAATCATAGGTCTCTCGAACCCGAAACGGCGGAAGAGGCGGGGGGAATCCCCGAGGCGGCCAAGCGCGCCACCCAACGATACCGTTGCCGAGCCCACTGGGTCCACTCCGCTCGCAGCCAGGTCCGAAACCGCGGCTCGCGCGCCAGCCGTCCGCCCTCAACCCGGGCGATCTCGGCCAAGATCTCGCCGTCGATCGGTTTCCCCGCCTTAAGCCAGCTTCGCGTCAGCCAAACCCGCGCCCCGGCTTCGGGAGCGATCTGGCCGATGAGCGTCTCGAGCAACTCCAAGCCGCTCTCCCCCCGTTTCGCCAAAAGCTTCTCAACGGAGGCGGGAGGCCAGGGGGGGATCCGGGTCAAAAGCTCGACGGCCCACTCGGGCGAACCGGCCTTTCGAACGGCCGCGCCGGCGATCCGCAGCTCGTCCTGGGCGTCGACGAGCGTCGCGCCGAGCAAGTCGGCGGCCAGGCCCCGCGCGTCGGCGACGGCCGCGCGCCTCCCCTCAGCCGCCGGGCCGGGCTCCGCCCCCCAGCGATCGCCGAGGAAACTCAGAAGCTCGCGGGCCACCGGCGCTCGGGGACTCCCGACGCGAACGGCCGCGCCCTCGACATACGGGATGGGCTCGTCGAGGATTTCGAGATCCGAGTCGGTCGACTCCGCGTCCTCGGCCGGGTCGAATTCCAGGATCGTCTCGTCGGCCCTCCCCTGATCGAAGGCGGCCCGCGCCGAGCCGCTTCGCCAGCCCGCGCCCAGGCTCGCGCGGCCGTATCGGTCGACGAGCTTCGCGTAGGAGGCCGACCAGTCCCCGCCCTCCAACTCGCCGAGGCACCAGGCGCGCGCTAGAGGGTCGACGCGGGGGTCGCCCAACACCAACCGTGGCCGTGGGGCGCGCGATGGTCTTCGAGCCATCGCGATCTCGGAGCGATGGATCACGCGCCAGTACGGGCGAGGGGTCTCGTTGCCAAGGCCCTCAAGCCGACCCTCGTCGGCGAGCCTCGCGTAATCGTCGACCGGGCCGCCGAGGAGAACGTCGGGAGAACGAGCGTCGCGGCGAAGGAAGCGGTCGAGCGGTTCCCCCTCCGGGATCGTGATCCAGACGATCGGTGGGTGGTTCGCTTCGCCCGGTTCGCGAGAATCGCCAAGCCACGCGTCGAAGCCACGCTCCAACCGTTCACGAACCGAGCGAGGCCAGGGCGAGGCGATCCGAAGCGCCCGGGCGTCCTCGGACCTCGGGGAGCAACCCGCGAGACCGAGGACGGCGAGAGGGGCGGTCGCGAGCGCCTTCAAAACGAAGCGCCGCTGGGTCGAGCCGGCGGGGGTTTTCATGGGGGCGGCGCCTCCTCCCGCCGGGTCGCGTTTCACTCATTCATGGGCCGTCGAACGAGCCGCGGCGCCGAGTTCGACGTCGAGTTTGACCTCTTGGCCGTCGCGCTCGACGACGACCTCGACCTTGTCGCCCGGCTTGTAGCGGGCGAGGCTCTCCATGTAGTCGTAGATCGTGCCGATGGGCTTGCCGTCGATGCCGACGATGGTGTCGCCACCCTTGAGCCCGCCCTTCGCGGCCGGTCCTCCAGCGCGCACGTCGGAGATCTTCATGCCGCTTTTGGTCTCGTCGGCGTAGTCGGGCATGACTCCGAGCGAGACGCTCATGTTGGCCGAGGCCGATTGCGCCGTGGTGGGCTCCGCCGGCTTGGGCGCGGGGGCCTTGACGAAGACGGGGCGATCGGGGCGCTGAAGGACGTCAAGAAGGATCGACTCCATGTAGCCGGCGATCCGGGCCATCCCCGCGTAGTTGATCTTGTCCGAATCATCGCTGGGGCGGTGATAGTCGGCGTGAAGCCCGGTGAAGGCGAAGAGGATCGGGATCTCCTTGGCGTGGAAGGGCTGATGATCGCTGCCGCCAAACCCGTCGGTCATGCCCTTGACCACTTTGATCTTCAGACCGGCCCATTCGCCGAGGGTCTTGACCAGTTCCTCCGAGCCCGGAGTCGAGCCGGTGCCGATCATGGTCAGTTCGTTCTCGTCGTTGAGCCGTCCGACCATGTCGAAGTTGATCATCATGACCGTCGAGTCGAGCGGGAAGAGGGGATGCTCGACGTAATGCCGCGAGCCGAGCAGGCCGCGCTCCTCGCCGGAGAAGGCAATGAAGACGATGCGGCGGGGCGGGGGATCCCGGCGCTCGGCGAACCGGCGGGCGATCTCCATGACCAAGGCCGTTCCCGAGGCGTTGTCGTCGGCCCCGTTGTGGATCTCGTTGGACAGGAAGGCCAGCGAGCCCGACATCAGGCCGCCGCGGCCCAGGTGGTCATAATGGCCTCCCACAACGATCGTCTCGTCGGCCAGCGGCCCGGCGCCCTCGATGACGCCGACGACGTTCTTGGTCTCGATCGCGGGCCGGTCGATGGTGATCCGGCTGGAGACGCTCGCGCCTTTCAACTCGCGGGTCCGAGGCTTCAAGTCCTCGTCGATCAGGCTCTCCAACTCGGCGAGCGAGGGTTCGCCCGCGGCCTTGAGGATCTTGTCGGCGAAGTCGCGGGAGAGGTGAATGATCGGCAAGTTCGAGATGGTGTCGGGCCCGGCCTGGAGGACGCTCAACAGGTTGTTGACCTCGTCTCCCGATCCGGCCAGGTCGTTGACGATCAAGACCATCGCGGCGCCGTGCTGGAAGGCGTTGGTCGCCTTGTGGCGGAAGGTGGCGAAGTGGCTGTCGCGCTTGCCGTCGAAGGGGCTTTGCTCGTCGTTTTGGCGGGGCTCGCGGCGAAGGATCAAGACGGCCTTGCCTTGCACGTCGTGGCCGGCGTAGTCGTCGTAATCGAGCTTCTCGGCGGTGATGCCGTAGCCGGCGAAGACGATCGGCGCCGATTCGACCGAGCCGCTCGCGCCGATGGCCAGGGCGCTGAAGTCGGTCTTCGACTCCGCCTTGAGCGTTTCGTCGGCGGAGGCTTGAACGACCAGTTCGGTCGGTTCGCCCAGTCGGGGCTGACCGGTGATCGAGAACCTTTGGAAGTAGCCAGCGGCGCCCGGGGCGGTTTTCAGTCCCAGTTCCTCGAACCGCTTCGCGATGAAGTCGGCCGCCGCCTCGATCCCCTCGGTGCCGGGCGCCCGTCCTTCTTGATCGTCGTGGGCGAGGAAGGTCACGTCGTGTTTGAGCCGCGCCTCGGCGGGGCTGACGTAGGCGGCGGCGGTCGTCGAACCCGCCGGCTCGTCCTGGGCGATCACGGGAGCTTGCGCCCAGGAGTCCGACCCCATTGGCCCGAGGGTCAATCCGATGATCGTCGAGAGACCGAAGGCGAGTTCAAACCCGCGCGATCTCCCGCTCCAACGCGGTTCGCGATGCCTCATCCCGTCATTCCTTTCTCCACTCTCCACGCCGACCGGGGCCGACCCGGGAGCTCCCGATTTTCGAGTACGCCCTCGCGTTTCTCGGAAGGCTTGATTCTCGTTCCCGACGTCGGCCGGGTCAAGCGGTTGGCCCCGAGCGAGCCGCGCGGAGGCTCGTTAAACTGAAGATGATGAGGCGCCGTCGTCGAGCGCCTTCGGGCGGCTTTACGGAGATGATCGCATGACGACCACCATCAACCGATTCCCCGGGCCGGGGTGGATCCTCCGGGCCTTCGCGCTGGCGATGATCGTCCTCGGCGCTCCGGCGATCTCGCCAACCGCGCGGGGGGCGGCCGAGGAGAATCCCGGATCGAAGGATGACGCGAAGGCGTCGCTCGTGACGCTCCAGGCCAAGGGGATTCGGCTCGACGAGGCCCTGCGGAGCCTCCGGGAACAGACCGGGAACCCGATCAACGATCTGCGGGATCCATTCGACGCGGGGGCGGCCAATCCCATGATGGATCTCGATCTGGAGGACGTTCCGTTCCTCGAAGCGCTCGACGAGATCGCGCGCCGGGGGAACGTGTCGTTGACTCCCTTCACCGGCGACGGCTCGATCGGGATCGTTTCGGGAGCGCCGCCGGACAAGGAGTTCATCGCCTACTCCGGCCCGTTTCGCTTTGAGCTGAAGCGATTCACAATCCGGCGCGACTATCACGCCGGGACGGCGACGGCCGACGCGGTGTTCGAGGCGTCGTGGGAGCCCCGTCTCCGTCCGATGCTTTTGTCGCTGAAAGCCCAGAGCCTGGAGATTCGGGACGACCAGGGACGCGCCGTGCGCCCCCAGGTCGCCGCCGAGGCGACCGAGGTGGTCTTGCGCCCCGAGACGCCTTCGGTTGAAGTCGCCGTGAACCTCGAAGCGCCCGAACGGTCGGCCCGGACGCTCGCCGTCGTCAAGGCGAGGGCCGAGGCGACGATGCCGGTCGACCTGAAGACGTTTCGATTTCCCTCGCTGGCCGAGGCGAACGTGGAGCTTCAGCAAGGGGAGGTCGGGGCGAAGCTTGTGGGAACCGAGGTCGACGGGCACGTTTGGAGGGTCGGCCTCGAATTGAATTACCCGAAGGGAGGCTTGGCGTTCGAGAGTTTCCGGCAAGGGCTTTTCAACAATCGAATCTGGTTGCGGAAGGGCGATGGCTCGCGGGTCGAGCTCAACGGCGGCTTCTCGACCACCGGAGGCGGAGACGGCCGGTTGCGGTTCGAGTATCTCTTCCTCGACGTCCCCGGAAAGCCCGACGATTACCAACTGGTTTACGAGGCCCCGAGCCGCCTCGCCGTTGTGCCGTTGGAATTTGAGTTCCACGACGTGGCGCTGCCCTGAAGAGAAGACGCAACCAGCCGCGGGAGGGGCTCATTCGATTCGGGGCTTTTTGAAGTCCTGGCGATCGAGTTCGTATTTTTGGAGCTTCTGGGTCACGCTTCGCCGCGAGAGGCCGCTGTGCCGGGCGCAGCGGGCCACGTTGCCGTTGACCTCGGAGAGAACGCGCTGAAAGTACTCGCGTTCGACCCGGCCGATCAGCTCTTCGGTCAGTTCGGGAAGGCGGCGGTCGATGTTGATGAGGCTCGCGCCGGCGTGGCGATCCGACGGCCTCGGCGCGACGGTCTCGGGCAGGTCCTCGCGGTGGATGACCGCCCCTTCGGCCAGCGCCGTGGCGGCCATGATCGCGTTCTCCAGTTCCCGGACGTTGCCCGGCCACTGGTGCCGCAAGAGCGCCTGCATCGCCTCCGAGCGGATCTCGACAACCGGCGCCGGGGCGGTCGGGCCGTGTTTCTCGACGAAATGCATCGCCAAAAGCGGGATGTCCTCCTTGCGCTCGCGGAGCGGCGGAAGTTCGATGCGGACCACTTTCAGGCGGTAGTACAAGTCGGCCCGGAAGCGCCCGGCCTTGACCTCCTCCTCGAGGTTCCGGTGGGTCGCCGCGAGGATCCGGGCGTCGACCCGAATCGGTTCGGCGCCGCCGACCCGTTCGATCGCGCCGGTCTGCAGGACGCGGAGCAGCTTCACCTGCATGGCCGGTGAGATGTCACCGATCTCGTCCAGGAACAACGTGCCGCCTTGGGCCTTCTCAAACCGGCCGATCTTGCGCTTTTCGGCGCCGGTGAACGCGCCCCGCTCGTGGCCGAACAGCTCGCTCTCCAGCAGAGAGTCGTTCAAGACGGCGCAATTCAAGGCGACGAACGGGCCCTCTCGGCGCGAGCTCACGGCGTGCAGGGCTTGGGCGACCAACTCCTTGCCAGTGCCGGTCTCGCCGTGGATGAGGACCATGGAGCCGACCGGGCCGACGTGTTGAATCAGATCGAAGACCTTGCGCATCTTGGCGCTTTGGGAAACCATCGTGTGGAAGCTGTAGCTCCCGCGCAACTGGTTGCGCAGATGCGACAACTCGTCGACCAGCCTGCGCCGTTCGAGCGTCCGCGCGACGACCATTCGCAGGTGATCGGCGTCGCACGGCTTGTTCAGGAAATCATCGGCGCCCTCCTTCATGATCCGAAGGGCCTCGGACGTCTCGCCGTGCGCGGTGATGACGATCACCCCCACCGGCTCCCGCTTCCGACGCAAGGTCAAAAGCAGCTCGAACCCGTCCATGTCGGGCATCTTCAGGTCGGTGATGACCAAGTGGAAAGTTTTGTCTCGTAGGAGTTCCAGCGCCTCGGCCCCGCGGGTCGCGGTCTCGACCTCGTAGCCCTCCGGCTCCAGAATCGTCCGCAAGTGGTCGCAACTCAGCTTCTGATCATCGACCACCAGAATTCGGCGCTTCATTACGGTTCCCTCCTCTCGCCGAAGCTTGCGCGGAAATCCGCCGCCGCCCTCGATCACGTCCTCATGGTTACGGCTCTTCGGAAATCGCCGGGGGCGGGTCCGAAGGTTCGGCTGGTTGTTCTTGAACCTCCGAAGACTCTCCGTCCTCCTCGTCTCGGGGATCGAGGTTGGGCTCGGACGTGACGGGGGGCCTTGGCGAGGGCGAAGACGATTGCGGCCCTTCGGCTCGGGTCCGGGCCTTAAGCTCGATCTCCATCCCCCGGCGCTCGATTCGAAGCGTCAACTCGCCGCCGACCGGCGCGTGCGCCACAACTCGGGAGAACGACAAGGCGTCTCGAACCGCGCGGCCGTCGATCGAGAGGATTCGATCCCCCGGTTCGATTCCGGCCTCGGCCCCGGGGCTTCCGGGAATGACCGCCGTCACGACGACTCCCTCGGCCTCCCCGATCAGCTCACCGGGTTCGCGGACGGTGGTTCCAAGCATCACGCCCAAAAAGCCGCGGCGGGCCCCGCCGCCCGCCGCCAGCTCGTCGACAACCGCCCGCGCCAGGGCCGCGGGCGTGGCCAAGCCGAAGTCGGCGCGCGGTGGTCCAGCCCGAAGCAGCGACTCGCTCTCAAATTGGGAGATCCCGACCACCTGGCCATCCAGATTCAGCAAGGGACCGCCCCCAGTCTCCCGCGCGATGAAGGCGTCGGTCGCGAACGGCGCGAGTTCCGAGCCCGCCTCGTCCCGCCGGCGCTCCGCGGCGACGATCCCGACCGACGCCAGAAGTTCTCCCCGGGCGGATCGGCCAACGGCGAGGATGTCGTCGCCGAGGCGAATCGCCGTCGAATCGCCCCATTCCACCTGGGCGAGTTCCGCGCCTTGACGGTCGAACTCGATTAGGGCCAGATCGTCCCAAGGGTCGCCGAAGACGACCCGGCGCGACTCGCGAGTCGCGCCATCGGCGAAGAGGATCTCAACCCGGGCCGTTCCGCGCAAGAGCGAAGCGCTTGTGAGGACGAGTCCCCGCTCGGCGTCGACGATTAGGCCCGATCCCGCGGGTCTTTGCTCCGCAATCGCCGCTTCCGGTATCGGAAGCGGCGGACGACCGAATCGGCGGAAGGGGGGGACAAAGGGCGGGACGATCGGACCAGCCACGATTCCCATGGGGCGGATCGAGACGACGGCCGGCCCGGCGAGGGCCGCCGCCCCGCG
>Ga0182742_1001240_pt1 | contig 33953 bp, 35 predicted proteins | sample eDN5th37CBELigMG_FD_128880 | JGI IMG/M metagenome (GOLD analysis project Ga0182742, IMG submission 128880) | Enriched Miracle-Growth compost microbial communities from Emeryville, California, USA - eDNA 5th pass 37_C BE-Lig MG (version 2)... ... | reverse complement strand
TTAGAAAAAGTTGCTGCTGCAAAGAGCTCCTTAGAGGAAACGATTGAGGGATTAGCTGAATTGACAAGGGGCTGTCCGATAAGTTCTTAAAATAAAGAAAGTGAAGAAAGCCGAATTGGTTTTCTCCACTTTCTTTTCTATTTTTCGGATTATTACTTGAAAGTAGCTGGCGGATGCCTGCTACTTTCAGGATATTGCGGGCTAAAGCCACCATTCCAAACTCGACATGTACCTAAAAAGATTGATGCAGCAGAAGGAAGAGAGTGTAGTTGATAAAAAAGAAGGCGAAATCGATAAAAAGAGGAGCGAAATTGATAAAAAGATTGATGCAGCAGAAGAAAGAGAGTGTAGTTGATAAAAAAGAAGGCGAAATCGATAAAAAAATGGCGGAATCGATAAAAAGAGGAGCGAAATTGATAAAAAGATTGATGCAGCAGAAGGAAGAGAGTGTAGTTGATAAAAAAGAAGGAGAGATTGATAAAAAAATGGCGGAATCGATAAAAAGAGGAGCGAAATTGATAAAAAGATTGATGCAGCAGAAGGAAGAGAGTGTAGTTGATAAAAAAGAAGGCGAGATCGATAAAAAAATGGCGGAATCGATAAAAAGAGGAGCGAAATTGATAAAAAGATTGATGCAGCAGAAGGAAGAGTTGGAATTGATAAAAAAGAGGCAGTCCTTTTCGGATAACCTCATTTATTAAACCTGGGGCAAGAGTGGTTAAACCTGCTCTGCCCCAGGTTTTAAAATGGAGAAAAAGAACAAATTTTTTTAGAGCTTATTTTATAATAGAGGCAGTCTATTTTGACGTTGGCGGCACAATACAGCTTCCATCTTGACATATAGCGTTATTCCCATTTTCTGATGAAAGCTCTTCGAATTGAGGCTTTGGATTTTCTTCCTCCCAAACTTTCTGAAGTGCATCGACAAATGTTTCGAGCGGCTGCGCCCCTGAAATGGCATATTTGCGGTTGATGATAAAATAAGGAACGCCGGAAATTCCATATTGCTGGGCAACTCCTTCGTCGATGCGAACAGCATTTGCGTAGGCTGTTTTATCATTCAGAACATTTATTGCATCTTGTCTATCTAGACCTGAAGCTTCCGCAATATCAGCAAGAGTTTCTATATCATTTAAATTTTTGGACTCTGTAAAGTAAGCATAAAGCAGTTTTTCCGTAATCGCTTTTTCTTTTCCGTTTTCGCCTGCAAATTTTGCCAGACGGTGGGCATCAAATGTGTTTGTCGGCTTCATTTCATCGAAGTTAAAAGTCATCCCTATGTCAGCAGCATAATGTCCTACTTGAATGTTATTTTGTTTGGCCTGTTCGATGCTCATTCCATATTTTGCTGCAAGGACTTCATGAATGCTCATCCCAGAATAGAGCGGAGCATTTGGGTCCAATTCAAAACTTTTAAACTCCACTTCTACTTCATTTTTATGCTCAAACTTATCCAGCGCCATTTCCAGTCTTCGTTTCCCTATATAACAAAAGGGACAGACGAAATCAGACCATACTTCGATCTTCATATTAACACCTCTTTCCATTCATTCCAGGGAATTTTAGCATATATGTCAAAAGACGCAAAACTATATGCTTCATTATAAAATAAAAAAACAGCTTTCAGAGCCGATTCCATTTGATAAGCTAAGCGGATTGACAGAAAGCAAACTGTACTATCATTTTGACTCCTTAGCAAAACAGGGGCTAATCGAGGCAGTGGAGATCATTAAAGAAGAGCACCGGCCTGATAAACAAGTATTCGGAATTACAGCTAAGGGGCGTGAAGAACTTCCGAAAAAAATCTACAGGCTGTTTGAAAAAGCAGATGCTATTAGTGATATGGTCGTAGGCTTAGCAAATATGAAGCATGTAGACCGTGATAAAGTAGCCGAAATATTGGAAAAAAAATTAAAAAACTTTATTGTCCGCTGGGAGCAGATTATGGCTGTTGAAAAGCAGATGCAAATAGACAAGGATAAAGAGAAATTTATCGACTTTATCGGCGGCTATTTTTCCACTAGAGCAGAGCATACCATCCATTGGCTGGAAGAGCTAATTAAACAGATTCGAAACGGCGATATATAAAGAGAGATGTCTCTCTAATCAAAAGATTTCATCTTGGATTAGAGAGACATCTTATTTTCTTTTGGGCGGTAAAACATAGTAATTAAATAGTGCAAACTGCAGCTCCATTTGCTTTCTTCTTATTTTTAGTTAGAACTGCTGATTTTTGCAAAAGTGGAAAATATCATTTTAATAAATTTTACGTATCCAAAAACCATGCTAAGTGCTATATATAATAAAAAAACAAATTAGTTTAAAGATATATTCTAAACAAAGCAAGCAAAAACTGCTTGATTGCTTCCGAGTTTACACATTGAATTCTGCCTTTTGTGCAGATGGCTTTACATATTTAGTCAACAGCCAACGGGAAATTGGCCCTACAATTAATAATTGTGCTGGAAGGGCGACGATAAAGTTTAATCCAACTGTTTTAATATAAGCAGCAAAGATAGAACCTTCTATTCCTGTCATCAGTTTGGTTAAAATTAGGCCGTAAATGGACATGATCAGCACCATCATGGGAACCATACAGCAAGCAAACGCCAAAATGACGTTGATTTTTTTTGATTTATCATAAGGAAGTGAAAAGGCAATTTTTCGTGCTTGTGGTTCAACTAATGATTCTACAGCAAAAGCAACGATCAATGTGATAATAAATTGGATTATTGCACCTTTTATGGTAAATGATGAAAATCCGTGTAATGCGGTGTTGTAAAAGGTCATGATAAACACCATTCCAAAACACATAAAAACTCCAAAAATAATTCCTTCTTTTTTGTTGCTAGGCAAATTAAAACATCCTTTCTTTTGAATATAGATGTAATTATATCTGCCAAAAAATTTTTTCATAAGTAACATTTTTGTTAATTTTATGTTGTTTTTGTTACAAAAGTAACGATAATATTACTTCCGGAAGAGGAAGGAGTTTCTTTTTATCTTTTATGGAATGAGTATGGATTCTTTTTTATAATAGACAAAAATTATTTTGCAATAATTTTTAAAAAGGGAAATCTGCTGCAATGTTATAAGCATATCAGTTTGTTTTTATTTGGCTACTTGATACTATAGTAAAGTATCTCGATTTAGAAAGGAATTATCGAAATGACCAATATAAATATACCTGTTTCCGTCTTGAATCTTGCGCCGATTCGAAAGGGACAGACTCCGAAAGATGCGATTGACTCCATGGTGGAGTTAGCGCAGGCTACTGAAGAAATGGGATATAAGCGGTACTGGATTGCGGAACACCATAATTCTCCTACATTGGTAAGTTCTGCCACTTCTATTTTAATAAAGCATACTTTGGAGCATACGAACACCATTCGTGTGGGTTCTGGCGGGATTATGCTGCCAAATCATTCACCGCTAGTGGTTGCCGAACAATTTGGGACAATGGCAACGATTTATCCAGATCGTTTGGATTTGGGGCTTGGCAGAGCGCCTGGCACAGATATGAAAACAGCAAGTGCATTAAGACGCTCTCAACATGATTCTGTTTACACATTTCCTGACGATGTGAATGCACTGCTTACTTATTTCGGATCACAAGAACAACAGGGCTATGTAAAGGCATATCCAGGAGTCGCCACGAATATTCCTTTATATATTTTAGGATCATCGACGGACTCCGCATATTTAGCGGCTGAATTAGGGCTGCCATATGTGTTTGCTTCACATTTTGCCCCTCGATACATGGAGGAAGCAATTTCGATTTACCGCCAGCGTTTCCAGCCTTCTGCTTATTTAGATTCTCCGTATATGATGGTTTGTTTAAATGTAATTGCAGCAGAAACAGATGAAGAGGCGCAAAGAGAATCAACTACCATGCAGCAATTTTTCTTAAATGTGGTAAGAGGGTCTCAGATACCAATGCAGCCGCCAGTGGACAGCATGGATTTGATATGGCGTCCCCATGAAAAAGAAATGGCCTCTTCCATGTCGCACATGACATTTATGGGAAGCAAAGAGACAGTCAAAGCACAGTTGACAAGTTTCCAAGAGAAATATCATGTAGATGAGATTATGGCGGTTTCTTATATCTTTGATCCCGAGAAGCAAAAACGGTCGTATCAAATCTTTAAGGAAATTGTTTCCGGAAAATAATAAAGAAAAAAGAAATGGCTGGCGATTTAGCGGCAGCCATTTCTTTTTGACATGTAGTCATACTTTAAAGAAGAATAACTAGCAAGTATTTGCTTTTTGCAAAAGATTGTCTATCCTCAATTTCCTGGAGGAACGAAGAGTTACTAGATAAAATGCTATTCCTCCTGCAATAGGCATGACATAAGATGGAATAGAGCTTAATAGCGCACCTGAAAATATCATCGCTATTGGAAGCATTATTTTTCCAAAGCTTAAGCCAATGCTTAATACTCTCCCTCGATATTCATCTGGGATTTCCTTTTGAATAATATAAGCTAAAGGGATGTCGATAAAGGCAATGACTATTCCAAAAAAGAACAAAATAACCATGTAAACAAACACGTAGATACTGGAATTCAGCTGCAAATCTTTTAGCAGCACCGGTATTCCTAAAATCATCATCAGCAGCGCTAATGAAAAACCTGCATAGTTTAAAAGAAGAGGATAAGAAACAGCTTTAGTGATTTTTTTGACAAATAAAGCCCCAAAAACCATGCCAACTGGAAAAGCTCCTTGGATGATGCCAAGCTGCTTTGAACTTAAATGAAGAACGATATTGATGATATAAGGCAATGGAACTGTTACAGCAAAACCAAGGAAGAAATTAATCGAAACTAATACGGTAAACAAATTCATAATATTTTTTTGATTGATTAAATAATGCAATCCCTCCCTTATATCGCTGATAAAATGAATCTTTTTAGCAGAATGTGTTTCGATTGAGCGGTTTTTAACAAATTGGAAATCAATAAGAATCATAGATAATCCAGAAAGAATAAAAGAGATCCCATTTATAAGAAAAAAAGTTTTAATATCAACAAAGGCAAATATTATTCCTCCTAACATAGGTCCCAGAATAGAAGAAACAGAATCAATTATTTTGCTGATCGAATTGAGTGTCATCAATTTTTCCTCTGTCACTATGTTTGGTTTTGCTGCCTCGAGTCCTATTCCAAAAAAAGTAGCGAATATGGTCAAAAGCAAAGTGGCGGCATAAATGAAAATCAGATTTAATTCATAATTAGTGCTGCATAGTATATAAAGAGAAAACAGCACGACTCCGCTTAGTAGATCCATTAAAACAACGAGTGCTTTTTTATTAAGCTTATCTGCAATTACCCCAGCAAAAGGATTAAAAAGAATCATGGGCAAAACACCCAATAGAAGTGTAATGGCAAAACTTAAAGCTGAACCTGTTTGTTCTAATATATACAAGCCCAAGGCAAAATTGTAAATGGCTGATCCAAAAATAGAAATGGTTTTCCCGGTAGAGTAAAGGATTAAGTTATTTGTTTCTATTTTGCTTTTTTGGCTGTTTATTCCAGTTTTTACTTCATGCATAAATAGTTCTCCTCGCTTTATTTTTTATACACTAAAGTTTAAGCTGTTGGGTAAAGCCAATCACAATCAGCAATTATCTTCATTTTTTAGAGAAAAAACAAAAAAGATCGGGTTAACCCAATCTTTTGCCAAAAAATGAATAGGAAAATACATTTTCTCCTTCTACAAAATAATTTTCATATCTTCCTCCTTTATCCATATAGTCGGAAGCCCTTTCATCAAGGGAAGCAAAATGTAAATCGCGGATGTTTTTTTTCAATTTATCTACAATGAAGTTATGTCTGAATGGAGCTTCAATTTTGCTTTTGCTGCTGAAATTTTTAAAAGCAATAAATGTGCCTGCTAGATGACTGTCTGATTTAAAAAGATGCGCTAACTCATGAAGCAAAAACTCTTTATGATGAAAACTGTAATTGCTTGTTCCTGATTGATCAATGACTATATCAATGGAAGAATCTTGGATAGGGATGTCTAAAAAATCGGCGCAAATAAAAAGAATATTTTGGTTGGAGCCGCTTTTCTCCAGCATGTTTTTTAAAAAACGATGCCGCTCTAAGTTATGGTCAACAGCAATATATAAGCAATCCTCTGGCAAGTCATGATAAAAGCTGCGAAGGAAAAACCCCACCCCTGTTCCTAATTCAAGCAATGTTTTCCCGCTTAAGTTTAATGACAATAGTTTTCTTTTGGACCATTCTCCGCCTTTATGGAGATTCTCCAAATAGCGAGAATCGGTAATTTTAATATATTCTAAAATATATTCATCGAGTGGAAGATCAATGGCAGATTTAGACGGACTGCCAGCGATTAAGATGCCGGAGTCAATTATGTATTCTTCTTCGCACTCGCAAGTTAATTTGCCTTCGATAATTTTATTTCTAATGATTCTTCCATCTTGAAGAATCATTTTTTCTCCGCATTTTAAACATTTTAGTAGGTCAAGCACTTTAAAATCTATGCCAATTATCGAACTGGAAGCAGCAGAGGAGGCGGATAAGTTTTCAATTTTGTTTTGCAGCCTGTTTTTGATTGCTGTTAAATTTTTGATTTCCTGTTCGATTTCTTTGTGCTTTTCCATAAACAGCGATTGATAGTATGCATCTTTTTCATAATCTGTAAATTCGCCGAAATTTTTATAAAAAAACAGATTTTTAATTTCATTTAAACTAAAGCCCATTCCTTTAAAATTCAAAACAAGCTCTAAATCGCTTTGGCAGCGTTCATCGAAAAAGTAATGGCCGCCTTTTTTTTCGGGTAAGATTAATCCAAGATCCATATAATGCCTAATGGTATCTATGCTTAATTTATTGGTTTCTCCAAATTTTCCAATTCTCACAATATCACTACCTGTATATTTTTTCTTAATATAAACATTATAACTTAATAACTAGTTTATTAATAAAGTGAACCTACAATCAGTGGGGGGCTTCATCCCCCATTGATTGTAGTCTGAGGCCTATAGAATATAGGTCACACAGATGCTGCCACAGGACGTGGGCGCTATAGTCTGTGTTCTTTTATATCAGGCTTTTATGGCAAGTTTCTACCCACCTAGATTTCTCGTTTTCTCTTACAACCCCTTAGATGGGGGAAAAAGCCCGTTAAATAGTGATAAATTGTATAATAAAAATTATCTATATTGCCAATAATGAAAATAACTAGAATTTTAGAAAAGAGGAATAAAATTGTTGAACTTTATCGGCTGTGGAAGTGCATTTAATACAGCATTAGGAAACAATGGAGCATTTATCAAAAGAGATCAGGTGCTATTTCTAATCGATTGCGGCAGCAGCACGTTTGCAAGGCTGCAGAAAGCCAACTTGCTTGAAGATGTTAAAGAAGTTTGTATTCTTTTGACACATACTCATTGTGACCATATAGGCTCATTAGGAGATTTGATTTTATATGGCTATTACTCCATGAATAGGCTGGCAGAAGCAAATGTTTGTGTCTATGCGCCAAATGATCTGAATATTAAAGAACTTCTTCGTATGATGGGAGTAGAAGAAAACACCTATAAATTGGTGGAATTTAGTGCATCAACAGAATATCAGTATAATGATTTTAAGATTAATTTTGCTTCAATTGAAGTTCCGCATGTTGCAGGACTAAAATCGTATGGGTATATTATCGGCTATGAAAATAAACTCATTTATTATAGCGGAGATTGTTATGATATTCCTGCAGATATTCTTAATAGGCAAAATAATGACGGCTTTGACTTGTTTTATCAAGACACTTGCATAGCAGAGTATGAAGGGAATGTGCATCTATCATTAAAAAAATTAGCTGAATTAATCGATGCAAACGCAAGAGAGAATGTTTATTGTATGCATCTTGATCAGGGGTTTAATGTGGAGAAGGCAAAAAGTTTGGGCTTTAGTGTGGCAGTGCCGATTATTTAGTAAAGGGTCCTAAATATCCTGCATAGTTTATCCTCTTAAAAGATAAGTGAATGATTTTCTTTTTTGCTATATATTAGCTAAATGGCTAAAAGCATCAGGAAATAAGGAGGAGGAAAAGGTATTCTGTTATGCGTTTTGCTGCAGGAATGAGGACTAGAGATGATGATGCGATATTGATTTTTTGCAAAAAAGGAGGAAGAAAATGCACAAAAAAATAGCTTGTCTTCACGCCCATTATTCCAATATAGACTACATTGAAAAAGCGTTTTTGGCCTATGAAATTGAATTTGTCCACTTTGTTGATCCAGGGTTGATGTATAAAGCTGCATCATTTCCAAGTGAATTCATCCAAAATAAAGCAAAAGAACAAATAGAGTGGATGGCCCAATGCGAGGCGGATGCCATTCTTATTACATGTACGGCTTATATTGCTATTTTGGAAGAAATGGAATTGTCTATATCTATACCGATTATCAAAATTGACGAACCGTTTTTTGCATCCATTTGTAGCAGCAAAAAGCCGCAAATGATTCTTTTTTCGAATCCTCAAACAGTAGACGGAACAATAATGCGTCTGCAAAAGCATGCAGAGGATGAGCATCAGCTGATAGATTTTCAGATTGGGATTATACCAGATTCCTTTGACCTGATTATGAAAGGGCACAAAAAAGAATATGACCAAAAAATAAAAGAGGCGTTGCTTGCATTAATTGAACAGGGGGAGAGTGCGATTTCGGTTGCTCAATTATCCATGGCGGATGGAGCGAAAGCAGTGAAGCAGAAAACTTCTGCTGTGATCATCAATCCGTTAAGCACATTGGTTTCTGCAGTGGCGGAACAAATGCACTTAACGGAAAAAAAGATAAAAATGGAGGGTTTTTCTAAAAAATAGCTATTTGGAAAAATTTGAACCCTAAAGACAGTTTGTGTTCTAGAAGGGAAAGCTATCGTTTATTTTTCCCCGATTGCCTTTATGGAAATATCCGACTCGGCAAAAGAATCTCTAATCAGCTGGGCAAATGTCAACGCTTTTGGTCCATCGCCGTGAATGCAGATGGTATCCGCCTGCACCTTTATATCTGCTCCTTGCAGCGATTTCACCTTTCCTTCTTTCACCATGCGTGTTACTTGTGAAATAGCTTGTTTATCATCATGAATCAGTGCATTTTGTTCTTTGCGTGGCGTTAGTGTTCCATCTTGCTGATAAGTGCGGTCGGAAAACACTTCATTTGCGGTTTGCAGTCCGATTTTTTTTCCGGCGGCTATCAGTTCACTGCCAAAAAGACCAAACAAAATAAGTTCGGGATTAATTTTATGGACAGCTTTTGCAATGGCTTTTGCCAAGTCTTTATTTTTTGCAGCCATATTATATAATGCCCCGTGTGGTTTGACATGCTGCAGCACGGCTCCTTCTGCTTTGACAAAAGCATTTAGCGCACCGATTTGATAGAGGACAAGATCATATGCTTCTTGTGGCGAAATATCCATATTGCGGCGTCCAAAACCTATTAAATCAGGCAGTCCAGGATGTGCGCCAATTTTTACGCCATGATCAAGGGCAAGACGAACGGTTTTTCTCATTACAGAAGGATCCCCGGCATGAAATCCGCAAGCAATATTGGCAGAGGTGATTAAAGGAAGAATTTCTTCATCTCTTCCTTTGCTGTATGTTCCAAAACTTTCTCCTAAATCACAGTTTAAATCAACTTGATGCAAGTAAAAAACCCCCTTTTAAAAAATAAATTTTATGTATTTGCCTATATTTCGGAATAGAAGTTCCAAAAAGAACAAGCTATCATAATCTTAATATAGATATGGAAATTTTTAAATAATTATTTAAAAAGTAACGGTTGTTCTTTTGGGAAAGGATCATTATAATATAATTAAAACTAAAAAACAGAACTTCGGTTCCGAAAAAAGGAACAATTGAAAATTCATTTATCCAAATTAAAGGATTGTCAGGAGGCATTTAAACATGTGGGTTATTACCCTCTATTCAAAAGAAAATGAATTATGCATGTATGAGTTTACAAGCGAAAAGGAAGCAAGAGAAGCATTGGCTACATTAAAGGGAAGCAAAATTCTTTCTGAAGTGATCTATTATAATGATCCCATTTTTGCTGGGAATTAATAAATTGATAAATAGGAAACTACTAAGATGAATCTCTAGTCAGTTTCTATTTTTTTAACTGCAATTATGGTAATATTCAGATATTATGGGCGCATGAAAGTGAGGGGATGAATAGTGGCTCATACAAAAATAGATTTGCGAACAAATGTACATATAGAACCATTTTCCGATTCTGCTATATTAATTGAATTCGGCAAGGAAGCAAATAAAGATACTCATCAGCATATTCAGCAATTAACCCGTTATTTGGATCAGCACTCTTTTTTAGGGTTTATTGAGTATATACCTGCATTCACCAATGTGGTGGTGTTTTATGATCCTTTGGTTATTTACGAAAACTATCAAAACTCTTTGCAAAAGGTTTCACCGTATAAAATAGTGTCTGCTTTGCTTGCAGAAATCATGGAGAAGCTGAACGGCGATGGGGAATATAATCCCCGCATCGTAGAAATCCCTGTATGCTATGGAGGAGAATTTGGACCAGATTTAGAACTTGTAGCATCCATTAATAAATTAACGCCAGAGGAAGTAATAACTATACATACAAGTGGAGAATATCTTGTCCATATGATTGGATTTGCTCCTGGTTTTCCTTTTTTGGGCGGAATGTCGAAAAAAATTGCCGCGCCTAGACAGCCGTCGCCTCGTCCTCTTATTCCGCCTGGTTCTGTTGGAATAGCTGGAGTGCAAACAGGTGTGTATCCAATTGGCACACCAGGGGGCTGGAATTTAATAGGGAGAACGCCAGTAGATCTTTTTTTGCCAAAAGAAAATCCGCCTAGTTTGCTTCAAGCAGGCGATATGGTAAAGTTTCGGCCGATTTCCCAGGAAGAATATAACGGATGGAAAGGGGGGATTTCCATATGAGCATAACGGTGCTTCGTCCAGGACTCCTTACTAGCATCCAGGATACAGGCAGATACGGTTTTCAAAAATATGGCGTTATTGCAAATGGGGCAATGGATGTTTATTCTTTGAAAATGGCAAATGTGCTGGTCGGAAATAAAGAAGCGGAAGCAGCTCTTGAAATAACATTGATGGGGCCTATGATAAGTGCAAATAAAGATATGCTGATAGCTATTACAGGAGCGGATTTGTCTCCAACCGTTGACGGATTGCCTTTGCCTGCTTGGCGTCCTGTTCTGATAAAAAAGGGAAGCATAATAAAGTTTGGCGTTCCAAAGTTTGGATGCCGAGCTTATCTGGCAGTTGCCGGAGGATTTGCTCTTGAAAAACTGATGCACAGCAAAAGCACCTATTTGCGGGGGGAAATTGGCGGCTTTAAAGGAAGAGCATTGCAAAAAGAGGATATCCTGGAGATAGGAGAGTATTCCCAGCATTCCATGCAGCTTTTTAGCAAGCTGCAAAACAGAGATTCAGCTGGCTCCTTTGTGGCAACAGATTGGTTTATCGATCCTCAATTGTTTTTTCCTTCCTCCAATGAAACGCTTATTCGGGTGCTGCCAGGCAGACAATATCATTATTTAACAGAAAAGGGGAAAAAAGAACTTTCTGAAGAGGTATTCCAGATAACGCCTCAATCGGATCGAATGGGCTTTCGTTTGTCAGGACCTGCAATGGAGCTTCAGGAAAAAGGAGACATGCTGTCAGAAGCAGTTGCTTTTGGCACAGTCCAGCTTCCCCCAAATGGAAATCCGATTATTCTTCTTGCCGATCGTCAAACAACAGGAGGCTACCCGAAAATTGCTCAAGTTGCTTCCGTTGATTTGGCTTATTTAGCACAGCGGAAGCCTGGAGAAACCATTCGTTTTCGGCTGATAACATTAGATGAAGCAGAGCAGCTGTATCTTGCGAAGGAAAGGCTGTGGAAACAGCTGAAGCATGCTGTTTTGCTAAAACAGTAGATTGCTAGGAAGAAGTATTTGAACAATAATTTTGTGTGAATGCTTCTTTTATTCGGCATTAACGGGTTTTTGACCCTCACCTAAGAGAGGAGGAGAAGAAACGAGAAATCTAGGTGGGTAGAAACTTGCTGAGTAAAGGTCCGATTAGTTCAGCTAACAATCAGTGGGGGACGTGGAAAACTCCCACTGATTGAAGCTTCACTTTATTAATTCTGCTCCTTTCTTGTATTTGTGATGGAAAAATATATAATGATGATAATAGATAAATCTGTTTAAAAGGGGAATGATGCATGCAAAATAAAAATAAAACCGTCATTAAATCAAAGGATCTATTAACACTTTTTCTTACACATTCTAAACTATCATTTAATGAAATCATTCAGCTGACAGGAACGCCAAAAACATCTGTCCATCGTATGCTTGGGTCTTTGGAGGATATGGGTTTTTTAGATAAAGATGAAGATAATTTATATTCTCTCGGTCTATTATTTCTGCAGTTTGGCCAATTAGTTGCCGATAGGCTTGATATAAGGCAATTGGCTTTGCCTGTGATGAAAAAATTGCGCGATGAAACAGAAGAAGCGGTGAATTTAATTATTAAAGATGGCGATGAGGCGATGTATGTAGAAAAGTTGGATTCCACTCACCCAGTCCGGCTATATACAGCTGTTGGCAGAAGATCCCCTTTGTATGCAGGGGCATGCCCGCGCATTATTTTAGCATTTTTGCCACAAGAAGAGCAGGAACAATATTTGAAAACGATTGACTTTAAGATGTATGCATCTGGAACGATTACAGATATAGACAAACTTCGCCTTGTTTTGGAAGAAACGAAAAACTCTGGCTATGCAATCAGCAAATCGGAACTAGAAGACCATACAACAGCGATTGCCGCCCCTATTTTTGATCATAAGGGCAAAGTAGTTGGAGGGCTTAGCTTGGCAGGACCAGATATTCGGTTTCAAGCAGAAAGATTGCCGGAATTTATTGAAAAGGTAAAGGCGCATGCTAAAGAAGTATCAGAGAGAATGGGATATGTAGGCGATGTTGTTTATAAATAACCGTATAATTGTGAAAAGAAGGAGCCTGCGATAGGGCTTCTTTTTTATGTGGAAAAGGAAAAAGAAGGCAAATGCTGCATGAAAAGAAAATAATTTAATATAAATTCCAAAAATATTGTGAGAATTTCTAACAATTTATTTTACAATGCTACATAACGTGTTAAAATAGCGTATATTAAGAAAATTCGGAACGATAATTCCGAATTGCTGAACTAAAAGAAAATGATTTTGCAATTTTCGTATTCTTTACAAAAGAAGACGTCCCTTTTGCCTAAGTATATACGAAAAAACAAGTCAGAGAAAGAAGGGGAAAGAATGATTAAACTAATTGGAATTCTTATTGTTGCTATTGGATTTGGATTCAGACTGAATACATTATTAGTTGTTATGCTGGCAGGCATTGTGACAGGACTTGTTTCCGGGTTTTCGTTTAATGATGTGCTGACGCAATTTGGACAGATATTTATTGATAACCGCTATATGTCTTTGCCGATTATTTTGACATTGCCAGTTATCGGAATATTGGAAAGATACGGATTAAAGGAACGAGCAGAGTCTCTTATCAAAAAGGCAAAAGCAGCAACTGCAGGCCGTGTTATGTTATCTTATTTAATTATTCGCGAACTTTCCGCAGCGCTTGGCTTAAATATTGGCGGACATGCTCAAACTGTCCGTCCGCTGGTGGCGCCAATGGCAGAAGGAGCGGCAGCAGCCAAACATGGGGAGCTTTCAGAAGAAGTGAAAGAAGATATTAAAGCACATGCTGCGGCATCTGAAAATGTTGGCTGGTTTTTTGGGGAAGATATCTTTATTGCAACAGGTGCAATTCTTTTAATGAAGGGATTCTATGATTCTGTCGGAGTGGATGTAAGTGTCTGGGATATGGCCTTATGGGGAATCCCGACAGCGATTACTGCACTGCTTCTTTCATGGTGGCGTTTTAGCTTGTTAGATAAGCGGATTCAAAAAGCATCAGGTGCTGGGAAAAGCAATGATTCAAAAAAAACAACAGCATAAGAGAAGGGGAATAAGATGAATATTATTACATTAGACAGCATTTATTATTTGCTTGGCATTATTGTGGCTTTTGTAGCAATACGTGTGCTCCTTGATAAAAATCATCCGACTCGCATTGGATCCTTCCTGTTTTGGGGCATATTTGCGGCGACGTTTTTATTTGGACAATGGATGCCGCCGATTGCAGTAGGCTATTTAGTATTGATTATGGTTATTATTGCATCATTCGGCAAAGTAAAAGCTGGAAAAGAAAAGGAATTGAAAAAAGAAGAAAGAGAAAGTCATGCAGAGCGTTTAAAAGGAAAAATCTTTTTGCCAGCCATCCTTATTCCCGTCATAACGGTAATCGGCACATTAACATTAGGAAAAATTCATTTTGGAGATGTTCAAATAGTAGATCCTAAAAATGTTACGCTGATTTCTTTGGGCATCAGCACTATTATTGCCTACATAGCTGCACAAATTTTAACAAAAGCAAAAGCATCCGTACCAATGCAAGAAAGCAGCCGGTTAATGCAGGCAATCGGCTGGGCTATTATTTTGCCGCAAATGCTGTCAGCGCTTGGAGGGATTTTTTCAACAGCTGGCGTTGGAAAAGTAGTTTCTGAAATTGTTGGAGATCTGCTGCCGACAAATTATGCTTTCGTGGCGGTTGTTGCTTATTGTCTAGGAATGACATTATTTACAATGATTATGGGAAATGCTTTTGCCGCTTTTGCGGTGATTACGGGCGGAATTGGGCTTCCATTAATTGTGCACATGCATGGAGGAAACCCAGCGATCATGGCGGCATTAGGCATGTTTGCTGGCTATTGCGGAACATTGATGACACCAATGGCAGCCAATTTTAATATTGTTCCGGCAATGCTGTTAAACTTAAAAAATAAAAATGCGGTAATACAAGCACAAGTTCCGATTGCCATTCCATTAATGATCGCAAATATGCTATTAATGTATTTTTTAGTTTATCACTTTTAAATAGGGGGAATAAAAGATGCCCAAAATTTTACTGACAGGTTTTGATCCATTTGGAGGAGAATCCATCAATCCTGCCTTAGAAGCGGTAAAGGCGTTTAGTGGGACAACTATTGGAGGATACGAGATACATGTCAAAAAAATTCCCACTGTTTTTGATTTATCTATAAGTCATTTAATGGGGGCAATAGAAGAAACAAATCCAGATCTTGTCATTTGTGTAGGACAAGCAGGGGGCAGAACGGATATTACGGTAGAAAGAATTGCCGTAAATGTCAATGATGCGCGCATTCCTGATAATAATGGAAATCAGCCAATTGATACAGAAGTCATTTCAGGAGGGCCTGCTGCTTATTGGTCGACTTTGCCGATTAAAGCAATGGTCAAAGAAATGAATAAAAAGGGCATCCCGGCATCTGTATCTCATACAGCAGGAACATTTGTCTGCAACCATCTTTTTTATGGATTGATGGATTATCTGGCCAAACAAAATAAATCTATTCGCGGCGGTTTTATCCATATTCCATTTTTGCCAGAACAAATCAGCGGCGCCAATGCAGGCCAGCCAAGCCTGTCGCTAGAAACCATTGTGAAAGGCTTGCAAGCTGGAATAGAAGCAGCATTGCAGTACGAAGAGGATATTAAAGTGGTTGGCGGGCAGATCAGTTAAGTTAAGAATATTTGGCAAAATGGACTTCGTCTACACTCTGTTAAGCATCAGGAGAAATCCTGATGCTTTTTTTGGGGGATTTTTTGTTTTATCGCATCTGTTTTCAATAGTATTGTTAGATTTCATCATTATATTTATGTATCAGCAAATTGAAATAAAAGATTGTTTAGAGATAATCACTTTTTTCCTTATTAAGGAATAATATTACCTTTATGTTTTGTTTTGTGAAAAAATCCCTAATATTTGATAGATAAGTAATTTTATCTTTAAATCATATTATTTTGACATATAAATGCATTCGTAATTTTTCTAAAGAAACTATTTTTTAGAAAAATCTTTTGTGCAAAATGGTTATAAAAATTATAGGAAATTTTGTATACATTGATCTCCTTTAAACGTTTAAAAAGCAGAGGGAGGAAGATAGTTGAAAAAGAAGCTGTCAAATGAGGTTTTAAAGAAAGTGATGAATGAGCTTTATTATTATTTAATGAAGCAAGGCGCTGATTCGGAAACGGCAAAGGATATCGTGCAGGATAGCGTATATAAGATGATGGTCCATATTGAAGCTGTTGATCCTGATAAATATCGGGCATGGCTGTTTAAAGTGGCAACCAATTTGTACTATGATTATTGCCGCAAAAAAAATCGAGCGCCAAGCTTAATGCTCGATGAAACGCTCGCATCCAATGCAGAATTAATAGAAGATGCACTCATTACAAAAGAAAATCAGCAATATATCAGAAAAATGCTTGATCTGATGCCAACAGCATATAAGCAGCTGCTTCTTTTAAAATATGAATTAGAGTGGTCTTATCAGCAAATTGCCGATTATTTAGAAATAAAGCCAAACAATGTCAAAACATATTTAGCGCGAGCACGAAAAAAATTTAAAGAGATTTATCAGGAGGAAAACAATGAAAAAAAATAAAGAAAATGAATTGGAAGATATTTTTGATGAAAAAAACATTAAAAAAACATTAAAAAAAGCAAAATGGATCACTTTAGTGCGGACACTGCTTATCTCTGTTATTGTGTGTTTGGCTGTGGGCTACGGTGTGTATCGGACGAATAGTTGGATTGTCGATAAAAGGGGAAGTGAAATTACTTCTGAACTGATAGAAGAAGATGCATTTATGTCATCACCCAATACATTTGTAGAAACAGAGTCAATTGATTTTGGCTTTTTTAAAGGCACGGTTAAAAGAAAAGTCTATAAAGTGATTGAAGATAAAATTATCCCATGGGATACAGAAGATGTCCATTATGATTTTCATGGATATTATTCTACATCCTTTTCGTCCTACAGCACCAGGGTGAATGATACGACAGTTGTAAATATTCCTAGCGGGGAAAAGGAAATGATGTTTTATGTGCCTCAATATACATATAAAAATTATTTGAATGATTTGGATAAATTAAAAGACTATCCAGAAGATAAGTATATGGAGCTTGCTGTTTCTTTTGATAAAGGATATTCATTAGAAGAAGTCAAAAAAATGCTGCCAAAACCTGTACATTCGACCTGGTTTTGGGTGAATGAATATGATGATGATTCAGCAGAAAGAAGTGAACCAGAGTATGGACGCTGGCTATTGGGAATCTATGAACCTACCTCTCCATTAGGTGAATCTGAAAGTATTCCTACTATAAAAACTGAAGCACAATTTTTAAAGCATTTAAAAAAATATGATGAAAATTTATACAAATCTGTGCAAAAAAAGCAAAAAGACGGCTTAATTATTGGCGTTGTCGTTACAGGCTCTAAAGAGGATCTCCTTAGCTTAAAAGGCAAATCCTATGTAAAAGCATCAAGCATTGGAGCGGTTGTGGAAAAGTATTAATGGATGGAAAAATAAAACAAAGCAAAGACTCCCTGCCGAAAAGGATCTTTGCTTTGTTTTATTGCATTTTCAGCAATTGCTGATTTTTTATGGTATATACTCCTTTGCCTTCGATTGTATCTATTTCGCCATTTTGAAAATAAATGCCGGCAGATTCATCAATGCCATAATTTTGTTGTTCTCCCAATTCGTTTATAGCATGGTGCAAATGGGCTTCATCCTTCCATTCGGAAAAATGCACAGCAAGCAAAGTGCTTTTTAATAAACCTAATCCTTTTCTTTCCTGAAATTTTCCTTCTGAATTATCTTTTGCTGAAATAATGCAAATGTCAGGGCAAATAAGGGCGCCTGCTGAAAACCCAGCAATGGGAATGCCTGATTGATAGCAATCCAGCAAAATCGGTGCAATAGGAGTATCGACAATATAATCTCGATAAAGAGTGGTGTTTCCACCGCAAATAATAATTCCTGCGCTATTACACAAACTATTTTTTATTTGTTCCAATGGAGTAGACGGCAGCGGCAGATAGCTAAATGACGCTGCCCCTAAATCTTTTAGCATTTGCGTATATGCTGGCATATATTGCTGCCAGCCTGTTTTTTCCACCAATAATATGCTGATAGGATGATCTGATTTAAGCAGATGAATAAATTTTTTAGCATGCTGCAGTGTAAAGGGAGGGCCCCCTCCGAAAAGAAATAGATGTTGTTTCATGTTATTCTCCTTTTATAATCGACTTAGTTTAGCTAATTTTAAAGTGGATAGCATTAGTTTATCAAAAATCGCTTGTTAAATATATCCAATATTTTGATTGTTATGTATAATAAGTAAAAAGAAAAGAGTATAGAGAAAAATAAACCATTTGGGAGGAGCTGTCATGGGTACTTTTCAGCTTTTTGTGCTTCTTTGGCAAGTGTCTGCCGCTTTGTCATTGTTGACCTTTATAGCAGGAGTATTTTTTCGTTCATGGAAATGGATGGCTGCGAGTTTTGTAACTGCTCTTCCTATTGCCTATTATTTTTTAGGTGCAGGAAATGCTTGGAAGCTGGTTGGCTGTCTGCCGATTTTGCTTCTAATCGCCAGTGGATTATTGTGGAAAAAGCATAAAAGGCCTGGTTCACATAGGTGAGACTGCTCATCTATGTGAACCAGGCTTTTTATTGATAAAAAAAAGAGAGAATCGATAAAAAACAGTGTAAAATCGATAAAAAATAGGGATGCAGCCGAGAAAAAGGGACAAATGAACAAAAATTCAAAAAAAGAGTTGCCGGTGTAAACTTTTTCTATTTTTATTCGTTTAGTAGTCAGGAGGGGGAAGATGAATGACTTAATAAAAGGAAAAGAACTGAATGAAGAATTGAATATTGTGTATCGCTATCTTTGCAAACTAGGAGTTCCAAAAGAAGATGCAAAGGATGCTGTGCAAGAAGCGGCAGTAAAATATTTGCTTCATTTTGATTCGATTCCTCTCAAAAAAATTAGAAGCTGGCTAATTCGAGTGGCCCTTAATTTTTATTATGACCAATACCGCAAGCAAAAAAGAATAGAGCTTGATATCAATCTGAAAAATATTGCTGCAGATTTTAAAGAGAATCCAGAAGTTCTTTATTTGGAGATGGAAAAAAATCATGATTTAAAACTGGCGATTGGAAAACTAAAACCAGCCTATCAGGAACTGCTTTTTTTAAAATATCAGTTAGCATTATCCTATGAAGAAATGGGGCAAATTGTAAATAAAAGTTTAGCTTCGGTAAAAACCAATTTATTTCGGGCAAAAAAACAATTAGCAAAAGTGTACAAGGAGGCTACAAAAGATGAGTGATCAAAAAGAACAGCAGGAAGAGATTGATTTTATCAGCAACTCTTCTTTGCAGTCAACAGTCAAAAAATCTAAAAGAAAGCAGCTTGTGAAATACATATTTATTTCCGTTATTACGACGATTGTTATGATTTATGTCCTTATTAATGGCAGCCAGTATCTTTTGAATAAAAAATTGGAGAAGCAAGATTATTTATTTGATAACATTCATGGAGCAAATATACGATTAGATGGTTCCTCCTATAATTATAATTTATTTAGTGTAAGAGAAGACTCTACCTATGTGAAAACAATGGGGGATCGCACCATTGTATGGGACACAACAACAAAAAATATACCTATATTTGGAGCAGAAAAATTGGTTGATAGAGGCAGTGGGATGTCTGAATCCAATTCTTTTAATAAAGAAGCGAAACGAGTAGTCCGCTATAATAACTTTAATAATGAAAGAAAACTTGATTTCTATTATCCCAAATTGTCTTATGACTATTTGCCCCATGAAATAGATATTGCAGCAGACCTAGATGACAACAAGCTAATCGAAGTTGGCCTTTCTTTTACCAAACCATTGTCGATAAACGAACTGCAAAAAACATTAGGCGATAAAAATGTCAATTGGCTTTGGGTGGATACTAGCTATGCTGCTCAAATGGAGAGAATGACAAAAGAATTGCCAGAGGATGATTTAAAAACAAAAGGAGGGGGCGGTGCATTTGGTTTTGATGTCTATCCGGAAACCTCTTATTCGCAGCAGCAAATTAACTATTTTAACCAAAATTTGCAACAACTTTTTGAAAAAAAAATTCATAAAAATGAAGTGAAAGAAGCAATAAAAGGCATCAACGAAAATACAAATTCCAATCCATCCAATTTAAAATTTAATGGGGCGGTTGTAACAGGTACAGCAAAAGAGCTGAAAAGATTTCAAAACATGGATATTGTTCGTGCATCGGTGCTAGGAGCAACGATCGATAAGTATTAAAAAATAGAAAAACAGGAATTTTTATTTCCTGTTTTTTTCTTAATCAAACGTTTGTTTTATTTCTGCTCTGACAGAGGATTTTTATTCCAATTTAATACACCATCATCTGTATCAAATTCGATAATAACGTCCGATACTCCATTTTCTTCCATAATTTGATTTTCGATGCGATGGCGGATTTTATCTGCTTGTTCAACTGTTAACTGACTGTCAATTTCAATGCTCATTTCCACGTGAAAATCTTCGCCCTCTTTGTATACAGTCAAATCTTGAATATCGCGCACGTCGGGATCAGACATTGCAAGCATGCCAATTCTTCCTTCCATTTCTGCATCGCTTTCGCCAATGGCGCCAGCTGCATTATCCAAGAAAACTTTCCCCACAACTATAAACATAAAGGAACCGATAATGATGGAGGCAATTCCTTCTGCTTGATGAAAAGGCGTGTAATGGGCAATGATAACGGCGATCATGGCAAGCAATCCTCCGCCTGTTGCCACCATATCTTCTAAAAATACCAGCTTTGTTGCCGGCTTTGCCCTTTTTAAATATTGAAAGCTATGGCTAAAAAGCTTCCATCCTTTTGTATTCAATCCTTGGTCATGCACAATTTCTTTCATTGCTTTGACTAGTACATAAAATTCTAAAATAACGGCAGCGCCTAAGACAGAAACATTTAATAAAAAGCCGCTTGATTCTGTTGGATGAAAAATATGGGTAAATCCTTCTTTGATTGTTTCGTAGGACATAATGCCGACAATTAAAACAGCTCCCAATAATACTAAGTTGACGACTCGGCCAAAACCGCCGGGAAAACGTTTGGTTGGCTGCTTTTTGCTTAAAGCAGAACCAATAAATACAAAAAATTGGTTGGCAGCATCCCCTAAGGAATGCATCGTTTCCGCAAACATGGCGACATTGCCTGTAATCATATAGGCAGCTCCTTTGATAAGAGCAATCAATGTATTGACAGTAGCGGCTAAAAGGGCAGATTTATTTCCATTGCGCAAAAGAATAAAAAAATCTTTCATAGTATACCTCGTTCCTAACATCTTGTTTTTAGTATAAACCGCTATAGAGAAGATATTCGCCTTTTTGACAATTGGGAAAACCCATAGAGAATAGCTCTTCTATGGGCACCTATTTTGTTCTCACGCTGTAATTATGTTATGTATACTCTTATGAAAAGACAGGATTTGGAAGCACTTTAAAAAGGTTGCAGATAAAAGTAGGATTTTAAGCTAAATTGCTTTTATCTACTGCACTATTCCAATCAGGAAAGTAATGTAGAGCATGCCTCATTAAATCTGGATGGTTTTGTTTGACCTTTTTTTTAGATAAATTTTCTCCGCGAGTCTGTAATTGGGAAATAGCGGACATTACTTCCTCAGCAGTCATATTTACTTCCATTTTCCTACCTCCTTGCACATTTGTTTTTATTTTTGCCGGGAATAAAAAGCAATATACTTAAAAAGCAAAAAAATAATAAAAATATTTCTTGGGAAAGCGCAGATACTGGCAAAATACGCTCTTTTTAGACAAGTGGCGAGGAGGGAGCCACTTGTCTTCCTATACGGATATGTTTTCTTCCTTTATAATATTAGTTGGGTTTTATGTTTGGCTGGCAAAAAGGAACGATACATAGAAAATAATGAGGAAAGGTAGCGAAAATAATGAATAAAAAACATCTGGCAGGTTTGCTTCTTTTGTTTATAAGCTTCTTTTTATTGCAATCGAATGCATCTGCACATGCTTATATAACAAACTCCATTCCTTCAGAAAATGAGAGTTTAGATAAAGCGCCCCAACAAGTAAAAATTGAATTTAATGAAAAAATTCAAAGTGGCTTTACTGTGCTGAATGTTCTTAATTCAGCGGGAGAGCGTGTCGACAAAAAAGATGTAGCAATTGATAAACAAACAAAAAAATTCATTTCAGTAACTTTAAAAGACGGATTAAAAAATGATGTATATACAGTAGAATGGCGTGTTCTGTCAGCAGATGGCCATTCTGTATCGGGAATTATTCCATTTAGCATTGGAGAACTTCCAAAAGGGGCAGCAGTGCCTCAAAATCAATATACGATTGATAAAAGCACAATGATTGCCGTAGGAATCAATAAAGCATTTTTATATGCAGGTTTTTGTTTGTATATGGGGCTTCTTTTATTTTATGCTGTTTGGTTTCGAACCAGCAAACTTTCATCGGCTTTAATTTCCCGCACAAAAAAACTTGTGTATGCAGCACTTGGTTTTTTATCAATAGGAATTATTACTTTTTTAATGGTGCAAACACAAACAAATACAGGAATGAACTTTTTAGAAAGTCTGCGTCTTCGTTTTTTAGCAGAAACCATTACAAATACCAAAGAAGGCACTGTATGGATAATACAAATGCTGCTATTGGCTGTACTGTGGGCAAGTCATCTTTATATAGATCGAAATCAAAACTATCAGTTGAAAAAGCAATGGATTCTTCCAGGAATGGCTATTGTGGGCATTATCCTTGCAAAAGCTTTTATTGGACATCCATCCAGTTCTCCATATGATAAGCCTGCAATTATTTTTGATTTTTTCCATTTAATAGGGGCTTCGATTTGGCTAGGGGGCATTATGGCTATTGTCTTTTTGCTGAAAGAAGGAATCATTGCCAAAAAGGGCGAGGCACATGATCAGTACTGGCAGACTTTGCAGAACTATTCCCATTGGGCGTTGTTTAGTGCAGCAGTCCTGGCCGTTTCTGGTGCAATAAATGGCTCTTTATTAATACCAGATTTTCATTCATTGATCAGTACAACTTATGGGGTGGTGCTGCTTGTTAAGGTAGGTTTGTTTTTAGCGATGATGGGGTTTGGAGCCTACCATTTATTCAGTAGGCTATTATTGTCCCGCAAAAAAATCTATAAAGCTTCGATTAAGATGGAAATGTGCTTAGGCATCCTGATTCTTTTGACAACGGCAGTCTTTACGCAGCTGCAGACACCAACACTGCCAATAGACAAGCCTTTTTATGGAGAAGCAGAATTAGGATATAATGAAAATATAAGCCTGTCTATTTCGCCGAAAAAAACAGGAGTGCAAAATGAATTTGAAATCAATTTGTTTACAAATGACCACGAACCGATGGAAGATGTAGAACAGTTGTCGATTAGTTTATCGCAAGGCGATCAAACAGCAAACTTTGCCTTGCAAAAATCTGCAGATGGAAAATACAGCGGCGAAAATTTAAAGTTAAATCAGCCAGGAAAATGGAAAGCAACTGTTCATGTGTTAACAAAGGATTTCGACAGCTACGAAATTCCATTCAGCTTTCAAGTGAGATAATGGCGACTATTTCTCGGGAAAGCGCAGAAATAGACAGTTTTCTCTTTTGTCAGTCGGTTTTTGTCTGTTCTTCAAGAGAGTCTGGTTACTCAAAGCAATAAAGCTTATAAAAAGAGCGGAAATCCTATAAAAGGATTTCCGCTCTTTTTAGTGGATATTAAAACTGCTTTTTGCCATGACACTTTTATTTAAACGATGGCCGATGATGCCAGCAGCAATGCTGACAATTACGTCTTTTGCAAGAAATACCAGCATCCAAGACCATGCCAAGCTATAAGTAAATCCTGCTGGTGCATCTGCCCAAAGTTTATAAGCAAAATACATCCAGTTAGTGCCAATCACATAATTTAAGATAAGGCCAACAATTGCGCTGAAAATAAACATTGGCAAGGTGCTTTTTTTCTTTATCATCCATCCCACTACATAACTGACTACTATATAAGATAAAATAAATCCAAATGTGGGAGAAAAAAGCACCCGGAATCCGCCGCCAAATTGCGAAAAAATAGGCAAGCCGACTAACCCGATAAACATATAAACAATCATCGCCATGCTGCCAAGTCTTTTTCCTAATACAAGTCCTGCCAAAATCGCAAAAAAGGTCTGCAATGTTAACGGAACTCCGCCAATAGTAAAAAAGTTGCCGATGTTTGCTCCAATTGCTGTAAAAGCAACAAATAAAGCAATCATGGTAATTTCAATAGTTTTCCATTTTTTCACTTGTTTCACTCCTATAAAAAGATTATGTATAAATAAACTATAAATGGGAAAATATTTTGTGTCAACTTAATTTTTGTTTTGGTTTACAAATAAAAATAGATTGTTTACATATTCTTATTTTATCTGTTCATACTAGTACTAAAAGAGAAGGGTATGATAAATGATGAAAAAAACGATATCCAATCTAACGATTATGCTATTTGCCTTTGCTCTGCTGTTTCAGGCAATTCCGGCACATGCCCAACAGGAAGGATTGCCTTCGTATGTAAAATGGGGCCGAATTGCGATGACCAAAACGCAAGAAAAATACCCAGATAGCGAAATTACCGATTATTTGCATGTCGGCAAGGAAAAGAAAAATGGCACATCCGTTGAAAAATTTAAATTGATTGTAAAAAAACAAAATAAAGAAATTGGTGTATTTGTCAATTTAACCTTTGATACAAGAACAGAGCGGCTATTGGCTGTTGATATGACAGAAGGCAAACCATAATAAAAAAACTGTCCTTTTTTATCCTCCAAAATGGAGAGATAAACGGGGCAGTTTTTTCTATAAAAGGATTTTCTTTTCTTTTTGTCGTATTACATAAAGAAGAGGTGAATCATTGTGAAGATTGGAATGATTAGAAAATTAGTCAGACATCCAGTTAAATCATTTACTGGGGAAAGCATTTCGAGAAGTGATGTAATGACATATGGTTTATATGGAGATCGGAGCCACGCGTTTATTGATTGGAGCAATCAGCAAAAACATTTAACCATTACGCAATATCCGTATATGGCTACATATAAAGCAAGGTTTAGAGAAGAAGAAAGTCTGATGAAATTTCCGTCTGTTGAAATAATCACAAAGGATGGTAATGTATATGATTGGCAGGATCCATGCCTTTTGCAAGAATTAGAAGCAAAGACCTATCGCAAGCTGACTGCTGTTCAATATGCCCCTGATTTTGTTCCCTTCCCTGCCATTGAAGAAGACCATCTTCTGCTAATTAGTGACAAGTCTTTAGAAAAGCTAGAAAAAAGCATTGGCGCAAAAATAGATGAACGAAGATTTCGCGGCAATATTGTCTACCAAACCAATGCGCTTGATATAGCTGAAGAAGAATTGATCGGGAAAAAAATAAAAATAGGGGAAGAAGTAGTCATTCAAATAAATAAATTTTGTGAACGATGCATGATTATTACTGTTGACCCAGAGACAGGCGAAAAAAATCCTTTTATCTTAAAAAAAATTGTCCAAGAAAATAACAATCATTTTGGTTTATATGCATCTGTTCTCCAGACAGGAAAAATAAAGATTGGAGATACTTTGCAGCTAATAGATTAAGTTTTTTAAAGCCAGATTAACAAAGTTTTTATTAAAAAAATCTATTGCTAATAGGCTTCCTTATGGCAATTCTGAATCTAGCCCTTTTGCTTTTGGAAAAGGGCCAGGTTTGGTATGCATGCATTATCTTTTGTATATGGCTTTTTCATATGGACAGCTAGAGCTAATAAGCGTAATCACAAATAATAAATAGAATAAGTGAAGAGACTTTTTTAGAATAGGGGTGAAAAGGTCTCGTTGCTGTACGGTCTGATACAAAGCTGAAAATCAATAATAAAAGAAGCGATAAAATGTACATTTTGTGAACAAAAGGGAAAATTCATCTTGTTTACAAGCGGCTTTATGTGATATAGTTACTTAGGTAACTAATTTAGAGCGTTGAAAAAATAACAGTCTCCGTTAAAGCTTCGCGAATATATTCTACTAAGAAAATTTCTGCTGCTATTTCGTTTATTCCACAAAAATGGGGAAATTCTATTCCAGACATGTTAAGAGGAAACGAGGAAAAAGGAGGGAATTTATTGAAGGATCTTCATATTTTATTTCACGGCATTCATCAATTGGCTCGAGAATTGACAAAAGAATTAAATGTGGCGCTTCAGCCTTTTAATTTATACAGCTCTCAATGGTCGGTTATTTATGTATTAAAACAAAAAGGATCTCTGACGCAGACTGAATTATCGGAATATTTGTCAGTGGAAAAGCCGCCGATGACAAGAACGATTCAAAAGCTTGTGGCAAGCGGATATGTAAATCAAATTCAAGGCTCAGATAAACGCACCAAAAAAATTGAACTAACAAAAAAGGCATGGGAGATGTATCCGGTTTGGGAAGAAGCTGTTTTGCAGATGAATAAACGGCTTGTAGAGACATTTCCCAAGGAATCGCAGCAAGAGCTGGCAAAGCTGTTGGCAGAATGGACGGGACAGATTGCAGCAAGGGGGAAAAATAATGAGTAAGGAAGCGTTATGGACAAAAGGTTTTATTAGTATTTGGATAAGCAATTTTTTTCTTTTTTTAACCTTTTATTATCTATTAGTATCATTGCCGATTTATGCGATTAATTATTTGCATGGTCAGCAGGCAAGCGCTGGACTGATTGTGACGATTTTTTTAATTTCAGCGATTGTGATTCGTCCGTTTGCAGGCAATTGGATGCAAAAAATAGGGAAAAAGCCAATATTTATCATAGCATTAATTTTCTTTTTAACAGGAACATTATTGTATTTTCTTCCACATTCTATTGGCGGATTACTGCTAGTCCGCGCTTTTCATGGCATTGGGTTTGGGATTGCAACAACCGCTACAGGAACCATTGTCGCTGATCTGATTCCCAATTCAAGAAGGGGAGAGGGCATGGGGTATTATTCCATGTCTATGAACTTGGCCATGGTTATCGGTCCTTTTTTAGGATTAATGGCAATCAATTCATGGGGTGTACAGCTATTGTTTATCATTGCTTGTGTTTGTGCGCTGCTGTCATTGGGAACAGGAGCGGCTATCCACTTGCCAAAACAAAAGATCATTAAGAAGGCTGAAAAGAAGCAGTCATTTAAATGGAGCAATATTTTTGAGCCTTCTGCGGTATCCATCAGTTTTGTTGCAGCATTATTTGGAATTGCCTATTCTTCGATTTTATCCTTTGTATCTGTTTATGCCAGCGCAAAAGGATTAGCGTCTGTATCAGGCTACTTTTTTGTGGTATATGCTGTATTGATGCTGATGGCAAGACCTTTTACAGGCCGCTGGTTTGACCGATACGGAGCAAATGTGATCATTTATCCTTGCATCCTGTTATTTGCTGTCGGCATGTTTGTTTTAAGCAGCATGCACACAACAGGTCTCTTTTTAGTGGCTGCTGGTTTGATTGGAGTAGGATACGGCACATTATTCCCTAGTTTTCAAACAATTGCAATACAATCAGCAGAGCCACAGCGCAGAGGACTTGCGACAGCGACCTTTTTATCGATGTTTGATTCAGGAATTGGAATAGGCTCCTTTGTTGTTGGATTCGTCGGAGATAAAATCGGATTTAGTTCCTTGTATTTTTACGCCAGCATTTATATTTTGCTTGGGTTAGCCGTTTATTATGTGATGCATGGAAAAAAAGTAAAACAAAATGTTGGGAAATTAGCAGAAAAAAGAGTTGGATAAACGAGCTGGAGGAGGAATGATGCCATTCCTCCTCCTTTTTTTATTTAGATTTTGTGACCGTTTTTTTGGTCGTTTTGCTTGTGTTGCCTGCTTTATCTGTTGCTGTAACAGCTAAGACCGTAGCTGCTTTTTGTTTTGCTATTGTAATAGAATAGGAGCCTTTTTTGTCTGCTGTCCCTTTTGCCAGCTGTTTATTTTTAACCTTAATTGTAATAACAGCATTTGCTTCCGCTTTTCCTGTTACCTTTGTGGAACTGGTTGTAACAGCATTTACTTTTGGCGCAGCAGGCGCTGTTTTGTCGGCTACAGTGACAGTTTTTGTTTTGCTGATATTACCTGCTTTATCTGCCGCTGTAATGGAAAGCTTGGTGCCGGCTTTTTGTTTTTTAATCGTTAAAGAATAGGAGCCTTTGCTGTTTGTTTTCCCAGAGGCTACTTTTGTTTTCCCATTTTTTATCGTAATAGTAGTATTTGCCTCCGCTTTTCCAGTAATCTTTTCGGTTTTGTTGCTGATTGTGCCAGTTACGCTTGGTGCGTTTGGTGCTGTTTTATCTTTTACTGTGACAGAAGCCGCTTTGCTTGCATTTTTGGCGCCATCTGTTGCCGTAATAGAAAGTTTGGTGCCAGCTTTTTGTTTTGTTATTGCAATACTGAAAGCGCCATTTGCATTGGCAGCGCCAGTTTTTAATGTTTTTCCATTTGCTTTTACTGTAATGGCTGCATATTCTTCAGCCGTTCCAGTAATTTTTGTATCTTTGTCTGATACGGCATTTACTTTTGGTGCATTAGGTGCTTTTGTATCTTTTTGAACAGTCGTGCGGATGGTAGTAGCTGCTTTTGTGCCATTGATTGTTTTCTCAAAACTAATATACAAAAGATTGTCTGTTTTTTGCAGAGGAATTTCGAGTTTGAAGTTTCCTTTGCTGTCAGCCACCGCTTTTTTGGTTGTTTTGCCGGTTGTTATACTTACCGCTGTTCCTTTTTCGGCGGAGCCTTTTATCGCTTTCGTGCTGTTATAAACAGTGTTTACTTTAGCGTTAAGCTTAACAGAGCTAACGGCGCTAAAAGCATTTAGCCTTCCCCATGCAGAAACTAAATCATAGCCTGGCGCTAAATCTTCTGTTTCTTCTTCATCGTAATCTAATAAATCAAGATAGCTGATATCTTCTTCTACATAGCCATCGGTTTCTTCAAATGCTATATTTTTAGTTGTGCTGATTAATGCTTTTTCTACATCTTTTGGCTTTAAGTTCGGATTGATCGACAGCATAAGTCCTGCAACAGCAGCTACATGCGGCGCTGCCATAGAAGTTCCGCTGTAGTACGTAACATTGCCATTTGGCACTAAGCTTGGGATATTCGTTCCAGGTGCAACTAGATCCAGCCCTTCTCCGTAGTTGGAATAGTCGGAAACAAGATCCAAGTCATTTGTTGCGCCAACACTTGTTACATATTGGCTTGAAGCAGGATATGACAGCATAGAAGATGATTCATTTCCGCTTGCTGCAATGACGGTGACATTATGCTTGTTTGCATATTGAAGCATATACTCCAGCACTCTGCTATAGTCGCCGCCAAGACTTAAATTGATGACTTTCGCTCCCTTATCCACGGCATATTTGATTCCTTTGGCAATTTGCTCATTATCGCCAGCTCCGCTTGCATCCAATACTTTTACTGGCAGGATTTTTGCGCTTGTGCTAATGCCGGCAATCGAATAATTATTATCCACGCTTGCAGCGATAATGCCGCTCACATGTGTTCCGTGGCCATTGTCATCTGTTGCATCCTTTGTATTGGAAATGAAATTGTAGCCGTTTTGTGTTTTTACTGTATTTTTTAAATCAGCAAGTGAGCTGTCAACACCTGTATCCACTACCGCAACTAATGTTTCTTTCGGTTTCGTTGCCTTTTGCAGCTTATACAGGTTATCGTATTGAATATCAGCGCCCTTGTTGCCGCTTGTTTGTCCGCTGTTTTTTAATGACCATTGATAGTTATTGGAAACATCTGTTGTTGTGCTTAATGCTTTATAGGTTTTTACCGGTTCCACAAATTCAACCGCTGGATTGTTTTTAATGGAATTGACTAGGCTGGTTTTTTCTTTTGCAGAAAAGCTTTTTGTTTTGATCTCTTTGCCTAAATCCATCACAATTAATTGATCTGTGATTTTATCCGTATGGTCCAGTTCTTGAATTGTGTTGCTTTTTAAAGTTTTTGCGCTTGTTTTAAAGCTGGATAGGCTTTTGCCGTCCTTTAGCTTGACGATATATTTTCCTGTTGTGTTTTTGTTAGTAATGGCATTTGTTGATGCACCAAGTTTTGCAAAAACAGAAGAAAGGGTTTTGTCTTCTAGATTGCTGATGTTAATTTTTGCTTCAATTTTTTTGATTTGTTCTTTTAGAGCTTTAGGAGAAGCAGCTGACGCTGATTCATATAAACGATTTATTGCTTTTACATCTTTTTCAGTAAACGTATAAGTGGAAGTAGTTCCATTGTTTAACAACTCTGCGAAAATAGGCTTCAACTGTCGCAAATCTGCCAATGTATTGGTGCGCAGCTTTTTGTCAAACACCATCTTGGCACTTAAAAACGGAGCAACTTTATAGTATAAAGAAGCTAATTCTTTTCCATTTGCTGTTTGAGATAAAATGGAATCGCGAATGGTGCGCAAGTCGCCGAGAAGCGATTGTCCATCTTTTTTATCTTTTGTGCTTAATTCAACCGGACAGTCTTCTGAGGTTTCTGTTGATGGAGCAAGCGTTGCCCCTTTTGCTTGAAGGGTAAATAAGCTGTCTATTTTTTCGTCTCCAGTTGATAAAACAGTTTCACTTTCCTCTTCTTCACCTTCGTCAATAATGATATCTTCATCTGAATAATATTCTACTTTTATATAGTATGGACCACTCCAAGCTAATGGAAAGTCAATTACAGCAGGAGACTGGTCATAGCTATAGCCATTGTATTGATCAAACAAATTGCCAAGCTTAGCGTTTTCGAGGCTGGAATAAATGGATACATTCATTTCCGCTGTAGATTTTAATGTGAATTCAAGATGAGTAAATTTTTTGATTGCATCTTGTGTTGGTGTAATTTTAAACCATTTGACATATTCATCTGTGCCAAAGCTTGCTTTTTTGGTTTGTCCAATGGTTAACACATCTGCTTTATCGGCTGCAGCCGCCGCAAATGCAGTGCCAGCTGTTGTAGTGCTGAATGCCAATACAAATGCTAGCAAAATAGCAAATAAAGAAATATTGTTTCTCTTTTTCATATTTTTCCCCCGTAAAGTTTATTTATATAAATCTATTAAAACATGTTTTTTCAAAAAGTGTTAATATTTTCTTGTTTTTTATGGGGATTTTACATTTATAGATAAATTGGATATAAAAGAAATGAAATTTCAAAAAAATTTTTCTTTTAATTGGAAAAGGTATCCTTTATAATAAATCTGTATTACGAGTAATAATACAGTTAATACAGATTGGAGGGTTATTATGTTAGAGCTTGATTTGCGAAGCCGAACCCCTATATATGAACAATTGGTGGATAAATTAGTAGAACTAATTGTATCTGGCGTGATGGTCCCAGATGAACAGCTGCCATCTGTCCGTACATTGGCCGCCCAATTGACCATTAATCCTAATACAATTCAAAAAGCATATCGGGAACTAGAGACAAGAGGATATATTTATTCTATTAAAGGAAAAGGCAGCTTTGTCAATGCATTAAATCTTGTGCAAGATGAAGGGAAGGTTAAGGAAGTTTTGCAGAAATTAGAAAAAATAATAGCAGAAGCACTTTTTTTAGGAGTTAAGCCAGAGGAAATTATTCAGATTGTCGAAAATGTAAAGTTGCAAAAGGGGGGGCAATAGCATAAATGATTCAATTAGTGCATGTTCATAAAAAAATAGACAAAGAACAAATCCTAAATGACTTAACGCTAACGGTGCATAAAGGCTCCATTTATGGACTGCTTGGTTCCAATGGTGCGGGCAAAACGACAATGCTCAAAACATTGGCAGGCATTTTAAAACAAGATAAGGGCACTGTTACGATTAAGGGAGAAAATGTGTATGAAAATAATGACATCAAACAATCGGTCTTTTTTATGCCAGATTATCCGACCTTTATGCCTCAATATACTACGAGACAAATGGCTAAATTTTTTCAATCCATTTACCCGAATTGGAGCGAAGAACGCTTTATGATGCTTGGAAATGTATTTGAGTTGGATATGGATAAAAAAATTCATACCTATTCAAAAGGTCTGCAGCGTCAAGCAGCATTTTGGCTTGCATTGTCGACAAACCCAAGCGTTTTTATTTTAGATGAACCATTTGATGGATTAGATCCCGTTATTCGCACAAAAGTAAAAAATTTGCTTGTCCAAGAAGTGGCTGAACGAGAAATGACGGTTATTATTTCTTCCCATAATTTAAGGGAAGTGGAGGATCTGTGCGACCATATCGGCATTATCCATAAAGGAACATGTATTCTTGAAAAAGATATTGATGATCTGAAATCTGATATTCATAAAATTCAAGTGGCATTTCCAAAAGATATACAAGAAGACTGGAAAACACAGTTAAAGCCAGTATATGTTGAACAAAGAGGTAGTGTATATATGCTGATTGTAAAAGGAGAAAAGCAGAAAATTTTAGCAGATATTCAAACATTTCAGCCCATTTTATTAGATATATTGCCGCTGACATTAGAAGAAATATTTATTTATGAAATGGGGGATTTAAACTATGCGATCCAAAACATTCTTTTATCATAAGCAGCTTTCTGTGCTTATTTTGCGCAATGTCGGATGGGGAAGCATTGTCTCTTTTTTGGCTATCTTTTTTTCTGTGCCACTATATTTATTGTTAATTGAAAAGGACGATGATTGGAAGCAGGGTGGACCTGATTATTATCCAATGTTTGAAAGAGTATTTGATGTGAATTTGTTTGTGCAGGTGCTTGTTATGATTGCGCTGCCGATTCTTTTGGCGATTTTCCTTTTTCGTTTTCTGCAATCGAAGTCCTATAGTGACTTAATGCATAGCATGCCGCTGAAGCGAAGCTATCTTTTTCATTACTACAGCATTAGTGGAATCCTTTTGTTGCTGCTGCCGATTTTATTAAATGGAATTATTTTGCGGCTTATTTATTCTGCTGCCCATTTGGAGTATTTTTTTCCTGCTTCTGATATTTATAAATGGTTTTTGATTTTTGCGATTTTCAGCGTTCTTTTATTTATGGCATGTGTATGTATTGGCATGCTGACTGGCTTATCTATTTTTCAAGGCGTATTGACTTGTTTAATTTTATTATTGCCAATTGGCTTTTTTGTTCTATTATGCTTCAACATAAAAATGTGGGTGTATGGTTTTCCGATGGACCATTATTTAAATGAAGATAAACTCCTTTATTTTTCGCCCATTTTGGCTCCGGCAGTAATATGGAATGATGACACCAATATGTATCATTATCTTATTTATTTGCTGGCTGCGATTATTTTTTATGTTTTGGGTTTAGTTTTATATCAAAAAAGAAAAGTGGAGTATATTTCGCAAGCGATTGTGTTTCCAAAACTAAAAGGTCTTTTTAAATATGTATTTGCCCTTTCCTTTGTTTTAATCGGCAGTCTGTATGGAGAAATTGTCAATGCGGGGAAACCAGCGATGATTATTGGCAATTTTTTTGGCGGATTAATCGGATATTTAGTGGCGGAAATGATTTTGGAAAAAACATGGCGGGTATTTCATCGTCTAAAACAATTTGGCTATTTTGCCGCTGCGGTTATTTTGGCAATCGGCATTTCTATTCCTTTTGTTAAAATGTATGAAAAGAAAGTGCCGGATGCAGATACAGTGGCAAGTGTTTCTTTTATTGATGACCAATATACATTTATGACAAGCAATTTTGAGGAAACACAAAAAGCAGCCAAAATGATGAATTCAAAAGAAAATATTCATGATGTATTGGCGCTTCATAAAAAATTGGTAGAAGACAAAAACACAGATGAAAAAAATCAAAACACTACAGTAAGGCTGCAATATCAGCTTGAGAATGGAACACATATTTATCGTGATTATGAGTTTAATAGTGAAAAGTACGA